>Ga0180435_10005808_pt1 | contig 11941 bp, 9 predicted proteins | sample SS_ome_3_FD_132467 | JGI IMG/M metagenome (GOLD analysis project Ga0180435, IMG submission 132467) | Hypersaline lake sediment archaeal communities from the Salton Sea, California, USA - SS_3_S_1 metaG | ecosystem: Environmental > Aquatic > Non-marine Saline and Alkaline > Hypersaline > Sediment...
CTGCTGGTGACCAAGCCGCTGGGAACCGGAGTTGTGCTTGCCGCTGCGATGCAGGGCAAAGCCTCTTCAGAATGTCTGCACGACACCATGACCAGCATGGATATGAGTAACGCTGATGCCGTGGATGTTTTCCTGGCCCATCACGTCCATGCCCTGACAGATATCACTGGATTTGGTCTGGCGGGCCATCTGGCTGAAATTTTAAGAGCATCAGGCGTTGGTGTGGAATTGAAACTCAATGCCGTGCCAGCATTGCGCGGAGCGCACCAGTTGATAGGTCAACTGCACAGTTCACTACAACCAGCCAACGAGATTGCGCTGAGCGATTATCAACTGGCGCCGGGACTCACAACAGCCACACCCGAGATAAGACTGCTGGCTGACCCGCAAACGTCTGGTGGCTTGTTAGCCTGTGTGCCGCAGAACGAGGCGCCAGCCTGCCTGCGCAGGTTAACGGAGAAGGGTTACCAGGCGGCTAACGTTGGCATGATCGCAGAGTCTGGAACTTGGCTGATCCACTGACAGAAAAACCAGTGCGTGTTGTCATTGTCACCGACCCGATGTGCTCTTGGTGCTGGGGAATGAGTAACGACATTGACCTGGCGCGCGAAACACACCGTCCTGATGTGACCTATGACCTGTTGTTCGGTGGCATCAACACTCAGGGTAACCAGCCTATTGGCGAGTATGGACGCCGCTATCTGCGACGTCTCTGGCAGGAGGTTGCGGCAACCACCGGACAGCGCTTTGGTGACCTGGTTCCTGAAGCCTATATTCATAACTCGAAACTGCCTTGCCTGGCTCTGGAAGCAGTTCGGCTGCTGACCCAACGGGCACCCTTCGACTTTTTGCGCAAACTGCAAACCAGCTTTTTCCTGGAGCAGAAGAATATCAGTGAGCGCGCAACGCTGTTGAAACTGACTTCTGAATCAGGATACGACGCTGGGGAAGTGGATCGTCTGATCGACTCAACAGAAGTGAATGCCCGCATTGATTTTCAATTCGAGAACGCCGGAGCATTTGGAACCGAGGCCATGCCCAGCGTCCTGATTGAGGATCACAGAAGCATGCGCCTTTTGGCTGGCGGTTACGTGGATGCTGACATGTTGGATCAGCTGCTTAAGGAGGCCCTGGCTCACCAGCTTGTTGAATGACTCAGAAAAAGTCAGCAATCGCCGGGCGAAATCGATCCATGTCTACCAGAAACGAGTCATGACCCTGCAGCGAAGGCATACGCTTGAAAATCACTTCGGGTACGTGTCGGTCCAAGGCTAGTGCCAGCTCTTCCTGCTGGCTGACCGGAAACAGGAAATCGGTTTCAACGCCGATAATCAGCGCTGCATCCAATCCGAGCTTGGCGAAACTGGCTTCTAATGAGCCACCGTGGTCAGCTGCATCATAGAGATCCATCGCCCGGGAAAGATAGAGATAACAGTTTGCATCAAAGCTGCCGATAAAGCGGTTTGCATGGCTTTCCAGATAGGACTCCACTTCGAAATCAATGCCAAACGGATTATCCGCGTGAGTGAAATCTGTGGCGCGCTCACGACCAAAACGTTCGGCCCACTCTGCAGCTGATCGATAGCTGATCATGCCGAGTTTGCGCGCCAGGCGCATGCCGGAAACAGGGCCATGTCCATTCATATCATATTGGCCGTTCTGCCACAGCGGATCAGAACGGATGATCTCCCTCTGTAGTGACCGCAGGGCTATCGAGAAAGGCAGGCTGCGCGCGGCGGCTGAGATTGACACCAGCCGCTTTGCGCGACCGGGTAGCTGTTGAGTGAATGCTAAAGCCGTCATTCCGCCCATGGAGGAGCCTACCACGGTGTGTACCGTGTCAATCCCGAGGTTGTCGAGAATAAACGCAGCCGCATCAGCAATGTCTTCAACCGTCAGCACTGGAAAGCTCAGCCGATACAACTCGTTGGTGTCCGGATTGATACTCGCAGGTCCAGTAGAACCAAAACAGCTACCGAGAGAGTTAACACAGATAACAAAATACCGATCTGTATCTATCGGTTTCCCGGAGCCAATCATGTCTTCCCACCAGCCCGCTGAGGGATCACTTTTGGACGAGCAGGCGTGGGCCGACGGTGATAAACCCGTGAACAGCAGGATGGCGTTATCTGCATTGTCATTCAGATGCCCCCAGCTTTCGTAGGCCAGGGTAGGGCTTGTGATGCTGCCACGTTTCATGACAAATTCACCCTCGAGGGTGATGGTTTGTACTGCAGTCAATGTAAGCTCGAACAAGAATTCCGGGCGGGAACGATAAGAGATTCCAAACACAATCGCCAGTCTGATTCAGGGTACCTCTTTTCAGGAGGTCTCTGTTGCTGGCTCTTGTGGCGGATGAGTTTGCCACGTGTGTTAACTGTAGCGGTCCCCTCGACGCTCTTGAAGCTGAAGGCCCACACAGCCTCGGAAGTCACAAGAGTCCGGGGTTTCCTTGAGAGTCTCGGTCGATTTGCATGCGCTCACTCGTTACCTGGGTAGACTATGCCGTCCTCAGATCCAGCAAATCCAGAGCTGATCTCCAGAATCGTATGGCCATGGTGGACGCGACCGAACTCATCTACTGCGCGAACGGTTACCGTGTGCGTTCCTGGTGCAACGGCGTCGTCGAGGTCGGCTGCAAAAATATGAGTGGATGGCCGCGCTTCTACCCAGGACTTTTTCACGTCCTTGTTGCGCGCGAATTGTTCGAGGATATACGGGTCGTTACGCAACACGCGTTCCAGTGGCAGGTATGCGCCTTGATTGATCCGATAGGAGACCTGGGATTTTGGGCCGCCATCAAAGAAGTTAACCACAATGGATGCAGCGGCAACCTCGTCGGCTGACATGCGGCCATCAAGCAGCTGCCCGTGTTTGAAGTCGCGCACGCCGTCCGCGCGCAGTCCATGGTGGGCCACATCAAACATGATGCGCATCTGGAAGTCAGCGGGTTTTCCAGCGCCTTTGAACCGAACTGCCATGTCTGTGCCATCAACCTCCAGGATGTGGTAGCCGTTTGGCGTGCCGTCGCGCTGGTCAGAGACAGCAATGCCGCGCTCGTCAAAAGGACCGCTCCACCAGGAGCCGGATACGGTTGCCAGCACGTGATGATGAAACGTTCCCGGACCGGGGAAGCCTTCGTCTTCGCCAAAATAGACGTGGTCGGTTGTGTGCGTGTGGCCTGCCACGGAGTACAGGTTCGGGCGACCCGCCAGCAGCTTAAACAGGCGCTCGCGGTTCTCGGTGTTGTAGGCTCCACTCTCGCTGCCGAGCGGTGCATGGGTGGCAATAAACACCAGCCGATCCTCGTCGACGTTCTCAAGTTCGTTCTCCAGCCAGCGCAGCTGATCTCTGCTGATGCTTGCTTCATAGCCGCCGCTACCGCGAACATCACCTGGATCGGCTTCGCCGTTGCCTTTGTATTCGATGTTGTCGAGTACAACAAAGAGCGCATCAGCGTACTCGAACGCATAATAGGGTGGTCCGAAAAACCGTTTGAATGTTTCTAGTGAGTACCGGTCATTAACCGCTTCAAAGTTCAATTCATGATTGCCTGGCACGTTGTACCAGGGAATGCCAATCCGGGCGATAAGCGCGTTGTAGCGGGGAAACATCGATAGATCGTCGAAGAGGATGTCGCCCATGGTCATGCCAAAGGCTGCTTGCGTACCGATGAGTTCTGCGACGACGTCGTCGCGGATATAGTCCAACTCGCGGTCGGTTTGAGGTTGGGTATCCGCAAACAGAATGGCTTCGAAACGACTGGTTTCGGGGCGCGCGATGAGCGGAAAGTTGATCTCCTCAGGCAGCGGCCCTGTTGGTTTGATGCCAGCATAGCGCAGTCCCACCGGTGAGCCGTTCGGCTGATGAATGTAGTAGAACTGCGGGAGCATGTGCAGATTGACGGGTGTCGCATAGTTGCGCGGTTTTGTGATGAAGATTATTGCCTCATCATCCACCTGCAACGCGTAACGTCCATCTTCGTCCGTGGTGACAACCTCAAGTCCATTACTGACGCGCACGTTTGCAAGCCCCCGTTCCCCCGTATCGAGAATACCGTTGCGGTTCTCATCCTCGAACACGCGCCCGGTGGCCGTTGCCCCCAATGCCTCAGGTAAAGCGATCAAAAGTAAAACGAAAACAAGCAAGCGCATGGTGTTATCTCCCTGTATCTAACAGTGACCCTAACAGGCCAAGGTGAAAGTTAGGTTACCACTCTGGACGGGGGAATATGCGCACACTTTATGATGGGGGTCTCAGGTAGCGGTTGGGCTCTGTTCCCGTGGCGGGCCGGACGGTTCATGGCGGGTAAAGGACTCTGCAGTCTTCGTTCAGGTCAATGCCCGCCACGCAGCGATGGCTGCGAAAATGAGGAAGATTGCGCCACCTACCCGATGCAGCCAAAGGGTTGGTAGACGCTGCAGGAGCTTATGTCCAAACCAGACTCCGAGTGCGGAAACCGCAACCAGCGCGATGGTTGCGCCCAGCCATACCGGCAGTAGCGCCATGTTACTTGCTAAACCTGCTACCGCGATCTGCGTCTTATCGCCAAACTCGGCCAGAAAAATGAGTGTCAGTGTGGTCAGGAAGACGCTGCGCCAGGGTAGTTCCGAAATCTCTTCAGACTCATCACCATGCGAGGCAAGCAATGCGTGCAAACCGAATGCTCCGAAAAGCAACGCCACAATCGCCGCAGTTACTCGCTCGGGCACCCAGGCGGCAACCCCTGCGCCAAAGATCACTGCAAGGGTGTTCAGTAGCGTAAACGCCATGGCCGCGCCCAATAAGACTGGCCAATGACGGTGGCGGGATGCTAAAGCCATGCAGACGATCTGGCTTTTGTCGCCAATCTCCGCCAGGCCGATCAGGGCGAAGGAGATCAGAAAAGGTGAAAGTGCTTCTGATGGGATCATGAACTTTTAGGGGGGAACAGCCGCCGGTAGCCAGGGATCACGCCTGTTACATTCACGGAAAATCCTGCGAAGAGACATATGAACATGACAACACCCCACATCAATCTACTATCTGCCAGGCCAGCAAAGTCCAGGCTGTGCAGTCCATTAAACAAGCATCGGACAAACTTGCAATAATAACCATGTGGAGTCATGGCGGAAGAGGTAGGAGTCGAACCCACCAGGCACGTATTCGCACCTCAACGGCTTTGAAGGCCGCGCGCCCCACCGGAGACGATGCTCTTCCGAGGCGGATAGTATCAGAGATCGAGCAGCCTCCACACTGCGATTAAACCTAGTAATCGGCCTTTATAACAATTCGTTCGTTGCCTTGTCTGCGGGTGAAACCCCGCCCATCAAAATATTCCAGCACTTCAATGGCCACGTTGCGGCCAATGCCGGTCCTGTCGCGGAATTCTTTTACAGAGAAAGGTTTTTCTGCTGCAAGCTGATGGATATGCTGAACAACCTGTTTGAGCTGGGCCGGCAGGTAGAAGCGGTGCACGGCAATATGTACAACATAGCCCCGTTTGGCCAGAGCCTTTAAGTCTTTCTCGAGCTGCGCCTGTGGTGTGTCAGTTTGTTTAGCCAGGTCGCCGGTGGATGGTGGCTGCAACTGGTCTAATTTCTGCTCAAGCTTGGCCCAGCTTTGTTTCAGTTCTGGCGGAAGGCTGGTCTGCTGATCAGGTAAACGGAAATAGCCTCCAACATTCTCGATGACTTGAGCCTGTACCATGGCATTCAACAGCCTCTGCCGTAGCAGAATCGGAATCCGAACAAACGCATTTTCTTTTAACCCTGGGGAGCTGGCTTGTTCGGCCTGGTGTTGCGTCAGCTGCTCCAGTAACTGCTTCTGATAGCGCCCCAGCAGATCCTTTGCCACAGCCATCCCTGCAACTTTAAGTACATCGTGCTGGCTGAGCAGGCTGTCAATCTCTTCAGGCGGCAGGTGCCAGACATCTGCAAAATCACGGATATCAACGGGGCCGATAGTAAGCAGGTTTTCTAAACTTTCGCGTGGAGAATCAACGTCAAACGCCTGCAGCAGTTTAAGCCGCTCTGGATTACGACGACGCACGCTGGCTTGTGCGTGTGCATATTTCACAGGGCCACCACCTAAAGTGACGTCAAGACTCTGATCGCGCACAACCAATGGATCACCGTGACGAACCGTTAACGGATCGTCGCATACCAGGTCAACCAATTCACTCTGCCCGGGCGCAACCCGATCCTGCCCCAACAGAGCAATACGACCAGTAACGTGAGTAGTCGCATTGTAAATATGTACAGGCGTCCAATGTGCAACAGCACGAGGAAAAGTGTCGAGCACTTTCAGGTCAATCGTCAGCTCGCTTTGAGCAGGCATCTGTGCAGCGTCCAGCCAATGTCCTCTGGCGACTTGCTGCAGGTTCAGTCCGGTAATATTCAGCGCACAGCGGTCTCCCGCTGCAGCTTGTCCGGCTTCCTGGTCCTGGGCGCGGATTGACCTCACACGTACCGTATTGCCACTTGGAAAGTGAAAAAGGCTGTCATCTGGTTTGACTACCCCGGAATGAACCGTACCGGTGACAACCAGTCCCGCACCTCTGATACTGAAGGCACGATCGATAGCCATACGAAAGGGTTTCTGCTCAATCTGAGCATTGTACGTAGCGGCTTCAGCTCGTAAATGCGCCAACAACGGCTTTGTAGTTTCGGGATCTTCTGCGCTGGTGATAAAAACAGGCACTGCCTCAAGAAAAGTGTTGGCAACCAGTGCCGTAATTTCTGCCTGGCAGGCTTTTACCCGCGCAGCATCCACTCGATCGCTTTTGGTTATGGCGATGACGCCGCTGCGTAAACCAATGAGTCGCAGGATATCGAGATGTTCCTTTGTTTGCGGCATTGGACCATCATCAGCAGCCACAACAAGCAGCGCAAACTGTTGGCTCGCGACACCAGCAACCATGTTATGGATGAATCTGGCGTGCCCCGGCACGTCAACAAAGCCAATTTCACCCTCATCGATATAGGCAAAACCAAGGTCTATGGTCAAACCCCGCAGTTTTTCCTGTTCCAGTCGGTCGGTGTCTACACCCGACAGTGCCCGCACAAGTGAGGTTTTACCGTGATCGACGTGGCCGGCGAGCGTAACAATCATGCAGGCAGACGTTTGAGCAGCTGGACTAATTCTTCCAACGGTACCGCGCCGCGTAAATCCAACCAGGCCTTGTCTTCGGCCACGCGGCAGATAACTGGTGTTGGTAGTCTGCGTAACGTTTCAGCTGTCTGTTCAGCTGATCGATCGGCGTGGGTTATAATCAAAGACAGGCTTTTTATGGTCTTATCGGGCAGCGCTCCGCTGCCAATCTGTGCACTGCTGTCTTTAAGCTCAGCGTGCCAACCTGCCGGAAGAACCTGCATGAGCGATTCACCTCGCTCGCGCAGCTCATCCAGGCTAACGGTGAGTGTTTTCAGCAGAGGTAAATGTTGCGGCAGTTCTTCAGGCTTTTCATATAACTTCAGTGTGGCGTCAAGCACTGCTAGCGTAATCTTGTCAGCGCGCATAGCGCGTTTCATGGGATTTTTCTTGATCTGGTCAAGCAGGGACTTCTTGCCGGCAATGATGCCTGCCTGCACAGCCCCGAGTAATTTGTCGCCACTGAATGTGACGATGTCGATGCCATCTTTCAGAACAGACTGAGGCGTCGGTTCAGCAGGCAGGCCCCAACGGGTAAGATCGACCAACGTGCCGCTGCCGAGATCTACACAGCTCGGTATGTCTGCCTGTTGGGCCAGCGTTGCAAGTTCTGCTGACTGTACTTCCTGTGCGAATCCGCTGATATAAAAGTTACTCGGGTGAACTTTAAGCAGCATGGCCGCCTGATCAAGCACTTCAGCAAAGTCCTTGGTATGTGTGCGATTGGTTGTACCTACTTCAAGCAGCTCACAGCCGGAGCGGGCCATCAGTTCCGGTAACCTGAAACTGCCGCCAATCTCAATCAGCTCGCCCCGGGATACAGGTACTTTCTTTCCCTGGGCAAACGTGTTCAGGCACAACATAAGAGCTGCCGCATTGTTGTTCACAATTGTTGCGGCCTCGCAGCCAGTGAGGCGGCAGATACGCGCTTCAACAATGGCATCTCTATCGCCACGGCGACCTTCTGCCAGGTTGTATTCAAGATTCATGGGGCGGGTAACAAGCGGCTGGACCGCTTGCCACAAGCTCTCGCTGAGCAGGGCGCGGCCGAGATTGGTATGGATCACCGTGCCGGTCATATTAAAAACCGGTGTATAGGCGCTGGTGCTCAGGCTTGCTGTAACAGGCTCAACATAACCTGAAGCCTCAACTGCCCAGGCAGGTACCGAACGTTCAACGCGCATCTGAGACTGCAGTTCCCTGATCTGATTACGCACAGCCTGAATACCATGGCTCTCAACCAGATCGGTCATTTCCCTGGCTTTGAGCAGCAAATCCACCGCTGGTAGGTCACGTAACTCTGGCATGGTGTGTTTACTTTAAAATGTCAGCGCGCAGTGTACTCATAGCCAACTGCAGCGCCAACACGGTCGCCAAATCTGGTTATGATAGACGGCAAATCGATTTGGAGAGAAACATGTCTACAGCGCGTATCAGCTTGCCAGCCAAAGGACAGCCCTGGCCGGAATTACAGCAACAAATGTCTGACATGGGTAAGAACGACGTCGATTGGCGTCATGGTAAAGCGTCGGTTTACGTCTTTCACTCCGGTGATGACGTCATGCAGGTGGCGCACGATGCCTACAGTATGTACATCGCGGAAAACGGTCTTGGCCCCGGCGCCTTTCCCAGCCTGAAGCGTATGGAATCTGAAGTTGTGAATATGGCGCTGTCTTTGCAGAACGCCCCCAACAGTGCCGCTGGATCTATGACGTCGGGCGGGTCCGAAAGTATTCTGCTGGCGATCAAAGCCTGTCGGGATGCCCGTGCGGCCACAGCTCCAGTGCCAGGCACACCAGAGATAGTTGCCCCCTACACGGTTCATCCAGCGTTCGACAAAGGTGCGCATCTGATGGGTCTTGAGGTCATTCGGGTACCTTGCTCGGACAACTTTTGTGCTGACGTGGCGGCCATGGCAGAAGCCATCACACCAAACACAATTATGCTGGTGGGTTCCGCGCCTTGTTTTCCCTATGGATTGATCGATCCAATCGAAGAACTCAGCCAGCTGGCCCTGGAGCACAACCTCTGGCTGCACGTGGATGCCTGTGTGGGCGGTTATCTGAACCCATTTATGCGCACGGTTGTCGAGCAGCAGGGCGGAGAACAGATAGAAGTCTACGACTTTTCGCTGCCGGGAGTCAGTTCAATGTCTCTGGATCTGCATAAGTATGGTTATGCGGCAAAAGGCGCCAGCACGGTGCTGTATCGAGATAAAAGCTTGCGCGATGCACAGATTTTCAACGTCGATGTCTGGCCCTGTGGACAGATGTATACGCCCACGCTGGCCGGCACTCGCCCCGGCGGGGCAATTGCTGCAGCCTGGGCTGTTCTTAATTATCTCGGCGAGGAGGGTTATGTAACACGAGCGGCACTGATTAAAGACGCTCGTGATCAGTTGATTAAAGGCTGTCAGGACCTCGGCCTTGAAGTTTTTGGCCATCCCAAGCTGTCGATTGTTGGCTTTGGCAGCAAAACCGATGACATTCTGGCTGTGGGTGAAGGTCTTTATGAAGATGGTTGGTTTTCTTCGCGTTTGAAAAGCCCTGACGGCATACAGGTCATGATCTCACCTGAACATCATAAAACAATGCCTAACTACCTGAAAGCTATAGAGAAAAATCTGGAAGATGTGCGCGCCGGCCGGCGCAAACGCGTCGCTGGTAAGGTCTCATATAGCTGAATATTACATATTGGCAACGCCATATAACAAATTAGTTGTAGTCATAACCGATTAAACCGATTAGATTCTCTTGCAACGAATCGATTAAACCGATTAACCCGAAACGCCGTAAGCAAGTTGGGCAAACGTTTTCATCGAATTCGTTAGGATTTTGAGAGAAGATAATTAAAAGTTAGGAGACTGAGTACAACAATGGCTGGTGAATACACAAATTATCTAACACCTACTGAGGTTGCGGGTTTGTTGTTGGTTTCGCCGATCACTGTTAGACAATGGGCGCAGAAAGGCCTGTTGGAAGCTCAAACCACCGCAGGTGGCCATCGACGATTTACTATGGAAGAAGTGGAACGCTTCGCCCGGGCGCGCGGTCTTGCGTTACCCAATAGTCAGCGTCGGGTACTGGTAGTTGACGATGATCGACAACTAAACAATTACTTAGTGGCTTTACTTCAGACTTCGGTTGAAGATATTCAGGTTTTCAGCGCGGCGGACGGTTTTGAAGCCGGACGCATGGTTCAGGAACATAAACCTGAAATTGTGCTGCTGGATATCATGATGCCGGGTATGAATGGTGTGGACGTCTGTCGCTCTATTAAAGCAGATCCGGCAACTCGCCACGCGCAAGTGGTCGCCATGACTGGCCATCACAGCGCAGAACTCGAACATCGGGTTTTAGAAGCGGGCGCATCTGTACTTTTGAAAAAACCATTTTCGCGGGACGATGTACTGCGGGAATGTGGATTATCTGCTCTCGACTAACGGATCTGTACCACACACGAAACGGAGCACGTGATGTACGTCGAAGCTACACAAATTGTTGATGAGAAAGAAGTAAACGAATGGTTTCAGGTGGAAGAAATTTCTCCTATCCCGGAGGCCAAGGCACCTAAAGCAGCCGCCAGGAGAGTCAAGGAACTCGGCGACGCCACTGACATCTATCTGGGCGAAATTGGTCGTGCTGAACTGCTTTCTGCAGATGATGAAAAAGTGCTGGCCCGCAAGGTTCAGAAAGGTGACATGGCAGCCCGCGGGCAGATGATCGAGGCAAATCTGCGTCTGGTGGTGAAAATTGCCCGTCGTTACCTCAATCGCGGTTTGCCGCTACTCGACCTCATCGAAGAAGGCAATCTGGGCCTGATCCGTGCGGTGGAGAAATTCGATCCCAGCAAAGGCTTCCGCTTTTCAACCTATGCGACCTGGTGGATTCGACAGGCGGTGGAACGTGGTCTGATGAATCAGGCAAAAACCATACGTTTACCAATTCATATTGCTAAAGAATTAAACACTTATCTGCGCGCAGCCCGCGAACTGTCGCAGAAACTGGATCAGGAACCTACACCGGAAGATGTTGCGGAGTTGCTTAACAAACCCGCCGACGACGTCCGCAAACTGATGGAACTGTCAGATAACATTGCCTGTACTGAAATATCGGTTTTAGAACCTGATCGTGGCAGTTGGGAAACGGTCGGTGGGGATTGTGATAACGATCCATGGCAACTGGTTCAGAATGAACAGCTCAAGGGACATATTGACCGCTGGCTAGACATGCTTCCGGAAAAATCACACGACGTGATCTGTCGACGATTTGGATTGCGTGGCCATGACATTGCAACACTTGAAGAAGTAGGCAAAGCCATTGGACTGACCCGTGAGCGGGTACGCCAGATTCAGGTCGACGCTTTGAAAGCTCTGAAATTCACCTTAAGTGAAGAAGGGTTTGCCAAAGAGAATGTCATTCTCTAACAAACCCGGTGCAGGATTCCCTGTCTGCAAACACAGGGAATCCGCATAGGGCAGGGCTGTCTATCTGCTCTCAGCCTCGTCACAATATGGGCCAAGATCAGAAACATGAGTCTGTGCCAATGAGCAGCCATCCCTGCAAAGAAGAATCCGTCGCTTTTATCGGCTTAGGGGTAATGGGTTACCCCATGGCTGGACACCTTGCCCGGCAGGGGTGTCGAGTAACAGTTTTTAATCGTGACGTGAGCAAGAGCGAGCGCTGGCATTCCCAGTATCAGGCAGAAGTGGCGCAGCCGCTGCGAACTGCGCCAACCCCTGCTGAGGCTGCGGAAGGTGCGGACGTGGTGTTCATGTGTGTAGGCAATGATGATGATGTTCGCGCCGTCA
>Ga0180435_10005809_pt1 | contig 11940 bp, 8 predicted proteins | sample SS_ome_3_FD_132467 | JGI IMG/M metagenome (GOLD analysis project Ga0180435, IMG submission 132467) | Hypersaline lake sediment archaeal communities from the Salton Sea, California, USA - SS_3_S_1 metaG | ecosystem: Environmental > Aquatic > Non-marine Saline and Alkaline > Hypersaline > Sediment...
CTTGCCGCCTTTGCGCTGGCGCATCTGCTTTATGTTCTGGTTTTCACCGGGCTGTCGCAGCGTCCGCCCTGGGAGGCTTTCGCGCTCAGCCCGATTCTGGCCGCCGTTCTGGTCGGCTTCGGCTTGTCCGCCGAGCTTTGGCTGACCCCGCATGTCGGACGCCTGGCATGGCCGGTGCGGATCTACGTGGCGCTGATCGTGGCCATGGGCCTCGCGGCGCTTGCCCAGCCGCTGGGCTTGCTCGCGGTTGGCGCAGGTTTGTTCATCGCCTCCGATTGCGTGCTTGCGCTGCGGATGTTCCGGATGAACGCAGGCGATCCGCGCCGCCGCGCTGCCAGTTGGGCGGTCTGGGTGCTCTATATTGTCGGTCAGGCGCTGATCGTGGCGGCGGTGGCGGGCTGAGCCTCTTCCCTTGGGGCCTGTTCCCCATTAGGTGAAGGGCAAGATCGGAGGGCGCATGTCGTTTTTCAAAAAACTCAAGGACAAGCTTACCCGCTCCTCGTCGAAACTGGAGGAGGGGCTGGAGGCAATCGTCGAGGAAGGCGGGGTGGCCGAAGAGGAGGAAGGCGAGGCGCGGCCCGAGCCTGCACCCGATCCGGACGCGGTGGAAACCGCCCCGGTAGAGGCAGAGCCCGAACCGGCTCCCGAACCGGAACCCCGGCCCGAACCGGAGACCGAGCCTGAGCCAGCGCCTGAACCCGAGCCGGTGCCGCAGCCCGAGCCGATCCCTTTCCCGGAGCCGGAACCCGAGCCCGCCCCGGAACCGTTGCCGATGCCGGAACCCGATGACCCCGAGGAGGAGCCGGAACCTGAGGAAGAACCGGTGCCCGGACCCGCGCCAGAGGCGCCCGAGGAGCTGCCGGAACCCGCGCCGGAAGAGCTGCCCGGCGATTCGCCCTCGGAAATACCGCCCGAAACACCCGAAATGCCCGAGGCGCCGCCTTTCGAAGCGCCGCAGCCAGCCGACCCGATGCCCGAGGCCCCGCCGCCCGAGCTGGGTGACGTGATGCCAGCGAGTATCGGCGCGCCGGATGTCGAGTTCGAGCAGAAGCCCGGCTTTTTCGGCCGGATGTTCGGCCGCAAGGAAAAGCGCATTGTCGTGCGCCGGGTGCTCGATGATGACATGCTCGAAAGCCTCGAAGAGCTGATGATCGCTTCCGACATGGGGGTGGATACCGCCATGCGGGTGACCGCGAATATCGCCGAGGGGCGGCTGGGCCGGAAGCTCTCGGTCGAGGAGATCAAGGGGCTGATGGCCGCCGAGATCGCCCGGATCATGGAGCCGGTGGCCCGGCCGATGCCGCTTTTCGCCAAGAAGCCGCAGGTGGTGCTCGTGGTCGGGGTGAACGGCTCGGGCAAGACCACCACGATCGGCAAGCTTGCCAGCCAGTTCAAGGCGGCCGGAAAGAGCGTGGTGGTCGCCGCGGGCGACACCTTCCGAGCTGCCGCCGTCGAGCAGCTTCAGGTCTGGGGAACGCGCGCCGGAGTGCCGGTTCTGACCGCGCCGGAGGGCTCCGATCCCGCTTCGCTGGCTTTCGACGCGATGGTGAAAGCCGAGGCCGAGGGGGCGGATCTGTTGATGATCGACACCGCCGGGCGCTTGCAGAACCGTGCCGATCTGATGGAGGAACTGGCCAAGATCGTGCGCGTGATCCGCAAGCGCGACCCCGACGCGCCGCATAATACACTCCTCGTCCTCGATGCTACCACCGGCCAGAACGCGCTTTCCCAGGTCGAGACCTTCCAGCGGCTCGCCGATGTTTCGGGGCTGGTGATGACCAAGCTCGATGGCACCGCCAAGGGTGGCGTTCTGGTGGCACTGGCTGACAAGTTCGGCCTGCCGATCCATGCCATCGGCGTGGGTGAGCAGATCGACGATCTTGCGCCCTTCGACCCGGAAGACTTCGCCCGTGCCCTCACCGGGGCCTGAGGATGCCATATTCGAGGTGTTAACTGGGCTGTGGCACAATCGAGAAGATGACCGGGGCGCGCGGAAGGCGCGCCCGGCGAAGGCATAGGAGCAGATGATCGAGGCAGGCGGCGATACCCGGCTTTTGCTCAAGGGCACGCGCACCGCGATGTCCTTCGTCGCGGAGGCGCGGCGGCTGGCGATCTCGCATCCCTACCCGCAGGCGGGGCAGGCGGGCTACTCCTCGCTGGCCGATGTGCTGGCCCGCGCGGTGCTGTTTGCCGATTGGGAGGTGGTGGGGGCGGGCGCGCTGGTCCGTGCGGGCTCGGTCACCCGGATCGTCGAGGTCGGGCTGCTGCCCGCCTTCCGCTCGGATGAATTCCTGCGCCGGATCACCTGGCGGCTGATCGCCGACGCGAGCCATGAGCTGACCGAGACGGAGGTGATCGAGGACGGCTATCGCCAACCGATGGAGATTGCCGGTTTCGTGGCCCGCCGCCGTGCCAACCGCACCGAAGACAAGGCCATGCGGCCCCGGCCGATCGGGCGGATCACGATCCCACCGCCGCCGGGAAAACGCCGGGGACCGTTAGCGGTGCCGGGGCGTGACCCCGCAGGAATTCCGCGCCTGCCGAAAGGCCGGTTCGTGTAACGGCGCGAAACCCGGCACCTGGGCGCCGCGCTCCCGGCTTTGATCTTGCGCGCGGTCATGCTAGGGGAAGCCGAAATCCAGGGGGCTTCGATGACAGACAAGGCGATCAGACCGGCGGTGAAGATCGGACTCGAATACGGGCCGATCATCGCTTTTTTCATCGGCTACGTGCTGCTCAAGGATCGTGTCTTCGAGGTTGGCGGCACCGAGTATTCCGGCTTCGTCGCGGTCACCGCGATGTTCATCCCGCTGCTGGCGGTGGCCACTTTCCTGCAATGGCGGCTCTCGGGTCACCTTTCGAAGATGCAGATCGCCACGCTGGTGATCGTCATCGCCTTCGGCGGACTCTCGGTCTGGCTGAACGACGAACGTTTCTTCAAGATGAAGCCCACCATCATCTACCTGTTGTTCGCAGGTATCCTCGGCTTCGGCCTCTTGCGCGGGCAATCCTACCTGCAAATGGTGATGGACCAGGCCATGCCGCTCAGGCGCGAGGGCTGGATGATCCTCACCCGCCGCCTTGCGGCGTTCTTCTTTGCGCTGGCGCTGGCCAACGAGGCGGTCTGGCGCACGATGTCGACCGACGCATGGGTGAGCTTCAAGACTTTCGGCCTGCCGATCGCGATCTTTGCCTTCTTCATGGTGCAATCGGGGGTGTTCGCCCGCTACGGCACCGATGAGGAGGAGAAGGACGGTTAGGGCGCGTTTTCCGAGGCGGAAAACGGGGCGTTTTCTGTTTCAGAAAACGAGGCGAAATCCGCAGCGGATTTCGCGCCCCGCCTCGGCGGAGTCACAATGGCCAGACGACCAGCAGCATCGGCACGCTGACGGCGACGACCAGCACCTCGAGCGGCGCGCCAAGTCTCCAGTAATCGCCGAAGCGAAACCCGCCGGGGCCGAGAATCAGGGTGTTGTTCTGGTGCCCGATGGGCGTGAGGAACGCGCAGGAGGCGCCGATCGCCACGGCCATCAGGAATGTGTCGGGGTTGACGCCGAGTGCCGCGGCGATGCCGAGGGCGATCGGAGACAACACGGCGGCGGTCGCGGCGTTGTTCATCACGTCCGACAGGAACATGGTGGTCACCATGACCACGACCAGCGCCGCGACGGCATGGCCCCGTGCGATTGACTCGACCAGGAACCGCGCAAGAAGATCGGCGGCGCCGCTTGTCTGCATCGCCCCCGCAACAGGGATGAGGGCCGCGAGCAGCACGATAACCGGCCAGTCGATGGCGGTGTAGATCTGGCGCGGTGGCACCGTGCGCAGGAGCATCGAAGCCAGCACGCCGAGCGCAAACGCCGCCGCCGCGGGCAGCAGCCCGAAGGTGACGATCGCGATTGCCGACAGCATGATCGCGCCCGCGACGATCGCCATGCGCTTGTCGGGGATGCGCAATTCGCGCTCGCCGAGTGGAACGCAGCCGGTTTCGTTGATGAACTCCGCCATCACCTCTGCAGGCCCCTGCATCAACAGGAGATCGCCCGATTTCAGTTTCAGGGTGCGCAGCCGGGCCCGTGGCGGGTGCCCGTGGCGCGACACCGCGAGAAGGTTGAGGCCCCAGCGGGTCCGCAGGCGCAGACCGCTCGCGGACTGACCGACAACGGCCGAACCCGGCAGGACGGCCAGTTCGCGCAGCACGATATCCTCGTCGCGCTTGGTGTCCTCATCCCCCTCGTCCTCGCTGTTCTTTTGTTTCTCGTCCATGGCCTTGACCGGCTTCGACGAGCTTTTCGCCTCGTTTTCTTCATCGTCCGAAGACGACCCCTGCTCCTCCAGCTTGATGTCGAAAACCGAAAGCGCCTCGGCAAGCGCATCGACATCGGCCTCCAGCACCAGAACGTCGTTCGGGTGAACCCGCCGCCCGCCGTGCGGGGCGTTCATCCGCACCTCGTTACGCACAAGCCCCACGATCTGCGCGCCGCTGTCGTCGATCTCGCGCTCGAAGGCGCGCAGGGTGAGGCCGATGGCCTTGCTTTTTTCGGGCACCCGCACCTCGGTCAGGTAGGTGCCGGTATCGAAACCATCGCTGCCGGCGGATTTGCGCGCGGGCACCAGCCGCCAGCCGAGAACGGCGACGAACAGCACCCCGAATCCGGCGACCGCAACCCCCACCGGCGCAAAGTCGAACATCGCGAAATGGCCCAGCCCGGCCTCGGCCCGAAAGCCTGAGACGATCAGGTTGGGTGGCGTGCCGACCAGCGTGGTCATGCCGCCGAGGATGGTGCCGAAGGCGAGCGGCATCAGCATCTGCCCCGGCGTCATGTCGAACCGGCCCGAAAGCTGGACGGCAATCGGCATCAGGAGCGCCATGGCGCCGACGTTGTTCATGAAGCCCGACATGGCCGTGCCCAGCCCCATCAGCGCCACCATGCTGGTCACACGCCCCGCGTCGCGCGGCAGAACGCTGCGCGCCAGCCAATCCACCGCGCCGGTGTTCTGCAGGCCCCGGCTGAGCACCAGCACGCAGGCCACCGTGATCACCGCCGGGTGACCAAAGCCCGCGAAAGCATCGGCAGCCGGAACCAGCCCGCCGACGACGACGGCCATCAACGCCGCCAGCGCGACAACGTCGTGGCGGAGCCGGCCCCAGAGGAACAGCGCCATGGTGGCGGCGAGAACGGCGAAGATCACGATCTGAGGGGTGGTCATGCGCGCGATCCTCGTTCCGGGGGGCACGTTCAGATGAACAGACCGTGGGGGGGAATTCAACAGGCGGTTCGTGGCCGGGGGACATCTGCGCGCCGCTGGCCAGATTGCGCCGGTTTGCGCCCTGGTGATCAGCGGCGGAACAGCACTTTCTGCGCGTCCTTGTCGGCGGCGATGTTCTTGCGATGCTCCGCGCCCACCGCCATGCCGCGCCGCACCGCGGGGCGGGCGGCCAGTGCATCGAGCCAGCGCGCGAGGTGGGGCTTGTCGTCGAGCGTCTGCTCTTGCCCTTTCCAGAGCGAGGCCCAGCCGTAGCAGGCGATATCGGCGATGGAGTAGAAATCTCCGGCGAGGAACTCGGCCTCGGCGAGCCTGCGGTCCATCACGCCATAGAGCCGGGCGACCTCGGCGCGGTAGCGGTCCTTGGCATAGGGCAGGTCCTGCGGCGGGTCCATCGCCGGGGCGTATTTCAGGAAGTGGTGCGCCTGCCCAGCCATCGGCCCGAGCCCGCCCATCTGCCACATCAGCCATTGCTCCACCGCGACCCTGTCGCGCTCGCCGTCGCCGTAGAACTGCCCGGTCTTGCGGGCGAGGTATTGCAGGATCGCGCCGCTCTCGAACACGCTGATCGGCGCGCCATCGGGGCCGTCGGGGTCGATGATCGCGGGCATCCGGTTGTTAGGCGCGATCTTCAGGAACGCCGGGTCGAACTGCGCGCCCTTGCCGATATCGACGAGCCGCACCTCGTAGGGCAGGCCCATCTCCTCAAGCGCGATGGTGATCTTCCAGCCGTTCGGCGTGGGCCAGTAGAAAAGCTCGATCGGGGTCATCCGTGTCTCCTGTTGCAGTGCCCGGCAGACTGCGACCGCTTGACGCAAGGCGCAAGTCACGATACCGAGCGGGTCGTGGCGATTTGTGCACCGGATTGCGGGCCACGTAAAACAAACCGCTAAAGAGGTCTGGGACAGAACGCTCCGTCATGGCCCCGGCTTCGTGCACGGGGCTTTTTTGTGCCGGAGGCGCGCATGGACGACAGAAAACCGCAGACCCGAGCCGTGCATGGCGGCACCCGCCGGTCGCAATATGGCGAGGTGAGCGAGGCGATCTTCCTCACCCAGGGGTTCGTCTATGACAGCGCCGAGCAGGCCGAGGCGCGGTTTCTGGAAACCGGGCCCGACGAATTCATATATGCCCGCTACGGCAACCCCACGGTGCGGATGTTCGAGGAGCGCCTCGCCGGGATCGAGGGCACCGAAGACGGTTTTGCCGCCGCGAGCGGGATGGCGGCGGTGAACGCGGTGCTGATGGCGGCGGTGAAGCCGGGCGACCGGATCGTGGCCGCGCGGGCGCTGTTCGGCTCCTGTCTCTACATCCTCGAATGGCTGCGCGGCTTCGGCGTCGAGGTGGTGCTGGTTGATGGCACCAGCGCCGAGGCGTGGCGCGCGGCGCTCACCGAGGGCACAAGCCTCGTTTTTCTCGAGACCATCGCCAATCCGACGCTCGAGGTGATCGACATCGCGCTGGTGGCGGAACTGGCGCGTGCCGTCGGTGCCCTGCTCGTCGTCGACAATACCTTTGCCACGCCGGTTGGCGCGAGTGCCGCCGCCGCGGGCGCGGATGTGGTGATCTATTCATCCACCAAGCATATTGACGGCGGCGGGCGCGGGCTTGGCGGCGTGGTGCTGGGCAGCGAGGACTTCATCCGTGGCACCTTTGAGCCCTATGCCAAGCATACCGGCGCGGCGCTCAGCCCGTTCAATGCATGGATGCACCTCAAGGGGATCGAAACGCTCGACCTGCGGGTGCGGGCGATGGCGGCGAGTGCTTCGCGGATCGCCGATGCCCTGGCCGGGCATGGCGCTTTCGTCCGGATGATCTACCCCGGACGCGCCGACCATCCGCAGCACGCCGTGGCGGCGCGGCAGATGGATCATGGCGGCACGATGCTCGCCTTCGATCTGGCGGGCGGCAAGGAGGCGGCATTCCGCTTCCTGAATGCGCTTCAAATACCCGTGATCTCGAACAACCTCGGCGATGCAAAATCCATCGCCACCCACCCTGCGACGACCACCCACCAACGGCTCCCGGATGAGCAAAAACAGCTGCTCGGGATCACCCCCGGCCTCGTGCGCTTCTCGGTCGGGTTGGAAGACAGTGCCGATCTCATTGCCGACATCGAGGCGGCGCTTTCGGTGATCTGAGCCGAATTCCCGACCGTAGCACTTGGTAATTCAAGCCACGGTGGCCTATATTGGGTTTCCGACGGACCTGGGAGGCAGGGTAATGAACCACGTGACCCCTAACTTGATCCCCGCGCCTGACGCGGACGACGCAAGGCAGGCGCTCGAAACGCTGCGTGATTGGGCGCGGGGTGCCGACCCTTCGGAAGTGGCCCGTCTCGACCCGGCGATCGCCCGCTTGCTACCCGAACGGGCGGTGTCGAATTACCCGGACCTCCGCCGCGACTATCCGCACGATTTCGTGCCCGATGCCGCCTACAAGGACGGTATGCCCGATCTTCAGAATGGCCCTGCCTCGCTGATCCAGGGCGAAAAGCAGCTGATCCAGCATGTCGGGATTTCCAACTTCCGCCTGCCGATCCGCTATCACACCCGCGACAACGGCGATCTCACGCTGCAAACCTCCGTCACCGGCACGGTTAGCCTCGAAGCGGAGAAAAAGGGCATCAACATGAGCCGCATCATGCGCTCGTTCTATGCCCATGCCGAGAAAACCTTCTCCTTCGAAGTGATCGAGGCGGCGCTCGACGATTACAAGACCGACCTCGAAAGCCTCGATGCGCGCATCGAGATGTCGTTTTCCTTCCCGATGAAGGTGCAGAGCCTGCGGTCGGGGCTGGAAGGCTACCAGTATTACAACATCGCGCTGGAGCTGGTGGAACATGCCGGGGTGCGGCGCAAGTTCGTGCATCTCGATTACGTCTATTCCTCCACCTGCCCCTGTTCGCTGGAGCTTGCCGAACACGCTCGTCAGGTGCGCGGCCAGCTTGCCACGCCGCACAGCCAGCGCTCGGTGGCGCGGATTTCCGTCGAGGTGATCTGCGAGAAGACCTGCCTGTGGTTCGAAGACCTGATCGACATGGCCCGCGACGCGGTGCCGACCGAAACCCAGGTGATGGTGAAGCGCGAGGACGAACAGGCCTTCGCCGAGCTCAACGCCGCCAACCCGATCTTCGTGGAAGACGCCGCGCGGCTGTTTACCGAGCAGCTCAAGGCCGACGAGCGGATTGGCGATTTCCGGGTGGTGGCGAGCCACCAGGAGAGCCTGCACAGCCACGATGCCGTGTCGATCCTGACCGAGGGCGAAACCTTCAGGAGCCAGTCGCTTGATCCGCGCCTGTTCTCGACGCTGATCCACACCGGCTGAGGAAGGCTCACCGCGCTGGCGCGAAACTGTCGGCGCGGGCCATGTCCCAGAACTTGGCGAAGGCCGGGTGAGCGACGTTGTGATCGAGCAACTCGCCGGGACCAACCCATTCATACTGGCTTTGCGCCGAGCGCACTTCACGGCTGTTGATCCGCATCATCAGGTGTTCCGGGCCGAGATCCTCGGGGTGTGAAAGGCCGCAGGCTTCGATGGTTTCCTTTAGCGTTCCCAAGGTGTTGGCGTGAAAACTCGCCACACGTGCGGCCTTGTCATCAATGTCGAGCGCCTTGTAACGGCGCGGGTCCTGCGCCGTGACCCCGGTAGGGCAGTGCCCCGAATGGCAGGTCTGCGCCTGGATGCAACCGAGTGAGAACATGAAACCGCGCGCCATGTTGCAGGTGTCGGCCCCGAGGCTGAAGGCGCGGGCCATGTCGAACGCCGAAATCAGCTTGCCGGCGACCACGATCCGGGTGCCCTCGCGCAGGCCCAGCCCCACCAGCGTGTTATGCACCAGCATCAGCCCCTCGCGCAGCGGCGCGCCGAGGTGATCGGCGAATTCGACCGGCGCGGCGCCGGTGCCGCCCTCGGAGCCGTCGACGGTGATGAAATCGGGCTGGATGCCGGTTTCGATCATTGCCTTGGTCATCGCGAAGACCTCCCAGGGGTGGCCGACGCAGAGCTTCAGCCCCACCGGCTTGCCGCCGGAAAGCTCACGTAGCCGCTCGACGAATTCGAGCATCTCGACCGGGGTTGAAAAGGCGCTGTGGCTGGGCGGGCTGATACAGTCCACTCCCAGCGGCACGCCGCGCGCCTCGGCGATGAGTTCGGTCACCTTGGCACCCGGCAGAATGCCGCCGTGGCCCGGCTTGGCGCCCTGGCTGAGCTTGATCTCGATCATCTTCACCTGGTCGCCCGTCGCTTTCTCGGCGAAGGCCTCGGGATCGAACCGGCCATGTGCGTCGCGGCAGCCGAAGTAGCCCGAGCCGATCTGCCAGACCAGATCGCCACCATGGGCGGCGTGAAACCGCGAGATTGCGCCCTCGCCGGTGGTCTGGGCGAAGCCGCCGCGCGCGGCGCCGATGTTGAGCGCCTCCACCGCGTTGGGCGAGAGCGCGCCGAAGGACATGCCCGAGATGTTAAGCACCGAGGCGGAATAGGGCTGCGCCCGGCCCGCGCCGAAGGTGACACGGAAATCGGCGCTGTCGAGGTGGCTGGGCAGCATCGAGTGGTTGATCCATTCATGCCCCACCGCCTGCTGGTTCTTCAGCGTGCCGAAGGGCCGGAGGCCCTTGATGTTCTTTGACCTGCGGTAGACCAGCGCGCGCTGTTCGCGCGAAAACGGCACTTCGTCGTGATCGCTTTCGAGGAAATACTGGCGGATCTCGGGGCGGATGCTTTCGAACAGGAAGCGCATCCGCGCGAGCACCGGGTAATTGCGCAGCACCGCGCGTTTGCGCTGGAGGATGTCATAGGTGCCGATGGCCGAACCCGCGAGGCCGAGGGCCATCACCGCGCCGCCCCAGAACGGCAAGGCAAGACTCAGGGCCGCGCCGGCCGGAACGGCGGCAAGCAGGCCCAGGTAGGGCAGGTAACGAATATCGACCATGGCGAATCCTCCCGTAAGCATCGATTCCGTCCGCCTGGGCGCACCGATGCATCCTCCCGTCCTCAGCCTCGGGCAGGGTGCGACATCTTGTCAAGGTCGCGGGCAGGCCGCCTGCGCCGCGAAACCGCCCCGGTCCTGTCTAATTCAAGTCAAAACCGAGCCATTTTGCGGTGAGAGTTTGCGGCCCATAAACGTTTTGCGCGCAGAATGCGTGCCGGGTTTGGGCGTGTGAAAATGCAACTTTCACGGCCCAGACTGTTGGACATGAACCGGGGTCGTTCGGCTCTGGCGAGCTTGCGGTTTCCGCCGCAGCTTCATGCCACCATACCGGCGCAGTTTTGTGCGGCTGTGGTGCGAGGGCCAGAATATGCCGACGACATTTGATCTTTTCTATCTCGGCACGGGTCCGGTAATCGACACCGTCGAGGGAAACCAGACCTCCGAGAACCACAACGCGCTGAACGGCCTTTCCTTTGGCGGTGGCAGCGACCCTCTCTATCAAAGCGTTCAGACCCTGTCGCCGGATCCGGTGCAGGGGCCCGCCAGCTCTGGCTCAGCGGATTCCTACGAGGCGAACAACGCCAGCGCCAACGAGCGCTTCCAGATCGACGGTGGTGCGGCGCGCACCTTCGACGCGTTGATGATCTACGCCAATACGGTAGTGACCTATACCGACGGCAACACCGCGACGGTCGAAGCCCTCGTGATGCAGGACACCGACGGGCGGCTCTACCTGATCCCGTCCGCCTCCGGGCCGACTGCCTATACCGATGCGCTGGAAGCCAAACCGATCTCGTCGATCACGCTTGGCACCGCGCAACCCGCGAACGGCACTGGTGTCTACGGCATGTATGCCGACCGCTATCAGATGACTTTCAAGGACGGCATCGTCGAGGGCACCAGCGGCGACGACTTGATCGACGCGGGCTACAGCGGCGATCCGGATGGCGACCGGGTTGATGGCAACGACAATTTCGACGGCAACAACGACGATGTGATCCTCGCGGATGCAGGCAACGACACGATCTATTTCGGCGAAGGCAACGACACCGTTTTCGGTGGCGACGGCAACGATCTGATCGACGATGTGTCGGGCAACGTGTTGCCGGGCGACGACTACCTTGATGGCGGTGCGGGCAACGACACGATCTATGCTGGCGGCGGGGCCGACAACGTGCTTGGCGGCGCGGGCAATGACCTGCTTTTCGGGGAAGACGGTGACGACAGCATTCTTGGGGGTGCGGGCGACGATGTTATCGCGGGCGGCGAAGGCGATGATCTGATCTACGGTGACGGGCCCGCGGCACCGGGAACCTGGGCCTACGAGGTGTGGAACCACGATTTCACCAGTGACAACGGGCAGGCCTTCGACGCCGAAAACGGAACGCTGATCGGAACCGGCACCACGCAGGATTTCGACAGTGCGGGGCTGGTCCACGATGCGCGCGGCACCTCCGGCGACCCGAACGATTTTGCGGTGATCTACACCTCGACGTTGCTGGCCTCGGAAAGCGGCGTTTTCACCTTTTCCACCACCTCCGACGATGGTTCCACGATCCGGATTTTGGACGGTGACGGCAACCCGCTGACCTGGACGAACCAGGATGGCTCGACCGCCTCCTTCATGGACAACGACTATCACCAGGGCGCTACGGCCCGGACCGGCGAGGTCACGCTGCAAGAAGGCGTGTCCTACACGATCGAGGTGCGGCACTGGGAGAACCTGGGCGCAGAGGTCA
>Ga0180435_10005810_pt1 | contig 11937 bp, 12 predicted proteins | sample SS_ome_3_FD_132467 | JGI IMG/M metagenome (GOLD analysis project Ga0180435, IMG submission 132467) | Hypersaline lake sediment archaeal communities from the Salton Sea, California, USA - SS_3_S_1 metaG | ecosystem: Environmental > Aquatic > Non-marine Saline and Alkaline > Hypersaline >...
ATGGGCGTCGGCACGGCCGTTATCGGCCAGCACATCCTTTGCCCCGGGCACCATCCGCCACTGGTTCCGCCCCCGCCGCCGCAACATGTGGTTCATCCGCAAACCTATGTCCACCATCACGGGCCCCATTGTTACCCGCCGCCCATGTATCGTCACCACCCGAAAAAAATCGTGCGCCACCACTATCACGGCCACCATGGCAAACATTGCAAAAAGCGTCATCACAAACGGTGTCATCATCGCAGCCGTGGGCATCATGGGCCAAAAAAAGTGATCCATCATCATTACTATGATTAAAAGCCAAAGTGTTACAGATATCATGATGATGATCAATAACGCAATCGTCTTGCGACACTGTTATTCCAGAGTATTGCCGGAAATAGCCGTCCAGGCTTAAAAAATCCGGGGCTCCGGATCCGTCGGATCGTGAAATTCCGGCAGGTTACATACACCCTTGCGTCAAGCTGAAGGCAAAAATGACCAATTGGTAATCTTGGGGTCAGGTTCTGGCAAGGTAGGCCGCTTATATTACCCCCATGCAAACCCCAACGACCCTGATGCATGCCTGAAAGGAGGCACACCATGCAGAAAACAACGATGTATCTTGCCAGACCCAACCATGCCACCCTTGCCCAATGGAGCCTGATCACAATCCTGGCGGCCGTACTGATGCTGCTGTCGGGTTTGATTACCTTTGACACGGCCCAGGCACGCAATGCGCCGGATAGTTTCACGGCCATTGCCAAGGCGGCCCGCCCCGGCGTGGTCAATATCCGTACCGTAAAGAATGGCAACGGACACGGCGGCCTGCAGCGCTATTTTAAAAAAAGTCCCTTTGGCCAGCGCAATCCCTTTGAGGAATTTTTCGGCCCGTTCCTTGATGAGCAGCCCCGGCGGGAGTTCAAGCAGCGCAGCCTGGGCTCCGGCTTTATCATCAACCGCGAGGGGTATATCGTCACCAATAACCATGTCATCGAAGATGCTGAAAAAATTCAGGTCAAACTTGCGGATGGACGGGAATTCGATGCTGAAATCAAAGGTCGGGATCCCAAAACCGATCTGGCCCTGATAAAAATCGAAGCGCCGCGGGATATCCATCCTTTGAAAATGGGGGATTCGGACAGTTTGGAAGTGGGCACCTGGGTGGTGGCCATCGGCAGCCCCTTCGGATTGGAACAAACTGTGACGGCCGGAATCGTCAGCGCCAAGGGCCGGATTATCGGTTCTGGTCCCTACGATGATTTTATCCAGACCGATGCATCCATCAATCCCGGCAACAGCGGCGGCCCCCTGTTGAACATGGCCGGCGAAGTAGTGGGTATCAATACGGCCATTGTCTCCCACGGCCAGGGAATCGGTTTTGCCATCCCGGCCAATCTGGCCCGGGGAATTGTGTCCCAACTCAAGGATAGCGGCGAAGTTACCCGGGGCTGGCTGGGCGTGGCCATCCAGAACCTGACTCCTGAACTGGCCGAGTATTACGGTCTTAAAGAGGGCCAGGGGGTCCTGGTCACGCAGGTATATGCGGATGATCCCGCCGACCGGGCCGGCATGCGGCCCAATGACGTAATCCTGGCCCTGGACGGGGAACCGGTCAGCGACACGCGTCACCTGAGTGCTTTGATCGCCGGCAAACCCGTGGGAAAACACGTACGCATCAAGGTGCTGCGCCAAGGTCGCGAAAAATCATTCCGTGTCAAATTGAGCCGCAGGGAAGACGACCTGAGCGCCAAAGTTCCCGTGGCAACGCCGGCACAAAAATCCCGGGACGGCATTGTGGTGGAAGCGCTCAATGCGGAACTGAAGGAACGCCTGGGCCTGGCGGAAAGCGACACCGGTGTAGTCGTGATACGTGTCGAGCCGGACAGCCCGGCCCGGGCGTCGGGTTTGAAACGCGGGGACCTGATCAAAGAGGTCAATCATGAACCGGTAAGCAGCCCCAAGGATTTTCAGCGTCTCATGAAAAACCGGGACAAGAACGATGCCCTCCGCCTGCTGGTTAAACGCCCTCGGAGCGGTTTTTGGGTCATCACCATTGAATAGTGGCGTTGCTGCCTTTCATTTAACCCCGAAATGATCTATGGGAATAGGGGTGTTACTTCCGGGGGAAGGCCGCGGCTTTCCCCCGCGACAGAAAGTCTAACCCCAAACATCTGGTCCCCATACCCATGGATAACACCTCCCGTAAAGCCGCTCCGCCGGTTACGGCACCGGTCATGCTCTACAACCGCCAGACCGGCCGCGTGGAGCAGGAAACCATTGTCGGACGCCGGTTCATGGATCTTTCCGCAGGAACCGGCCCCGGCCGCTGGCTCACCATGCGGCTCCTGATCCTGCCGATGATTTCAAGAATCTACGGCTGGTGGCAGCAGCACCCGGCCAGCCGCCGGAGCATCCCCGCTTTTATCCGCCAGTTTGAGATAAACATGACAGAAGTGCAGATCCCGCAAACCGGGTTCGCCTCTTTTAACGATTTCTTCATCCGGCGTCTCAAACCAGAGGCCCGGCCCATAAGCCGGGATCCAGGCGTACTGATCTCTCCGGCCGACGGCCGCATCAAGTGTTTCCCCATTGAGCATGATACGCGCCTCGCCATCAAGGGCAGCACCCTGGGGCTCGGCCAGATCCTTAGCAGTGCTCAAGCGGCCGCTGAATTTGCCGGAGGGATGGGTCTGCAGGTACGGCTGGCACCGGTGGATTACCATCGCTTCGCCTACATCGACCATGGGACCCAGGGGCCCGTGCAACGCATACCCGGGCCGCTCTATTCCGTAAGTCCCGTGGCCCTGCGGGTCTGGCCGCGGGTATGGGCGGAGAATTGCCGCCACTGGTGCCGCCTTGAGACTGCAACTTTTGGACCGGTGATCCAAGTGGAGATAGGCGCCATGCTGGTGGGCAGCATCATCCAGCACCGTCCGGAGGGTGGTCCTTGCCGCCGGGGGACGGAAAAAGGTTATTTCGCCCTGGGCGGTTCCACAGTCCTGCTCTTTTTTACCAAAGGTGCCCTGGCGGTGGCTGCCGACATCCGGCACCATTCCCGGCAGGATACCGAAACCCTGGTAAAATACGGGGAGGTCGTCGGACGAGCCGGCGACCGGACCGTCTCCGTCCATCAATGACGCTCTTTTTTTTAAGGGCCTGGACAACGCCGGGCTAGCCCCGATGATCCGGCCGGACTCCCGTCTGATCAATCACTTGCTTCCTGAGGCCGCATCAATATCGATGATCTTTTTTCCCCTGACGTAATCCTTGGTGGCATAGCGGGTGATATTTTGAAACTTCAGGATGGCTTTTCTCATTTTCTCGACATTATTCGTCAACAACTTGTACAAAGTGGTTTGAAGTTCGTCCTTGTCTGAACCGGGGGCCATTTTTTCGGCGCACGTCAGTATCACCTGCAGGGGGTTGTTGAGTTCGTGCCCGATGGCACCCGCCATTTCCAGGACAGAGAGCAGTTTCTCCTTGGCGATACGTTCTTTTTGCGTCTGCTTGGCCTCGGAGATATCCATGAAATATCCCAATGCGGCGCGTTTGCCGCGATAGCGAATGGAGGACGCGGTTTCCAGGATCCATCTGGTCTTTCCATTTTTATCGGTGATGCAAAATTCATAGGGCGACTGCCGCAGGGATTTCAACATGGCGATAAAATTATCCCGAACCTGCTGCCGATACTCCTCTTGCACAATATCGAGCGGATACGTATCCAGCAATTCCTCCTCCCCATACCCGGTGATACGCACAAATTCAGGATTAACGTATCTAAACTTGGCATCCTGGACAATGTAACAGCCAATCAGGGAGTTGTGGATGCTCAGCTCAAATTCCTTTTCCGCCTCTCTACGGCGGGTGTTGTCGCGGATAAACCCTTCGATGGCACTGGGCTGCCCATTATCATCACGGACAACGGTCCAGCGGTCGTGCATGATTCGTGTCGATCCGTCAGCATGTAAAAAACGATACTCAATCTCGCCGGTTTTCCTGTGGGGCTGGAATGAGCGTGCCCTGGCGGCCCTGACTTTTTCACGATCATCGGGATGGATATGCACCAGAACACTCTTGGGTGATAAGCGTTTTTCGCCATTTTCCCCAATGGCGTACAAGGATAGAAAGCGCTGGTTGAAAAATGGAAAGGTTCGCGATTCCATATCAAACTGGTAAATGGCATCCTGGGAGCGGTCCGCGAGTTGCTTGAAAGCTTCCGACAACAGGCGCACCATGGCCGGATCCTGTTGCCGGCAGGCCGCCAATTGCCGTTTCAAAGACAATACTTCGGCTTCAAGTTCCGTGATGGTAGGTTGTGATGACATTTGAGCTACCAATAAACCTCTTCCCCGTAACTCTCCCGGTAGCGGGCCTGAAAATCAGCGACAGTACAATCATGCTCCTGGGTGCCGCTGCACTCCACGCTGAAACTGGCGATAACTGATCCCATGCGGGCGGCGACACTTAAATCCTTGCCGCTGATCATGCCCTTGATCAGGCCGGCGCGGTAGGCGTCCCCGGCCCCTGTGGGATCAACAACGCGGTCGGCCCTGGCCGCGGGAATGGGCATTTCCGTTCCATTGTAATGCAGCACGGACCCTTCATCGCCCAAGGTAACGACCAGGGCGCCGGTGAGCGCCTGGATCTCATCTTTGGTGTGGCCGGTAGCCTTCTGGATCATCTGCAGTTCGTAATCATTGGAGATGAGCAGCTGGGAACCGGTGATGATTTCCGCAATGTGCTCGTTGGGCAGGGCAATTATCTGCTGGCCCGGATCGAAGATGTAGGGAATGCTCTGTTCTTTGTAAATCCGGCTGTAGGCCAGCATATCCTCAGTGTTGCCGGGGGCGATGATGGCCAGGGCCGTTTCGTCATCCGGGTGACGGAATCCATTGTGGGCGGGATAATTCATGGCCCCCGGATTGAAACCGGTGATCTGGTTGTTGGTCAGGTCGGTGGTGATATAGGCGCCGGAAGTGAGCACATCGTCCCGCCGCAGGATGCCGTCCAGGGGCAGGCCGTTTTCGCGCAAGCGGGTTTCATAGGCCTCGAAATCCTTGCCTACGGCAGCCAGAATAGTCGCCTTTTCCTCCAGCAGATTCAAACTGTAGGCGATATTTCCGGCGGTGCCGCCGAATTTTTCGGTAATGCCGTTGACCACAAAGCTGACGTTGATCAGATGAATTTTCTCCGGCAGGATATGCTCCTCGAACTTGCCGGGAAAGCCCATGATGCGGTCATAGGCAAGGGATCCCGATACATAGATCTTCATGTGTTATTCTCCTGTTATTCAAACCAGATGCAAAAGCCGGCAATCATATTGCTGAAAGGGAATCATTCTCATTCCAGAATTCGGCCGAACACCCGCATAAAATTTCCACCTAAAACCATGCGGATATCCTCGTCGGAATAGCCCCGGCGCACCAGGGCGGCAGTGAACAGAGTGAACTCCTGATGCCCGTGAATTATATCCCGGGTGTCCAGATCCCGCGCCATGCTCAGAAAATCCTTGAAGCTGTCACAAAAATCGAAACCGACGCCCACGTGTTGGATACCGGCAATACTGACAATTCGGTCCACATGGTCCACCAATTGTTCCACACCCGTCTGGGAATGATCATCCTGGATCAGTGCGCTCTGGGCATTCATGCCGATCACCCCGCCCTTTTTGGCCAGGGCTTCGATCTGGGCATCGGTGAGGTTGCGCATGGAGCCGGCCAACGCCCGGCAGTTGGAATGGGAGGCGATCACCGGCTGCTGGGCCACCTCCATCACATCCCAGAAACCTTCGTCATTGAGGTGGCTGACGTCAACCACCATGCCCAGTTTTTCTGCCTTCTCAATCAATTGGACCCCAAAGGCGGTCAATCCCCCTTTGCGCCCTTCGGTGACACTCTGGAAACTGCAGCCGTCAGCCGCATAATTGCGGCGGCTCCAGACCAGCCCCAACGCACGCACCCCCAATTGGTAAAAAATCCGCAGCAGGCCCAGGTCATTCTGTAGCGGATCGGCCCCTTCCAGGGAGAGCAAAAGGCCCAGTTCACCGGCCTTACGGGCCGCCCGGGCCTCGGACGGGCTTGTGCAGATCCTGAACAATCCGGGGGTTTCATCCATCTCTTCCAGCAAATGGCTGACCTGGTCCAGGGCCTTGCGCAAGCCCATTTCGGGCAAAAAGAAATTATGGATAAAGATGGCCGATACGATGAGGTCCACACCACCCGCCGTAAAGCCGGGCAGGTAGTCAGCGGCAACCACCTGGCGCTGCCCCCGATCCCGGCGGTTGGCCACTTCGTAGGTCAGATCAAAATGGGCATCCACGACAAATGCGCCCCGCTGGAGCACATCAACCCTGTCTTTAATTTTTTCTTCGATTTCCAAATTTAAATTTCCTCTGGGTTGCAAGGGTCAGTAAAAAACAACCGGACGGTCGCAATAAATACGGCGGCACCTAACCGCACCCCACGGCCGGGGACGCTACGGCACCCCGGGAGGCAGAGTTGGCCGCCGCGAGCCTGCCCACCAGGTAACCGTCCATGAGCAAGTGAATGATATGATGCATGACACAGGCCACCAGGGCCAATTCGTATTGGGGAAACACACTCATCTGAATGATGACGGACAGGGGCAGCGTTTTCTGACCGCCCATGAAGATCACACTCTCCCGGCGCCCCGGCGGTATGCGGAAAAAGCGGACAAAAGCTGCCCCGGCCAGCCACAGCGCCCCATGGAAAAGGATCGCCCAGCTAGCCACCTGGCCGATCATCAGCACATTGGCCAGGATCTTCTCCCTGACAGGTGAAACCGCCATCCAGACGATGGTTAAAATCATGCACTGGTTGATAATGCTGAATCGCCTGGCATGGCGTGCAATGATACCCCTGTCCGCCATCTTGACCCCCAAACCCAGGGCCAGGGGTAACAGGACCAGCAGGACCAACTTAATCATAATGGCCCTCTGATCGATGAAAATCTCCGCCGTTTGACCCACCAGGGCCAACAAAATAGTGAGGGTAAGCGGAATGGTCACAATGGCCAGGCAGTTGGCAACAATGGTGATAAACAGGGCGTGGGCCATGTTACCCCCGGCAGCGCCGCTCATCACTACCCCGCTGCTGAGGGTTGTGGGTACGGAGGCCACCAGGAAGATCCCCATGAGAAATCCGGTTTCCAAAGGCATAAGGGCACAGAGAGCCGCCAGCAGGGGGGCCACGATGAAAATCAGCACCAGGGCCAGCAGGGTGCCTTTGATATCGCTGACGCCGCTGCGGATGAGCCGGGCATTGAGCATCAGCCCGGAGATGAAGAAAATCACAAACACCGCCAGATTGGGTCCCAGGGATTTTTTCAGGCGCAGACCCAGGGGAGCCACCACAGACAAAGGGTCCAGCAGGGTAAGCATGAAAACCACCACCAAGCCCAGCATGAACCAGTATTTTTTAAGCCAATTCAACATACCGGGAAATTCTCCAAAATTATTTTTAGATAACCGGTATAGCCGATAGCTCCCCGCAACCAATAATGCAAGTCCTTTGCCGCTATTCAGGGTAAATATTGTTTGGTTCGAGAAGATTCTTTGAGAGGGATTCTGGATTCGCAGGGCACCTTGGTCTGGCACAACCCGCACCCCCGGCCCGCGAATCCGTAGGTGCGTTTAATGAAAGGCTGGGCCTTTTGCCTGATATAGGTCTTACAGGCCACCTTGTCGTGACCCTCCGGGGTAATGGCATCGGCCGGGCAGCGCTCCATGCAGCGTCCGCACACCCCTTTGGCGAAAAACAGGCAGTAGGCATGATGGTCGCTGTAGGGCCGCGGCGTGGCGGGAATATTGACACGGGCCACAACCGAACCCACGCGCATGGCCTTGCCCAGGGGAGTGATCAGGCCATCGCTCAGGCCAAAGGTTCCCAACCCGCAGGCATAGGCGGCATGGCGCTCCGACCAGGTGGAAGCATAGCCGTGGCGTTCCGAAGTCTTTCTTGCCCACTGGGGCGCCAGCATGGGCGCCACCGCCGCAATCTGCCTGCGTTCCAGGGCTTGTTCCACGTGTCGCCGCAGCTTGGCATTCACGTCTTCACCGAAAGTCCGCGCCCTGGCCCAGCGCTCCGCCGGAAACCGGACCTCCCGGCGATTATCCGCCTTGGTGGCCCGGGTCTGGGGCAGAATCCAACTGATGACGGTTAGTTCCCCGGCGCTAACCGTCTGGGAGGGAAAAGCTAGGCTGAAGGCCTCGCGAGGTGTCCAGTGAAAGGAACCCACATGCTCTTTGAAATCATTGAACAGCGGATCCGCCCCATGGGCAAATCCCACCAGGGGCGCATCAAAGGCCCGCTCGCGATCCGCGTTATTAAGATGATTATCCGGTGAATCCCGGATGTAATCCTGGATTACGGATCGAATCCAGGTTTCCGCATGGTCATTGCCAAGGGCGTTCATAACAGGCCCTCCCACATCCCTGTTCGCGTGTCTCCCGGCACGTTTCAGGCCAAAAAATATTAACCGCTGATCCCGCGATAACGCCGATGCTTGGTGCAATTCTCTTTTTGTCGGCACCATCCGCGGTATAATTATTTAATTGGTCGATTTTCAAGGGACCCTTGCACAAAGAGATTTTTTATTGGAGTCCGATGATCCCGCGCCGGCCCAGTTCACGGATAAACCGGGTCACGGCCACTTCCGCCTCACGATTCAGCAGTTTGTGTTCTCCGGCAAACATTTTGCTGATCCGCCCCACACTGCGCCGTCCGTCAATCAGCCCCCATACCGCACTGCCCAGCTGGTCCAGCTCGGTTTTCTTGATTTGGTGGGTGGCCGCCGCCCGCCCCAGGAGCCGGGCAGTACGCACCACCCAGGGCGAAATGGGCATGGGATAGGCCAACAGCACCAGACCGTCCCCCACCCGGCTCTCCTCCACCCCGGGCCGCTTCACCGGCACGCAGGCCAACGCCTCTTGGCGGCTCAGGCCCGCGCCGGGTTCCGATTTAGGCCGGCGCCAGAACATATTCCGCCGCCCATCTGTCAAACTCCGCCGGGTTCACTTCTTTTTTCCCCTGCAAAACCATGCCTAAAATACGATTGGCCCCTTTAAGATGCCATACGCGGCCCTGTTCATATATAGAAGCCCGGCGCCATGGCAGCAACCTCAGGCGGGACGCCGGGGCCAGCGTCCAATCCAGGCGCCGGTCCCGAAGCGAATACCGGGGGGTGCCGCGTCCGGTACCCAGCACTCCCTGGCCGCGGGCGAAATCATCAAGATCAGCGCTACCCAGCAACACTGCCGCCGGACTCCAGCGGTAAAGCCTCAGACGCTGTGTCTTGCTACTGAATTCCAATTGAAAACAGCCGGGCTGGAATTGAAACCGGTCCAAACCCAGCCGCACCGGCAGACGGGCCTTGATATCGTAGACCTGCCACAGTCCCCGGCCGTCCGGCCAGTGATCCCTAAATGAAAGGAAGATCGATTCCCACAGGGAACGACGGGGTGCGGATGCGGCGGAAGCGTGAAAAATCTGGATGAGGGTGGCTGTGCTGCAGACCGTACAAAAAAGCAGCACTCCCTGGGCCGCCGTTTGCGGGGTGTGCCAGTGGAATCCCTGCATGCGGTGGTCCGCCATTAGCGCGGTCCAGTGTTGGGGCAGGTCCCAGGTCACCATGGCCGCCGAATTGCGGCGGGCACGTCCCCGCCACAGCCGCTTGAGGGTACGATCGAAAGAAAATTTACCCCGGATCGTATTCCAGCGCAGCTCCATGGCCGGGCGGCTGCCGGTATCCCAGGCCAGATGGCGCGGGGCCATGCGCGACAATTCCCAGTCCCCGGGGACGCTAAGGGCAATTCCGTTCCAGGCGACGCGCCGCAGCTTCAACAGTGTCCCTGCCCCGGGTGTTGTGTCCCAGGTTTAAAGAGGCGGCGGATGCGATACCCGCCCGCAGGGTAATAGTCCGTAGGTGTAGGGCGAGGTGTCATCGCGGGATCAGCAGCTCCCAGTCCGGAAGTTTGGCGGCGGGTTGCGGGACGTCTTTTTTTTGCCGGGCACGCTTGTCTAAATAACAGTTCCGTTCCGCTTCTATCGCATTGTTGAGATTCAGTTTTACCGCATTGCCCATTTTCTGATCGCGATCCTGGGTATTGTGCTGCAAGGTCAGGCTGATGTGGTTGCCTTTGTCGTCCACAAAGGACCACTTCCAGGCGATCAGCACATGGAAGGGGTCCCCCCGCCACTCATCGGGGTCCCCAAAGCGTTGTTTGAAACGCTTCAGCAGACGTTCAAAATAGGCTTTGCTGGGATCCGCATATTTGATCTTGATACGCACGATGTGCCCGGGATCGGCACAGTTGCCGTAGGCGATCAGGCCGGTCTTGATCCCGGCCACCGGTTTCAGCTCCACCTCCTTTAAATACCCTTGAAAACGCACCGGCATAGCGCTTTCCATGATCAACCGGTCCGCAAACTCCTCCACCGGCCGGTCCACCCGCACTCCGGCGATGCTGTAAGGAGTATCCTGATCCGCAGCCCAAAGACTGCCTGCGGCGGACAGTATAAACAGACAGGAAATAGTAAGGATGACCCGTCCCATGGATATCGGCTCCTGTTATGAGTTATTGTCAATCAAAGTCTGAATATAGGGAAGGGTTGCGGGAGGGTCAAGTGAGGACGGCTGCCGGAAATCTTCACGCCCGGGCCCGCCGGGCCCGCAGCGGCTTATCACCCCTGATACACCTGCTCCATCAGGTCGGTCAGCTCGTAGGCCAGCCCGTGCCGGTCCAGAACCTTCAGCAGCGCTTGCAGTTGAGCCGGACTGGCCACCTGCAACTGCAGACAACCATCCCGGTTGCCTGTAGGGGTACCTAAGGATCGTAAAAGGGCCACGACTTCGCTGAAGGCATCCACCCGCAGTCCCAGACGGGAGTGATCCTCCATATAGAAAGCCGGCAGCTTGAAATCCGGCAGACAATGGGGTGTGGCCGGATATTTAGGGACGATGGGCAGCCAGCCCATGATCACTCCCCCTGCTTTTCCAAGGGATTGTAGCCCGGCCGGACATAGAGCTCATCCGCACGACCCAGCACTTCGGGCTTGTATACCTGTTCCGCCCAATCTGCCGGCTCAACTTCTTTAAGGGCCACCGAAACAGAGGACGGTTTACACTGGGCAATGGTGGCCACTTGCGCGGCTACAGCATCGGCCAACTTCTGTTTCTGCTCCTCTGAGCGTCCCGGGTAGAGTTTGATGGTTACATGGGGCATGGGAATCTCCGATCTGGTTTGGGGTAATTGCCAAACGCATGTTCCAATCTCCAGATAATAGCCGCGGAAACCAAGCATATGGTAGGAGCGGGTTTCATACCCGCCCCTACAGCATGCCCTAGGTGGATTGATTGCATATTTAGTCCGGGGCAGTCGTCAATGCGACACCCGAACTCACAGCGGCCAGACCCAGGGCAGGACCAGCAGCACCACCACCAGCACCACCAGGGTCAGCGGCAGGCCCACTTTGAGATAATCCCCGAACCGGTAGCCCCCGGGGCCCATGACCAGGATGTTGGCCGGATGGGAAATGGGGGTCATGAAACTGGCCGAGGCTGCCACGGCCACGGCCATCAATACGGCGTGGGTATTCATATCCAGATCGGCGGCGGCCTTGAGCACAATGGGACCCAGCAGGACCACCAGGGCGGCGGTGGGGATCACGCAGGTGGCCGCAAAGGTGAGCAGCATCAGGCCGGCCAGCACGGCATAGGGTCCCCAGGGGCCCACCCAGGCCACCACCCCGTCGGCCAGGAAGCGGGCCGCGCCGGTACTGTCCAGGGCCGTGCCCAAAGGCAGCATCCCGGCAATGAGAATGATCCCCTTCCACTCCACGGTACGATGGGCCTCCGTCATTGTCAGGCAGCCCGAAATGACCATGAGCGCCGCGCCCAGCAGGGCTGCGATGTAAATGGGCATCAGACCCAAAAGTA
>Ga0180435_10005812_pt1 | contig 11936 bp, 11 predicted proteins | sample SS_ome_3_FD_132467 | JGI IMG/M metagenome (GOLD analysis project Ga0180435, IMG submission 132467) | Hypersaline lake sediment archaeal communities from the Salton Sea, California, USA - SS_3_S_1 metaG | ecosystem: Environmental > Aquatic > Non-marine Saline and Alkaline > Hypersaline >...
CTGCTGCTACAACCTGATTTCGTAAATCAGGGGAGTAGTAGTCAGGTTCGAAGCAATTAGGTTATTGATCAATTATTTTTTTGGCGCGAGCCAAAGCGGCTATTTACGTGCAAGATTCAGGTACTACATACACCTGTAACTTCTGCACCCAGATTTTTAGCAAGTTGCACCGAAGTTGTCCCAAATGCTCCTGAAGCACCATAAATTAGAACTTTTTGTCTCTTTTGAATTTTACCTTTTTCCAGATAATAGGGGGCCAAAACACCCCCATAGGCAACGGCCGCAGCCTCTTCATAGCTCATATTATCAGGCTTAATTACAAAACAGCTTTCTTTGGACTCTTTTTCAGAAATACACAGATAGCCTGCATAAGCTCCGAAACTGGAACCATTGAACCCATAAACCTGATCTCCTTTTTTGAATCGTTTCACATTTTTACCAACTGATTCAATTTCCCCTGCGAAAACGAGTCCAAGAATCGGTTTTCGCGGTCCGGTAAACCCTATCACAACTCGAAACATCAGCCCTATGATAAGAGGAAAATTGGCACTGCGGATTAATACATCACTTCCCGTTACTGCTGATGCAAAATTTTTTATAATTACCTCATTGTCCTTGGGCATTGGCTTGGGCAACTCGTTGAGCTCCAATACCGACGGTGGTCCATATTTTTTACAGACAACTGCTTTCATGCGATTTCTCGTCTTTAATATTTTGAAATAGTATTGACTGTATGTATCTACTATTCTTAGATGTTCATTTTTTTTAACTTAACATTAGTATTATGTAGATTCTATTTTTTTATCCCATATACGATATTTGATAGATTCCAGATAATACCACATAATTATTCTAAAATGAGATATAGGCTTTTTGGGTGTTTATTTTAACAAGGTTCTACTGTATACGCTCGCACCAATACAATGCGCTTCTCTTTAAACCAAAATTCATTTGTATGCAAGCTGAGTAAGCCAAAGAAGCTATTTCTTTCAACCAAATATAATCAGCTTATATTCCTGGAAAAGTAGGCCCGGGGGCGGTTTGATTGCCGGTGGTTCATTGGGGGCCGGTGAAAATTAGATAAATAAATGGACCTGTATTTGTTCAGCCGTGAACGCAATCTGGGATTGGGTGCCAGCTGAATTTTTTTTCAATCCAGGCTTTTGGCGCACGCCGCAGAAAAGTGCTGCGAAAAGGGCAGCAGCGAAGCGAAACTATGCCGGTTTGCGTTGCGGCCAGAGTCCCGGCCTCCGTTATTTTTTGGGGGGGAACGTGATCACCTTGCCAGGTTTCGGACGGGACTGCCCGTCGGCGGGGGGTTGGGGCGCGGTTGCCCCCGGGCCGTCAGATTCGCTCAATTGGGCGTCGGTGGGCGGTGGAGCGTCCTCGTCAGATACGGGATGCAGGAAATCTGGATCCGGGGGCGGGACCACTTTGGCCAGGCGCATACGCTTGCCGCCCATGGTGAACTCCTCGCCGGCGATGTAAACATCTTTAAGGATCCAGGTTACTACCTGCAGGGGAACCTGCAGCATGAGCAGTTTGACGTGGTACCAGTCGGGTTTGTGGTCGGCCAGGATGGATTCGATGCGGGCGTAGGTCAGGGGCTGGTCTTCGATATGGATCAGGACAAGGTCGTTTTCCGTGGTCATGGTTGTTGTCTTTGATTATGTAGTGCGGGTTGATGTGTTTCGTATTTCAAGGCCCAGCATAGGTTTTTTCCCTGGCCGTGGCAAGGCCGCTGCCCTGGCAGATGTCGCTGAAACTAAGCCGACCGGGAATATTATCATTGGCTTTTTATTGGTCAATGTTTTTGTAGGCAACAGGGCCTTTGACCACGATCCCCAGGCTACATTGCAGGCACTTTGCGGGTTGTTGAGCGGGCGGATCGCGTCTCTGCCCCGATTATCCCTTTGTCGCCGGGCGTGTTCATGTTATAAGCCGCATTGTCGGCAGCCAACCTTGCGCCCGGCTGGGGATCGGTTTGATGGGATCTGAAATTGTCTGATTCCTGGGGAGGGATGCATCGGGTGCGGCGAATCAGGGCGGGTTGCAGTGTCGCGATACGCGAAGCCTGAAAAGAATCGATCCTGCCGATTATTGCGGAGCCCTTTTGGGCCTGGTCTAGATTAAGGAGTGTAACTGTGTATATTCCCATGGCCATTTACATCGTGGCCGTCCTGCTGGCCAACTACACGGCCACCTGGTTCATTCCCATGCCGGTTTTCGGTCTGGTTTCAGTGGGCACCTTGATTTTCGGCGTAACTTTCACCCAAAGGGACCGGGTGCATCGCTTCGGGCGCAAGGCGGTGTACCTGATGATCTTTATAGCGGCCGTGGGCATGGTCCTGGAGTCCCTGCTGCTGGATGTACCCTGGCGGATCATCCTGGCCTCGTTCATTGCCATCGTGCTCAGCGAAACCGCGGATACCGAAGTGTACCAGCGCCTGCTGCACCTGAGCTGGTTTCAGCGGGTGGCCCGATCCAATATCATCAGCATCCCCTTGGACAGTCTGCTTTTCAATGTCATCGCCTTTGCCGGGGTGTTTGCGCCGGTCAAACTGGCGGCCATTATTTTTGGAGAGATTGTGGCCAAGTTTTTGACCGGGAGCCTGGCGGCCCTGATCCGCACGGCAGGGGAGCCTAAGCCCCCCCTGGCCACAGGCGCGGCTGGGGAATGATTAACTGGCCGGGTATGTCCGGTGTGGATGCGGGCTAGATGCTGTCGGTGAATATGCCCGAGGATGAGGGCGGGGTATTCCTGCCCCGGATCAACCCCTCTATCTTTTTCGACAACATGTTGAGGGCAAAGGGCTTCTGAATGAAATCGACGCCCTTTCGCTGCAGCAGACCTTTGACCAACTCGCTGTCGCTGTAGCCGGTGACCACCAGGATTTTAATCCGGGGGTTTAATTCCGCCAGCCTGATGGATAATTCATGGCCGTTCATGTGAGGCATCATCATGTCCAGGATGACCAGGCTGATATCGTCCTGGTGGCGGGCATACAGCTTCAAAGCCTCGGCCCCGGAATTGGCCATCAGTGGGGTATATTCCAAGATCTGCAGTAGCTTCTCGCCGCAATCCAGGTAAAACGAATCATCATCGACCCAAAGAATCGTCCCCTTGGCTCCGTCTGTTTCTTTCCTGCGGGGCCTGCCTGTGGAAATTACATTCTGGGCGCCTGGGATGAAGGGCGGCTTCTGGTTGCCTGGCGTTCCAAAAACAGGTGTTGCGTCCGCTTCCATGATCAGTTCCGGCATATCGTCCTCGCTTTGCACAACAGGTATTGTCTCTGACGTGATCACCCTTTTGTAAATTGCCATTGGTCGGTGGCCGGGCAAAAACCCGCTTATCCTGATGGCACCGGCTTAAAGATGAGGATGTAACGACCCGAAAGCGTGCATCTCCACCCCGGCCCTCCCGCAGCTCAAGGGGGAGGGCTGTGCGCTTTATTCGCTCAGCCACGCAACATCTATTTACGTTAAAGCAATATGTGTGCCGGAAATGATTTATTGTAAAATTGAAATAAATCCAATGGGATAGGTATGTTTTGTGTTGGGGCGCTGATTTGTAAAATAGGAAAAAAAATAAATAAATTTATGACCCGCAATGCAAAACTATTTCATAAAGTTCATATCCGGCAGAAGATCGTCCCCGGGGGCCCCGGGATGGCAGGGCCCGGGGCCGGGCCGTGCGGTGGGGCAGCTTGAATAGTCACTGAAAAAGGGCGTTGCAGGGCTTGACAGGGCGGGCACTGTTATTACCTTTTATATGCATTATCAATACACCAAAATGCTTTTAAGTAATGTGAACTGGGGAGGTAGGCATGCGTTTGGATAAATTTACGATCAAATCCCAGGAGTTGTTGAACAATGCCCAGGAAGTGGCCGGTTCCCATGGCAATCAACAGATCGAGCCCCTGCATGTGCTGGCCGCTATGCTGGCCGACGGCGAGGGCTTGCCCCGGGCCTTGCTGCGCAAAATGGGCGTATCGCCGGGGGCGGTGGTCCAGGCGAGCGCACTGGCTCTGGATAAGCTGCCCAAGGTCAGCGGAGCGGCGGAGGCTTACGGCAGCCCGGGACTGCGGGGGGTCCTGGATCAGGCCTTTGGCGAAGCCATGCGCATGAAAGACCAGTATGTCAGTGTTGAGCATATCCTGCTGGCCCTGTCCGACGCCAAGGATGATGCGGCCGGTGAAGTATTGCGCCAGAACGGCATCACCCGCGACGCCATTCTCAAGGCGCTCATGGAGGTGCGCGGCTCCCAGCGGATCACCGATCCCAATCCGGAAGAGAAATACCAGGCCCTGGAGAAGTTCGGCCGGGATCTCACCGATCTGGCCAAACTGGGCAAGCTCGATCCGGTCATCGGCCGGGATGAGGAGATTCGGCGCATTGTCCAGGTGCTTTCCCGCCGTACCAAGAACAATCCGGTGCTCATCGGGGAGCCGGGGGTGGGCAAGACCGCCATCGTAGAGGGCCTGGCCCAGCGGATTGCCGCCGGCGACGTCTCGGAAACCCTGAAGAATCGCCGGCTGGTGGTGCTGGATATGGGGGCCCTGATCGCAGGCGCCAAGTACCGCGGTGAGTTTGAGGACCGGCTCAAGGCGGTCCTTAAAGAAGTGGAGAACGCCGGGGGAGAAATTATTCTCTTTATTGACGAGCTGCACACGCTGGTGGGCGCAGGGGCCAGCGAAGGAGCCCTGGATGCCTCCAACATGCTCAAGCCGGCCCTGGCCCGGGGCACCCTGCGCTGCGTGGGCGCCACCACCCTCAACGAATACCGGAAATACATTGAGAAGGATGCGGCCCTGGAACGCAGGTTCCAACCGGTGCTGGTCACCGAACCCACGGTGGAGGACACCATATCCATCTTGCGGGGCCTCAAAGAGAAATACGAGGTGCACCACGGCGTGCGCATCAAGGACGGCGCCCTGGTGGCGGCGGCCACCCTCTCGGCGCGTTACATCGCAGACCGCTTTTTGCCGGACAAGGCCATAGACTTGATGGATGAGTGCGCCTCCAAGCTGCGCATCGAGATCGACAGCATGCCCACCGAAATCGACGAGGTGCAGCGCAGGATTTTGCAGGCCGAGATCGAACGGGAAGCGCTGAAAAAGGAGCGGGACAAAGCTTCCAAGGCCCGTCTGGAGGAGTTGGAGCGGCGGCTGGCGGCCTGGCATGAACAGATCAATGGGATGAAAGCCCACTGGCAGAACGAAAAGAACTTGATCCAGGCCATCCGTGAAACCAAGGAACAGATCGAACAATTGGGCGTGGAGGCCCAGCGGGCGGAACGGGAAGGCGATCTGGCGCGGGTGGCCGAGCTGCGCTACGGCCGCCTGGGTGAGCTTGAGGGGCGCTTGAAACAGGCCAACGAGAACCTGGCCCAGCTCCAGGGGGACCGGCAAATGCTTAAAGAGGAGGTGGACGAAGAGGACATCGCCGAAGTGGTGTCCCGCTGGACCGGCATACCGGTGAGCAAGATGCTGGAGAGTGAACGGGAGAAACTGCTCACCATGGAGGAGCGCCTGGCCCGGCGGGTCATCGGCCAGGGGGAGGCCATCGAAGCCGTGTCCCATGCGGTGCGGCGCTCCCGTTCCGGACTCCAGGATCCCCAGCGGCCCATCGGCTCCTTTATCTTCATGGGACCCACCGGTGTGGGCAAAACCGAACTGGCCAAGGCCCTGGCGGCTTTTATCTTCGATGATGAACAGGCCATCGTGCGGGTCGACATGTCCGAATACATGGAGAAGCATGCCGTGGCCCGGCTCATCGGTGCGCCCCCCGGCTACGTGGGCTATGAGGAGGGCGGCTACCTCACCGAGGCCGTGCGGCGGCGCCCCTATTCCGTGGTGCTGTTCGACGAGATCGAAAAGGCCCACCCCGAGGTGTTCAACGTACTGCTGCAGATCCTGGACGACGGTCGCATGACCGACGGCCAGGGCCGCACGGTTGATTTTACCAATACCATGATCATTATGACCTCCAACGTGGGCAGCCAGTGGATCCAGGAACTGGGCGACAACCGCGCAGAGATGGAGCGGCGGGTCACCGAGGCCCTGCGGGCCGGGTTTAAGCCGGAGTTCCTCAACCGCATTGACGAAACCATCATCTTCCATAGTCTCTCGGCGGACCAGATCGGCGCCATCGTGGATATCCAGATGCAGCGCCTGGCCGCCAGGCTGGCGGAGCGCAATATTCACCTGGAGCTCTCCCCGGAGGCCCGGGATTTCCTGGCGGAAAAAGGGTACGATCCCGTTTACGGCGCGCGACCCCTGAAACGCGCCATCCAAAAGCACATTGAGAACAGGCTTTCCGTTGAGATCCTGGCCGGACGGGTGGCTGACGGCGCGCGTATCCGGGCCGTTGTGGCGGACGGGGAAATTGCGTTCGTTGCTGCCGGGTGAAGCCTGTCGCCCGCTGAATTTTTATTTGGTGATGGATGATTTACGATTGGCAACTTGAGGGCAACAGCTGGTTTGGCCTTAATATCATTGAGCCCGCGCAAGACTGTGGCAGGTCCTGCGCGGGTTTTCCTTTGGATCTGCGTTGGCGGCCGTTCTCCCGGGTGTGATCTCAAAAGAGTGGTCTGTGCGGCAGCTCTTTAAAGGTTGTAATCTGAGCAGACTCGGCGTAAAATTTCAGATTCCAAAAATTTATCAAGGATAATGGCATGGCGCTTTCGGCAGTGGAAAAATTGCGGCGGTTCTACGACCAGTTTGCCGGTGATGATCATGTATTGATTGTCATCAATGCGGATCCCGACGCCCTGGCCAGCGCCCTGGCCATCAAGCGCCTGCTGTGGCGTAAAACCGCCAGTGTGACCATTTCCAACATCAACACCATAAAGCGGCCCGATAATCTGACCATGATCCAGCGCCTGGGAATCCAAATGGAACCGGTGGGCACGGTCGATCCGGCAGCCTATACCCGCTTTGTGATTGTGGATTCCCAACCCGGTCATAACGAGGCCTTTGCCTCCTTTCCTTTCCAGGTGGTCATCGATCATCATCCCGAGACCGGTGTTGAGGCCGCTTTCAAGGATATCCGGCCCAAATACGGCGCCACCGCCACCATCCTCACGGAGTACCTGCGGGCGGCCAAGATCAAACCGTCGGCCAAACTGGCCAGCGGCCTGTTTTATGCAATTAAAACAGATACCAACAATTTTGAGCGCGAGACCCTCATTGAGGATGTGCGTGCTTTCCAGTTTCTGTACCGCCACGCCAATATTCATCTGGTTCGCAAAATTGAACAGATGGAGATCCGCCCCGATTTTTTAAAATATTATAGGTCCGCCATCGAAAACATGCGCCGGCGCAAAGGCCGGGCCTTTGTCCACCTGGGTTGGGTGGTCAGCCCGGATGTCCTGGTGCAGATCGCCGACTTTTGCCTGAAGATCAGTTCCGTGGATTGGAGTATCGTCTCCGGGGTTCATGGCGGCAAGCTGGTGGTCATTTTCCGTAACGACGGTCTGCGCAAGAATGCCGGCAGTACCGCGGCCCGCAGTTTCGGGGCCTGGGGCTCGGCCGGCGGGCATAAGAGTGCGGCCCGGGCCGAAATCGACGTGGCCAACCTGCCCGAGCAGCTCGACCCCAAGGATGATCTCAAAGTGCAGCGCTGGATCATGCGCCAGATGTCGCCTGCCGTGAAACCCAAAGCAAGCTGAATCCCGGAAAACATAAGAGTGTTATGCGCTATTACCCTGTGAATCTGGATATTGTCGGGCGTACCTGCCTGGTGGTGGGGGGCGGAACCGTGGCCACCCGTAAAGTGGACCGGCTGCTGGAATGCGGCGCCCGGGTTGTCGTGGTAGCCCCCCAATGTACCCCCGCTCTGGAACAGCAGGCATCCGCTGGGCGTCTGCTCCTGCATCGGCGGGGGTATCGGAGTTCTGACCTTAAGGGCATGTTCCTGGTCATCGGGGCCACGGATGATGAAACCCTCAACCAGCGCATTCACCGAGATGCCGAGGCACGGCACATGCTGTGCAACATTGCCGACCGCCCCCGGGTGTGCAATTTCATCCTGCCGGCCGTATTCTCCCGGGGGGATTTGGTGCTGGCCATCTCCACGGCGGGCAAGAGTCCGGCCCTGGCCAAGAAACTGCGCCGGGAGCTGGCCGGCAGTTTCGGACCGGAGTACGGCCCGCTGCTGGATCTCATGGGCTGCATCCGCAGCAAACTGCTGGCCCGGGAGCATGCCCCCGAGGAGCACAAGCCGCTGTTCGAGACACTGCTGGAACGGAATCTATTGGCGCTGGTGGCAAAAAGGGATGTTCAGGCCATAGATGCCCTGCTGGCCGAAGTTTTAGGGCCCGGTTTTTCGTGGGCAAAATTAATGGAAGTCGCCTAGGATGTTCTCTATGGAAATACTGGTTAGCATTGCTTGTGCGCTCTATCTGCTGAGTGCTGTCAGTTACCTGATTTTTTTGTTCAAATCCCGCGCGCGCTATCAGCGCTGGGGAACCCGGCTGCTGCTGTCCGGCTTCCTGGTCCACTCGGCGGCCCTGGTACTGGGATTTGTCCAGGCCCGGCATATTCCGGTGCGCAACCTGTATGAAACCCTCTCCTTTGCCGCCTGGGCCCTGGCGGGCGGCTTTCTGGTGGTGCAGCACAAATTTCAAATCAAGCTGCTGGGGGCCTGGGCCGCGCCCCTGGTGGCCCTGATTGTGGCCGTAGCCACCCTGATTCCCCGGGAACCGGTGGCCGCCCAACCCATTTTCAACAGTTTCTGGGTTGTTTTTCATGTGGCGGCGGTTTTTGCCGGCGAGGCGGCCTTTGCCCTGGCCTGCGGCCTCGGCATTCTCTACCTGCTCCAGGAGAATGCCATCAAATCCAAGCGCCACGGCTATTTTTACAAACACCTGCCGTCACTGGAATTACTGGATTCCGCGGGATACACCTGTCTGGTAACGGGCTTCTCCCTGATTACGGTGGGACTCATTACCGGTTTCATCTATGCCAAGGCGGTGTGGGGCCGCTTTTTAAGCTGGGACCCCAAGGAGATCTGGTCGGCGGTGACCTGGATTCTTTACGCAGCCCTGCTCCACCAGCGCCTGACCACCGGCTGGCGGGGGCGCAAGTCGGCCATCATGGCCATCGTGGGGTTTGCCCTGGTGGTGTTTACCTTGTTCGGCGTGAACTTCCTGCTCCAGGGCCACCATGGCCAGTTTACGCGGTTTTAATTTCGATTCTGGATTGTTATGTTGGATATTGTTTTACTGGGTTTGAGCCATAAGACCGCCCCCGTGGAATTGCGGGAGTGCATCGCCCTCAACGGGGATGAAACCCTGGCGGCCCTCACTACGTTTAAGGCCCATCCGGCTATCAAGGAAGTCGTGCTCTTCTCCACCTGCAACCGCGTGGAGATCCTCATGGCGGCCACCGAACCTGGGGCGGCCGTTTCCGCAGCCAAAGCGTACCTGGCCGAATCCAAGCAGATCCAGGTCAACCGGTTTGAAAAGAGCCTTTACCACTATACCGGGGATGCCGCCGTACGCCATCTTTTCCGGGTGGCGGCCAGTCTGGACTCCATGATGGTGGGGGAGCCCCAGATCCTGGGCCAGATCAAGGAAGCCTATCTCAAAGCCACCCGGGAAAAAACCACCGGGGTGATTCTCAACCGCCTGCTGCACCGCTCCTTTTTCGTGGCCAAGCGGGTCCGCTCCGAAACCGGCATCGGCGACCGGGCCGTTTCCATCAGCTATGCCGCCATCGAATTGGGCCGTAAAATATTCGATACCCTGGCGGACAAAAAGGTGCTGCTGGTGGGGGCCGGTGAAATGGCCGAACTGGCGGTGGAGCATCTGATCCGGCACCGCTGCGGCCAGATCTGGGTGGCCAACCGAACGTTTGAACGGGCCGTGCAGCTGGCCGAAAAGTTCCGGGGCAGTGCCGTGCGCTTCGAGGAGTTGCCCCGCAGCCTGCAGTTCGCCGATATCATCATCTCCTCCACCGGCGCCCCGGGCTACGTGGTGGAGCGCGGGCATGTCAAGGGCGTCATGCGCAAGCGCCGCAACCGGCCCCTGTTTTTCATCGATATCGCCGTGCCCCGGGATATCGATCCCGACCTCAACCGCCTCAGCAATGTGTATGTTTATGATATTGATGACCTGCAGGGAGTCATTGAGGACAACATTGCCGGCCGCCGCCAGGAGGCCACCAAGGGGGAGGGCATCATCGACGAAGCCGTGGAGGGGTTCCGGGAGTGGTTTCGCAGCCTGGATGTGGTGCCCACCATTGTGGATTTGCGCAACAAGATCGAGACCATTGCCGACCGCGAGATCCAGCACTCCCTGGCCACTTCCCTGCAGCACCTCAGCGAGGCCGACCGCCAATCCATCCAGCGCATGAAAAGCGCCCTGGTCAAAAAAATCCTCCACGACCCCACCCTCTTTCTCAAAGGCAACGGCTGCCGGGGAGATAAGTCGGCCTACCTGGATACCGCACGGAAGCTGTTCAAACTGGACGATTAATCCGGATTAGCAATTTTTTTATAGGGAAGTCTGATCTGGCGCACCATTTGCAGTGCTTCATATTCCGGATCTTTGTGGACCAGTACGGCATCTTGGATGGCGGCATGGGCGGCGATGATGCTATCCGCCAATGAAATGCGGTGGTTTGCCTTGAATTCACCCGCCTTTATCAATACCGGCTCCGTGAGTTCGGGCTGGTGCTCAACCGGAAGACTTTTAAGCACGGCGTAGCGTTTTTGAGCGACTTCCACGCTTCGGCGCTGGATGCTGGTATAGTAGACTTCCAGGAGAACCATCGCCGGCAGAATGACGATTCCTTCCCGCAGGATCTTTTCAACGCGATCCGCACCCGGCTCATCCTCCATCAAGGTCAGGATTGCAGAGGTATCCGGTACATAGAGATCAGTGCTCAAGACGTTTATCCTCCTGGCGTAGATGGAGCAGGGATTCGGTCAATTTCTCACCTCTGGCGCACCCCTTCAAATATTGGATGGGATCCTTGGGTATTGCCACCAGTTTTATGCCTGCGCCCGTATCGATCCACTGAACGATGGTGCCGGGTTCAATATGGTACTTTACCCGTAATGGCTTGGGAATGACCACTTGACCTTTTTTAGTAGTGATGGATTCCATTTTTAACTCCAATTCATAATTTCGTACTCACATAACTATAAATTAATATACGAAATTAGTGACGTCAATACTATCAGGTATTTTTGGGTTTCATGCCTGGGAATGCCATGCATGGTAACCCTTGCGGTTTGGGTTCATTTTTGATTTGTTGGCCGCTGTTGCTGGTGCGGTTTTGATGGAAGCCGGATGGAAAATTCCTTGGCTGCTGCAACACCGATCTTGTTTGTTGATCTTAGCTTAAAAAAGGCAGAATGAAATCTAGCATGGACAAAGCCATCGTCATAACTTCCATCGCCCCGCCCACGGAAGCGGTGCGGACCTTTGCCCGCCTCAAGGGGTGGCGGCTGATTGTGGTGGCGGACCGCAAGACCCCGGATCCCTGGGAGTGTGCCGGGGTCGAACTGGTTTCCGTTGCCGGGCAGGAAAAACTGTCCTATGCCATTACATCCAAACTGCCCTGGGATCATTACGCCCGTAAAATGATCGGATATCTGCGGGCCATGGCCCGGGGAGCGGCCTGCATCGCCGATACGGATGATGACAACCGCCCTTACGCCGGGTGGGGGTTTCCGCCTTTTACGGAACGCTATCGCTGCACCCCCGCTGAGTTAGGCTTCGTTAATGTTTATACCCTTTACACCGGGGAGCGCATCTGGCCCCGGGGTTTTCCCCTGGAGCGGGTTTGTGATCCGGCGGCCCGCCTGGATGAAGACCAGCTTGTGCCGCAGTCCGTGCGGGTGGGGGTCTGGCAGGGTCTGGCCGACGGCGATCCGGATGTGGATGCGGTCTATCGGCTCACCGTGGGCGGGGAGTGCCGTTTTCA
>Ga0180435_10005813_pt1 | contig 11936 bp, 8 predicted proteins | sample SS_ome_3_FD_132467 | JGI IMG/M metagenome (GOLD analysis project Ga0180435, IMG submission 132467) | Hypersaline lake sediment archaeal communities from the Salton Sea, California, USA - SS_3_S_1 metaG | ecosystem: Environmental > Aquatic > Non-marine Saline and Alkaline > Hypersaline > Sediment...
ATCCGCCTAATCCGCGTAATCCGCGGTTAAATAAACTAGAAAAGCTCGCCCGGCTTTTAGCGAAATAGAAATAACCGCGGATTAAGCGGATAGAGCGGATTAACGACCATGAACCAGGAGCTTATATATTAAGGTATTTATGGGGAATTAAGTTTAAAATTAAAACGCATTATCTGTGAAAATTATTTTAAACAAAGGTTTTTTCAATCCGCCTAATCCGCGTAATCCGCGGTTAAATAAACTAGAAAAGCTCGCCCGGCTTTTAGCGAAATAGAAATAACCGCGGATTAAGCGGATAGAGCGGATTAAAGAGCATGAAACAGGAGCTCTTATATTAAGATATTTACGGGGAATTAAATTTGAAATGGAAACGTATTATCTGTGAAAATTATTTTAAACAAAGGTTTTTTCAATCCGCCTAATCCGCGTAATCCGCGGTTATTTTAAAATGAAGTTGATATTTGAAAAGAGCGTCAAGGGAAGAGAAGGGTATTCTCTTCCTCTGGACCGATTTGAGGAGATCTCGATTGAGGACTGCGTCCCATCGTTTGCCCTGGGGAAGAAGAGGGAACTGGCCGAGGTTTCAGAGGTTGACGTGATACGTCATTTTACCCGGCTCTCCAAATATAATTACGGCATTGAGGATGGCTTCTATCCTCTGGGGTCCTGCACCATGAAGTATAACCCCAAGATCAACGAGAAGCTGGCTTCACTGGATAGATTCAGCCATGCCCACCCCTTTGCTCCCGCGGATACCGTGCAGGGGTCTTTGAAGTTGATGTATGAGCTTGGTGAACTTCTCTGCCATATTACCGGTATGGACGCTTATACTCTCGCCCCGGCAGCCGGCGCCCACGGAGAATTGACCGGGGTTTTGATCATCCGAAAATATTTCGAGGACCGGGGAGAGAAGAGGAGCAAGATGCTGGTTCCGGACTCCGCTCACGGCACCAACCCGGCCTCTTCCGCCATGGCCGGTTTCAAAGTGGTGGAGTTGAAATCGAATGAGGTGGGGACGGTTGACATTGATGAACTTGAGCGTTTGATGGACGAAGATACCGCCGGGATGATGCTGACTAACCCAAACACCGTTGGGGTCTTTGATCACAGTATCGATCGAATCGCGGAGATCGTCCATAATAAGGGCGGTCTGCTTTACTATGACGGAGCCAATCTCAACGCCACCCTCGGTATTCTCCGCCCCGGTGATACCGGTTTTGATGTGGTCCACCTCAATCTACACAAGACCTTTTCTACTCCTCACGGCGGCGGCGGCCCCGGCGCCGGTCCGGTCGGGGTAAAAAAATTCCTCGCGCCTTATCTTCCTTCGCCGGTGGTTGTATTCGATGGGGAAAAATATCGACTCAGGGATCCGGGGGAGAAAAGCATCGGGATGATGCGGTCATTCTTCTGCAATTTTTCTGTTCTGGTCAAAGCCTACTCCTGGATTCTCTCCATGGGGCCGGATGGTCTTCGGAAAGCTTCGGAGGCGAGCGTCATAAACGCCAACTATCTGCTGACGAAGTTAAAAGAATATTACCGTCCGTCCTATGACGGTTACTGCGCTCACGAGTGCGTCCTGACCGGACGTGACTATAAGAAGTATGGCGTCAAGACACTGGATATCGCCAAGCGGCTGATGGACTATGGCTACTACCCTCCCACCATATATTTTCCCCACTTTAAGCCTTACGCTGAAGAGACGCTGATGGTCGAGCCATGTGAGTCAGAGGGGAAAGAGGTCCTGGACGAGTTCATCGAGGTGATGATTAAAATATCGGAAGAGGCGAAGAGTAATCCTGAATTGCTTCTGGAAGCCCCGGTCAATACCCCGATCCGCAGGACTGACGATGTCCTGGCCGCCCGCCGGCCGATCTTTCATTATGATGATGAGCTGCGTCTGAAAGACGAGCTCAACTACAAAACGGAAGACATCGACTTCTAAAAACCATCCTTTCAGAATGGTTATTAGAAAACTTGAATGTTACTTCGGGATTTTTTAATGATCCTCTATAAGAAGTGTCTGAACGAGAACCCCAAAACGCACAAGATTTGTCATTGTATATTGGGATTTTCGTTCAGGCACTAAGTAAGATGGTATTGACTTCGCGTTCAGTTATAATGTTCCGGGATCGGCCGGGCTGGTATCACACGGCTCAAGAGTTGGCTCAGGTCTTTAATTTTATATGGCTTGACGATAACACCGCAGAATCCATATCTCTTGTAGTCGGATAATATGGAATCGGTTGAATAACCGCTGGTAACGATAATCCTCGCCTCCGGATCAATTTTTTTAATCTCCCGGGCCGCCTCTTCTCCTCCCATTCCGGTGGCGACCGTCAGGTCGAGAATTACGGCATCGAATGTTGAACCGGCCTCACAGGCCTCCTTAAAGAAGCTGACGGCCTCGTCTCCGTTGGCGGCGGTCCGGACATCAAAACCGAGTTTTTCCAGCATCCGGCTCGAGACCGTTCTGACGCTCTCATCGTCATCCATCAGAAGTATACTTCCCTCGCCCCTGACGATTTTCATGTCGTGGAGCTCCCTCCGTGGTCCTGCTTCGCAGCAAGCGGGAAGGTAGACGGAGAAGGTGGTTCCGGTCCCGGGATCGGATGTAACCGTGACCAGTCCGTTATGGTTCTTGATGATGGAATATACGGTCGCCAGCCCCAGTCCGCTCCCCTGTTTTTTCGTGGTGAAGTAGGGATCGAAGATTTTGCCGATGTATTTATCCGGGATACCGACTCCGAAATCCTGAAAGGTCAAGAGAATGTAATTACCTTTTTTTAGTGCCAGGCCCATCTCCTCCGCAACGCGAACATTTTTCGCGGTGACCTCGATCTTTCCGCCATCAGGCATTGCCTGAGCGGCGTTGATGGCAAGGTTATTAATGACCTGGTTGATCTGGCCGGTATCGGCATCGATCGGCCAGAGGTTTTCCGGGATCGAGAAGGAGGCCTTGTTTTTGGACCCGCTCAGGGAGAACCTGGTTGAATCCCTGAGCAGGTCGGAGATAGAGACGCACTTTAGAACCGGAAGTCCGCCCCGGGAAAAGGTGAGGAGCTGCTGGGTGAGATTCCGGGCTTGAATACAGGCATCTTCGGCAGCGTCAAGGCTCCCCCGGATCTCCGAGCCTTCGGATAAAGTCAGCTTCGACAATGAGACGTTGCCCATGATTGACATCAGGAGGTTATTAAAGTCGTGGGCGATCCCTCCGGCCAGAATGCCGAGAGATTCGAGTTTCTGTGTCTTGATTACTTCATCCTCCAGCCGTTTGCGTACTGTAATATCGCGGTTGATGCCGACATTTCCGATCCATTTTCCTTCCCGGTCATAAATGCTGCTGATGATGGTGGACATAATCTTGAGTTTCCCTGACCGGGTGATAATGGGAAGTTCTCCTTCCCAGACCCCATCTCTGTCGAGGCCCTTCTTGATCATGGAAGCAATCTCATCGGCTTGATCGGGCGGATTTATGATCTTGGGTGTTTTGCCCAGAAGTTCATCGCGCGGCCATTCGAGCAGTTCCTCCGCCGCCGGATTCATATCGATGATTTTATCCTCCCGATCGAAGAGGAGTACCGCTTCCTGCATCGACCTGTAAACCAGAGAATGACGGCGCATCGTCTCCTCCGCCCTCTTCTGCTCTGTAATATTCTTTGTAATCTCGACAGCGCCGATTATATTCCCTTCTTCATCGCTGACCGGATATCCCCGGATATACCATACCCTGCCGTCGGGGGTAGTCATCTCGTGCTCCTGTGTTGCTCCGGTCTTCATCACTACCATAACGGGACAATTCTCACACGGAGAGGATCTTTGCTGCCAGACTTCATAGCAATGTCTGCCCTGAATCTGCGCCTTGTTCAGTCCCACGGATTCAGACGCGGCCCGATTGGTCCAGATCACCCTCAACTCTTTGTCTTGAAAAGTGACTAACTCATCCAGGCTGTTCAGGATAATGGCCTTTTCCTTCTCTGACTGCTTGAGCAATTCGCGGGATTGTTTAAGCTCGGTAATATCAATAAAACTTTCTAGCAGGTGAGGGTGTTCCTCGATCATAATGGGGCTGACCGTCTTCAGGATCGGGACCTGGCGCCCATCCTCCGTTATCAGGATTCTCTCTTGCCGGTCCAGATTCTTTCCCTGATCAGTGATCGGGCAGTTGCCTTCCTCAGCCGGGCAGACGAACTTATGACAGATGGAATCGACGATCTTTTCTTTCGGTAATCCGATCATCTCGCTGGCGCTGGGATTGACATCGACAATCCGGTGGTTCTCCACATCGATCAGGAGCAGCCCGGGTTGCATTGACTCGAAGAAGGTTCTCAGCCTGCTCTCGCTATCCTCCAGCGCTTTCTGTGTATTATGTCTTTCCGTGACATCTCGTCCGACACCCTGGTATTCAATTACTTCTCCGGTATCATTGAAGATGCCCCGGTTTACCCACCTGGTCCACCGGGTTGTTCCATCCGGAAGATGTGTAAGCTGTTCCATACTCATCGAGGGTCTGCCGGGCTCGAGCGTCTGAATTTGTTTGATGAACTCGTCCTGCTGGGACTCGTCTATAAAACTTGTGACCGAATCCCCGATCAGCTCCTCGGCCCGTCGGCCGGTCAGCTTGGCCAGGGCCTGGTTCAGAAAGATTATCTTCAGATCGGGCCGGAAACGGCAGACGAACTCGGTCTGTTCCTCCACCACCGCGCGGTAGCGCTTTTCGCTCTTCATCAGGGATCTGTATATAAAGACCCGCTGGATAATCAATCCCGCCAGGTTCATAAAAGTGTCGATCATATCCTTGAGCTTGAGCTTATTCCCAGGCGGCAGCTGGACCAGCCCGCAGACGAGCAATTTTCCGCCCCGGACGCAGGAGAGGCGATAGCAGTTGTCTTCCCGGGTAAGGCACATCTCATCAAGGGGTGATCCGGAGAAGATATCAACCAGACATCCCCGGTGTTGGTAACATTCCTGAACCTGACTCTCCCGAAACTTCTCCACGATTTTGTCCGTAACCGGTGCCGTGATGGCTGTCTGGTGCTGGAACGGCGTTTCACCCTTTTCTGATTGCCGGCAGACGCACTCCAGGGTCATTGTTTTTTCAATGGGTTTATAGGTAGCCAGGGCGGCGGTGGTAGCGCCGCATAACCTGATCAGATTGCGGCAGAGAATAAGGAAGACGTCCTCATCGCTCGCCCCTTCCACCTCCATCACTGTGTCGAAGATAACCCGGAAGGCGCGATTCCGCTCTTCGAAGATCCGGAGGGAGTGTTCTTCAGCCTGTTTTATTTTTTTATCGGCAGGTGTCATAAATTATCCGACAGACGCAGTAATACCCGGCCCAGTTTTTTCCCGAGGGCGGTCGCTTTCGAGAAGAACCGGTCGGAGCTGGGGTTGTTCATTCCCACCGATCCGGCGTAAAGGGTTCCGGTGATTTTAGCGTTGAGAATGCAGGGGATATTCCCGCGGAAGAATTTAGTAGCGTCGTCACAGAATTTTCTCATGATAGTGGGGACTATCCCGGTGGACATTATCACGATGGCCGCCTTATTTCTATCTGTCCGGGGCGAGGGACAGCCCTTAATAGGCCGCCGTCCCGGCTTGGAGAGGACCCAGCAATATCGCTCGCAGAAAGTTTTCATGATCGCGTTTACCGTCCCCATAAAGATTGGATTTCCGAAGATGTAGCCATCGGCCTCATCCAACTGGCGGTAGATCTCCTGCATATCGTCATCGATCACACAGGTAGTGATCGCCTTGCTAGGATCGTCGTTATGGCAGACCATACACCCTTTGCAGTACTCGATCCTCTTATCTATCAGATGGATCTTCTCCACCTCAACTTCCGCGATAACCGATCTTATCCCCTCAATAGCCTTGTCCATCAAGGTATTGGTGGTCCCGTCTCTATGATAACTGCCATTTATCGCCAGTATTTTCATCAGCATAATCCGCGTAATCCGCGGTTAAATAAGTTGCCCAAAGTGAAGGCTAAGTTCTGTTTAAGAGCAAATATTGAATTGCCGCTGAATTGTCTGTCCTGGTTGGTGTGAGCGGTGGGAGATTTACTGCTCAGCAAGAAGCCATTTTGTTGCTTCCTTAGTGTCTTTGAATACCTTGAGATTGTGACCTCTGTTGACCGTAACATTCTCAAGAAATTCGGATTTTTCAAAAGAGGAAGGAACCACCAGGGCTCTCTTGGTACTACGCATTACTCCTGATGCGTCCATGATTTTGGGGCTGCTATACAATTCTGAAATTGAGAAGTTGATGGTCGTCCCGCTCATATCATTGAGAAGTCGTCGACAATTCTTTTTCTCAAGCATACTTGCTACTTGAGGGGAAAGCTCGCGAACCAGTTCTATGGTCACTTCTCCCTGGACGCGCAGGATCACGCAGTCCAGATCGAAATCATAGCTCAGTTCATATGACATATCTGATCTCCTGATGAAAAACTCAGCTGCCATAACCAGCATCGAGGGCTCTGGTCTGCTAGAGCGATTTTATACGCAGGTGTACAGATACTACTGTCGGATAGAACCGCATGCAAGAACAATGTATCTCGGTATCGTCAATCATGCGATCGGAATTTTTATTCTTTCCTCCCGATAACGGCAAACTCGCCGGCCGTTTCATCAAATGGCGTACCTGCTACATCGGAGTAGGTAGCTTGCACGATGAATCCTGCTTCCTCAAACTCTTCTCGCAGGGCTTGGAGACTGAAATACTGCAGCCAATCGAAGAGCTGAGCAGAGGCAGCCTAATAAGTGATTCGTCACCACCGACCCTGTGTCGGTGGAACGATGATTGGAAGCTAATATTGCGTCTACCCACAAACTCTACCCATCCCCCCGCGCGGAGCGCGGGGGGATGGGTAATGAACGGCGGGGATTTCCATTTTAGCTGACAGTCATGCTACTACCCCGGTCGAATCAACCGGGGTAGTGATCTTTGGTCACGGTTTTTCAAAGTTATAACATTAAAACCAAGATTTCGAGTGCAAAATCAGTATTTTAAGCGGAAAAATAGGGGGTTAAATTCCTGTAACCTCTTGCTCCCCAAGTTATTGCTATGGCGAATCCAAAACAATCCAAAACAATCAAAACAATCCACAAAACAACCCACAATACAATCCAAAGTAATCCCAAACCAATCCTTTTAGGCTATCTTATAGTAAGTTTTGCATCCTTTATTGCGCACTCTGGCGTTTCTCGGCACAGTGAACATTATTAGCCCCGCCCCCAAAATATCCATACCTGATACTATGCAGTTAAAGATAGAAACAAATGCGAGTTGACCAGGCACCCCCCCAGCGATAAATGCTCCGGCAAGCGGCACTAGGGAGATGATGACAAATGGGGCAACGGAAGTGACGATGCATCGTTCGCGGGAGAGAACATCATCGTAGACCGCGTATAACAATACGCGTGATGGCCAGAAACCGATAATCGTTTTGCTGCTTGTTCCCGCTCTCGGATGAAATATCGCGTGGATTATCTCGTGGACAATGAAGACTACAATGATCAATACGACCCACCAGAATACATGGTTTCCGAGTCGAGGCTTCGTGCCGGTTTGGGCCCACAGCAAGACCAATATCCAGGCTGCGGCGACACCAATTGGGAACGCCAGCAATTGGGCAATCCATGGTGAGGGTTCCTTAATTGGTATCCACCCTGTTTCTCCTGATAAGAACTCCGCGCTCTCTGGAACTCTTCCGATATTTAGTCTCATTATCCTGGTCTAATGTTAAGCTCACCTACCCCGAACGCTTTCGGAATCAGGTGGAGCAGGTTTGTTAGTTATGGTTATATCTCCCCAAAAGCTAAAGCCAGAGATACTACAATAGCATTGTGGATTGCATGCGAGACCGCGGTGACCCAGAATGCCGTCCATAGGCTCTTCTCTCGCCAATGAACATAGGTGAACGCGAGGTAGAAACCAGAGACGAGACCAGCGGCAACGCCTGTTTGAATCCCCTCGATGGCATGCAGAATGGTAAACGGCACTACTGAACTGATGATCTGGATAGAGAAGCGTGCTTTGCAGAGCCGGGCAATCCAAACCGGTAAGGCTTGAACCAGTAACGTTTCATATATAGGAGCCGCTACCACACTTAGAACTAAGAGTGACCAAAGATCCAAATCTATTACGCGTTCAGTTGAACCAAGGATCTCGATTATGAAGGATACTGTCAGTGCGGCGATAGTTCCTTCGATAGCGATTCTCCAGCAGAAGTCCCATGGGGACCTCTTGCGATATCTCTGAAAATGTTCCTTTATCCATTTCATTATCTTCTATCACCTAATTGAGAGCTGAGCAAAATCGACCTAATGCCGGGAACGCCCGGCTATTCCGATGAGTTCCTGGCGGTTTGCCGCTTGGCGATTGGTTATGTCATTTTCGACACGAAATTGTGCCACGTGGCACAATTGAGTTCAGATTTTTGGGATAAAGGCAAATATAGCCGGTTTAAAGACAGATCATGTAAAGGTAATATTTAGCTGTTTAAATTAATGCTATGGCAAATCCACACCGATTTTGCTTTTGTTTGATGCGTCACCACCCCGGTTGATTCAACCGGGGTGGTGATATTTAGCCTCACTTTTCCTGATTCAGAGGATTTCCCCGGTTTCTCTTAGAGCTTCGATTTTGGGTATAAAACTGGGCCTCTAAGCTTAAAATTTGGGGATATATTTCAGACAACCTTCTGTTAATCAATGGCTTAGGCAGGTCCGACCCTACTTTTCAACCCTACTTTTCAACCCTACCTTCCCCTAGATTGCCTCATTAAATCAATTGTAACGATTATTCCACTGCCGCGTCTTTCGGTATAAGGCATATTGGTGATAACAAGGCCGGCTATTTTTGTTCCATCATTGTTCCAGGCGGAATCAGCGGCGACAGCAAAATCCTTCCCTAAATAATTTTGATGTTTGGAGTCATGGAAGTATGTTAGCCGTTGCTTGTTAGAGCCATCTCGGTCCATTATCCAGAATTCTGTCTGGAGAAAAAATGGGTTTATTTCGCACCTCAACCCTTTACTTGACATCCATACTATCTTTTTACCGTCTGGTGAATACTGGGCATGCTCATCCCATGTACCTCGCGGATTATCTGTTAATCTCTTTGTGGTTCCGTCTGAAATATTCAGTTCGTATATTTCAAGCGGGCCATCTTGATTTCCTGTAAATAAAACATACTCATCATCAGGGCTAAAATTGTGACTTTCGAAAAAAGAGCTTTTGCCGCCCGGGTTAAAAGTACATACGTTTTTTATGCTTGGTCCGTCAACTTCTGTAAACGAAAAATCCGCTAGCCGCAATATCCATTCTCCAAAAGGTTTGCCATTATTGCGCTTTCTCTCGCTCCAGAACAGCATTTTGCCGTTATGTGAAAAATGGGGATGCAATATGCCTTTTGAATCTTTGGAAATTTTATCTTCAACCGTGTAGAGCTTCCAAGTTTGCTTGCCATCAGAGGTAATAATCCATAAGTCATTAAGAATGCCCGCGCCGGGGACGGCTTTATTATCAAATTTTTTTGGTATCTTCGGTTTTTGTACCTGGATAACAAGAAATTTTCCGGAGGGATGCCATGCGGGCTGTCCTATATGTTTATTGGGAAGATTCGGGTGATTGCAGGTGACGCATTTTTGATTTTTGCCGTCTGGATCTGTTATCCATAGATCGAAATATCCGTCTTTGCCGCGCCGATCAAAAGCAATAATATTATCTTTTTTATTCCAGGCAAGATGCCCCCCATCGTTAAGGATTATTTCTGTTTTTACGTCGAGCTCCTTAGCCCCGCCGGTACTTGTAGATACTATCCCCGATAGTAAAATTAACAGTAATAATATATATTCTTTTTTCATGTTTTTAGATCTAACGCTGAGCTTCACCAACCCGATGCGCCACCACCCCGTATCAAGTACGGGGCCGGCTTTAATCCATCTTCCCCGGGAGAGCGGGGAATAAATAACCTGGGTTATTTCATTTTTCCCGGAATAAAACTCCCACTTCTCCGACTGTTAGTAAGAGGATAATAAGCTAATTTATTACGCTATTAACCATATATCCGGTAAAAGAGATAATTATGGCAAAAAAATAACTGAAAAAGAAGAGCTTATATCTCAAGAACAGATCGGATCCAAAATTTTTGGTATTCGCGGCCAGAAGGTCATTCTGTATTTTGATCTGGCAAAAATTCATGGCGTTACTACGAAACGACTAAATGAGCAGGTTAAGCGTAATACCAATCGATTCCCTGCTGATTTTCCGTTTCAAATTAAACCTGAAGAAAATGAAAACTTGAGGTCGCGGATTGCGACCTCAAATGATTCCGATAACCGGTCGCAATTTGCGACCGGTTCCCAGCGCCATCGTAATCCTCGTTATCTTCCATATGCGTTTACCAAGCATGGGGCGATAATGGCGGCAACTGTTCTTAATACTCCTCGCGCCGTAAGGGGAGAGGTGAGCGCCGGCCTCTTCTTCCGGGGGGTAGCCGCAGGTTTTAACCTGCGTTCATTGGAATACAATTAGTCAGCAATCGAAGAATTGCGCACCTTGAAAGGTGCGGCTACCACTGAAACCCGGAAAATATTGGAAAGCCTTACCTCGTATCTGCCGTCGTGCAAGTACTATGGCATACAGGTGGAACGTGGTAAGGTTTGGGAATGAAAAAATCGAAGATAAGTGATTTTCTGCTCTGGAGGGAAACTCCTGCTTCATTCCGGCTTCGGGTGCTGATTGTTATTGCTCCGGTGGTGATCGGGCTGCTGGTGTTGCTCTGCCTTTCCCCGGTGGTTTTGAATCCCGCCTATCACTTATTTTCCGATAGCAGGGCTTTTCTGGGGATACCGCATTTCTTCAATGTGGTTACCAACCTGGCGTTTGTTCTGGTTGGCCTGTTGGGTCTGGGGTTTCTGAGCCGCCATCCCGGCTGTGGAGATATTTTCCGGGAGCGGAGAGAACGGGTGGCTTACTATGTTCTCTTTATCGGGATGGTGCTGACGGGGTTTGGTTCAGGCTGGTATCACCTGGACCCTGCGGATGGGAGTCTTTTCTGGGACCGGCTGCCGATGATCCTGATATTTATGCCGATATTCAGTATTGTGATCACCGAGCGGATCAGCTTGCGGGTCGGGACGGCTCTTCTCTTCCCGCTCATCATTCTTGGTTTGGCGAGCGTCTTCTACTGGAGATTTGGCGGGGGAGATCAGCGATTCTACGGGTTGGTGCAGTTCTATCCGATGTTCGCGATTCCCTTGATTCTCCTGCTCTTTCCACCCCGCTACACCCGGGCCGGATACTTCTGGGGGGTGATCGGGTGGTACGGCGTTGCCAAGCTCTGTGAACTATTTGATGGAGCGATCTACAGGTGGACCGGGATTATCAGCGGGCACAGTATTAAGCATATATTCGCCGCACTGGCGGTATGGTGGATTTTGCTGATGCTGAGGGGGCGGCGACCGCTTCCTCCGGGGGAGTAGTTGCTGGTAGATTTGCTGACATAGTGTATTGGATGATACTTTAGCTGTCAGTCATCGCTCCACCGGGTCAAGCCCGGTGGTGGCGTGGCGCAGTATGGGGGCGCCTGTGGCTATCAGTCATCGCTCCACCGGGTCAAGCCCGGTGGTGGCGTGGCGCAGTATGGGGGCGCCTGTGGCTATCAGTCATTGCTCCACCGGGTCAAGCCCGGTGGTGGCGTGGCGCAGTATGGGAGCGCCTGTGGCTATCAGTCATTGATCCACCGGGGCAAGCCCGGTGGTGGCGTGGCGCAGTATGGGAGCGCCTGTGGCTATCAGTCATCGCTCCACCGGGTCAAGCCCGGCGGTGGCGTGGCGCAGTATGGGGGCGCCTGTGGCTATCAGTCATTGCTCCACCGGGTCAAGCCCGGTGGTGGCGTGGCGCAGTATGGGAGCGCCTGTGGCTATC
>Ga0180435_10005814_pt1 | contig 11930 bp, 8 predicted proteins | sample SS_ome_3_FD_132467 | JGI IMG/M metagenome (GOLD analysis project Ga0180435, IMG submission 132467) | Hypersaline lake sediment archaeal communities from the Salton Sea, California, USA - SS_3_S_1 metaG | ecosystem: Environmental > Aquatic > Non-marine Saline and Alkaline > Hypersaline > Sediment...
CATTGCCTCGATCGCCCGGAATCTCAGGCACCGCAATAAGACTTACCGCGGCAACCACCGCAAACCGTACGTGATCACCGGCGACGTTAAACTCGCCATCGCAACCGCCGGGCAGAACCACTACACGCACCTGGTCGGAACTGAAAACACACCGGAGAACCTTCCGGAACTCATCCGAATGCACGCGAATCCAAAAGAACTCGCCGAGCACCTCGCTAAAGAACGCCCGGTCCATCTGTCGATACCATAAACGTAAGTGTAAGTGGAGCACCCAACCAGACCTACTCGCAAGGAGTATTAAATGTCAGCCCACAAGACATGGATGTCAGTTGTCGTACTGATCGCACTGCAGACGCTCGGCGGCTGCACCGGCGAACCGGTAAACCAACTCGGGCTTGTACCGCAGCATCGACTGGACCTCACCGCGCCGCCCAGACCCGCAGTTCGCACAGTGCGACACGTACAGGCGCCCGCAATATCGCCGGACCCGTGGCGGACCAGCGGATATCGACTCTGGCGATATATCGTCATCCACCACAGCGCCACCGATCGCGGTAACGCCGCAAGTTTCGATCGGTCGCACCGCCGGCGGGGATGGGACGAACTGGGCTATCACTTCGTTATCGATAACGGCGACGGCGGGGCTGACGGGCGGATAGAAGTCGGCAGCCGGTGGAAGAAACAGAAATGGGGCGCCCACATCGGCGGAACGCCGAACAACGAATACAACAACCACGGTATCGGAATCTGCCTGGTGGGCGACTTCCGCAACAAGATGCCCTCACATGCCCAGATCGCCTCTCTGGAGCGTCTCGTGCGACACCTCGCAAACAAGTACGGTATTCAGGTGGATAACGTTATCGGTCATAGCGAGGGACCAAACACCGCAACGGTTTGCCCGGGAGCGGTCTTCATGAACTGGATTCGTCATAGTCTTCGCCCGAGGCTGCGCACGCAACTGGCGGCTATGCAATGAGTCATTTGCAGAAAAGCTCAAAAAGTCGAAACACAGATGGGGATTACATGGATTCGTCGTTCGAACGCAAAAGTAATTTACTACTATCGGGAGACTGTGGCCACCAACCGTCCGTGGCGAGCAAGCCCGTCGGGGTCCACCCGCACGCCAAGACCACTGCCGGCGATCGTCCTTAATCGCCCGCCCCAACCGAACCTGAGCGACTTGCCCGTCAGATCGCCAGCCAGCAGGAACCGCCCGTAGTTGCCCTCGACAAACTTCGCCCCCGCCCCCTCCGCAGCCAGAAGGCGGCGCTGCGCCGCGGACAGGATACTGCTCTCGCCGACCATGCATCCGACAACAAAGGGGATACCGCTGAGCGAGGCCAGTGCGGCGAGTTCGCCGGCCGAGGTAATCCCTCCGTTCTTCGAGATGCGAATGTTCCACCACACTTTCGCACCGGCATGCTGAAGCGCTTCGGCGTCGGCGCGACTCACCAAGGATTCATCGGCCATCAGGGGAAGCGAACACCGCGCCGCAAGTTCGCACAGCTTCTCCGCCGGGCAATACACGGGCTGCTCCACCACGCAAACGCCGTACCGCACCAGCTCGTCGACCCGCCCGGGCGTCTCGTCAAGCGACCAGCCGCCATTAACGTCCACGCGGAGCGTCAGCTTACCGGTCTTGATGCCCCTGGCGAGTCTGCGGGAGACTACTTTGAGATTCTCCCGATCGACTTGGGCATCAAAGCCCAGCTTGAGTTTGAAGTCCCTCAGTCCGAACCATCGCATGTGCTTGAGGGTCCTTGCCGTCCTGGCCGGATCGGCCGACCCGAGCACGCCCGAGACGCAAACCCCAATCGGGCCCGGTGGCGGATTATCGCACCATGCGTCGTATTGTGCCAGATCGAGAGCGGCCGCGGCGGCGGACATGCAGCGTCCGCCGGTATCGACTCGAGGTATCGCACCGGTCCCCATCGCCGGGAATATCCGCTCGCACAAATCTTCAACGACACTATCGAGCGTTTCTCCGGTGACGTATTGGCGCGGTAAGGTCTCGCCCCATCCCTGGCGCCCATCGGGCCAGACGACGCGCACGACTATCGCCTCGGAACACTCTCGTGCCGCGGCGGCGTGTTCGAACCTCCGCATCGGGATCGACGTGCGGTAGACCTCCATCAATGTTGGAGCCGTTCCGATCACTCGGGCCCTCCGCCAGGTGGTTTTCGAACGGGATCGTATCCGCTCTTGCCCCATGGATTGCATCGCGCGATCCGCCATAGGCCCTTCAGGCCTCCGCGAAAAACGCCGTAGGCCTCGACGGACTGTATGAAATACTCGCTGCACGTCGGCGTGAATCGGCACTGTCGCCCGACCAGGGACGACAGCGTAGCCTGGTAGCATCGCACCAGGCAGATGACGGCCTTGCGGGGAGCGATCGTCAGATTTCGCATCGCCCGGTCAACTCTCATCGCGTCTTTCCTTGTCGCCTGCGCCGGCGGCGGCGATTTTCCCGGCAAGGGCAATCAGAGAATCCTGCAGCCGGGCGAGTGTCAAATCGGCGCCGGGGCGCGGAAGCATTATGAAATCCCAGCCGCCGGGCAATTGGGCCCGGCTGGTGCGGAACGCCTCCCTGCACAGGCGTTTGAGGTGGTTTCGGGCAACGGCCTTACCGTGCCTGCCGGAAACCGCCGCCGCAACGCGCGACGGAAGGAGACCGCTTTCGACCCGCCGGGAGGCTATGATCGTAAGGCGAGCGTCCCGGGCACGCAGACCTTCGTTGAAGATCCGCGATATTTCCCGACCGTTCTTGAGTCGCAATGCTTTGCCTGCACGATAACACATATCGTCGGAAACCCGTCTGAACCGGTCGACGCCGCCGTTACTCCTCGACAACGACCCGGAAACCCACGTGATAAACCTTCTGCCAGTCTGGAAAGCCCAGGCGGTACGACGACGTCGAACGATGCTGCCTGTCGTGCCACGAACCACCGCGAACGACTCTCTTGTGCGTCCCGGCCGCATCGTTGCGACCGTCAGTGTCGCTGTACGGATAGGGCATGTACTGCGACCTGGTCCACTCGGCTACGTTTCCGTGCATGTCGTGCAGTCCCCAGGCGTTGGGGGCATACTTGCCCACGTCCGCCAGGTGCAGCACGCCGTCGTCGAACCGCACATCCTTCAACTCGTAGTCCACATCGCTCTTGGGGTTCTTGATGGGCTTGGGGTTGACGCCCTTGACGGCCATTTCCTTGACCGTAACGTCGGCGAGATTGGCGAATTTCGAAAAGTCGGTGTCCTTGTCGCCGAACGACAGCGGGCTCGACGAACCGGCACGGCAGGCCCATTCCCATTGGGCCTCGGTGGGAAGGGTCACTTTCCTGCCCGTCTTCTTCGACAACCACGCGCAGTACTCCATCGCCTTACGCCACGAAACGCGGATCACGGGAAATTTCTCCGACGTGTCCATGTAGTACCCGCGGTTAACCTGGTCCTTGTAGTGCTTGTCGTAGACGCCGTTCTTGTATTTCGGGTCAAACTTCCTGTACTGCTCGAGAGTCACTTCGGTGGCGCCCATGTAGAACGGCTTGACGATCGTAACCGCAGTCACGGGCATTTCCCGGGGAGTCTCGGTGTTGCTTCCCATCGGGAAAGAACCCGCTGGTATCTTCACCATGCTCATTATGGCGCCATCGCCAAAGTCAAGTTCCATTGCGGCATCGGCGCCCTGCATCTTTCTGGCCGCCGCCTGGTCGAAAGGCCAACCGGTAACGCTGACTTTCCTGATGTCGAGTTTGAGCGGTTCAGGCTTGATGAACTTTTCAGTCAGTTTGTAGGGATTGTGGATAAGTTCCGGATTCGTGTCGACGCTGGCGTATAGCTTGCGAAGTTCGAGCCTTCGGGCAAGGATGGTTTTACTGGCTCCGGCTTCTGTCCACGTACCGTGCCACGGGGCGTTCAGGTCCATCCATGTGATAATTCGGTCCCACGCCTCGGCGTCGAGTTTGACGTTGTGGTGCCCCTTCTGGAACATCTGCACCAGTTCGCTGGTGTCGGCGTGAAACTCCAGCGGCGTCAGCAGGTGATAATCGCCCTCAGGCCCGTTGCGCCGCACGTACGGATGCAGCACTCGATGCGCTATTTTAGGCTCGTGAAGGTCGGGAATCTTCTTCCCGTCATCTCTCGGTTTTCCGCTGTGGCAGCCGACACAGAACTTGTCGAGAACGGGCTGGACTTCTCGCTGGAAACTGAATCCGCGGGCCGGTCCGTACCAGGGCGTGATCTTGCTGGGCTGTTTGCGGGAGGAAATCGTCATCTTGGTCGCCGGCGCGGAGTTTTGGTCCTCGTGGCATCCGATGCAGGCAAGCCTCTCACCGGGCATTCCAACCAGCCAACTCCGCATCAACTGCAGCGCCTTTCCTTCCTTGTCCAGCGGTTGAAGCGCAACAGGCGTGTTGGCGGGAATCTGGAAAGTCGCCGACCCGTCGGTTTCCACCGGAACGGTTCCGAGTATGATATGGGCGTCCCATCCGGCTTCCATACCCATCGCGTAATGCCCGCCCTTGCGGCGCGGACCGTATTCGTACTTGAATATCCGGATCTTCTTGACCGCTCCTCGCGGGACGCCCTTGAGACCCGGGCCAAAATAAATATCGCTGATGATCGCTGTCGCTTCCTTCTCGCCGGGAACGATGCGATCGGGAATGAGGGGCGAGCGTTTTGTCTTTCTGAGCGGTACAGGCTCGAAGAGGTTCATACCCCCGGCGTCCTTCTTCAGCAGCAGCATGTTGTCGAACACGTCGACCAGGAAGAGATTCCATCCGCCCAGGTTCGCCGAGGTGAGGAAGTACTTGTCGCTCAGCGGGAATGGATGGAGGAAGTGGGGTTTGTACCTGCTCGCCAACCTGTCGACCACCAGGGGCTCGACTTTCTTTCCGTGTTGACCGATCAACTGCACGGCGCCGTCGGCTTCGTGACGTCCCAGGGACGTGTCGAACAGGACCAGCGGGCCCGAGCGCGCCGTACCGTGGTGACCGCTGACGATACCGACGAACTTCGTGGAGGAATCCGGGACCGGTCGAGCGTAGAACAGCGAATTAGGCCAGTACGAGTTGCTTCCATAATAGGCCTTCTGGTCCGTACCGTCGGGATTCATGTGCATCAGGACGCGAGAGAAGTAGTGTGCCGAGTCGGTGTATTCCCATCTGAGGAACATCACCCTGCCGTTATTGAGCATTACCGGGTACCAGTCGTGATCCTGCTCAAAGCAGAGGCGCCGAACGCCCGTGCCGTCGGCATTCATCAGGTGCAGGTTGGCTACCGATTCTTTTCCACCGACGCAGGGGACTCCGGAGTACACGCTGGTCGAATTGAAGATGATTTTCCCGCTGGGCAGGTAAATCGGATCGTAGTTGTCGACGTCGGCGCCCATGTCGGGCGACACTTGGCGCAGGTGCGTCCCGTCGATCTTCATCTCGAAGACCCCCCAGGCTCCGTTGGAGCTTATGGATGAAAAGAGGATCTTGTCGGCGTCAAAGTTCAGGTCGGTCTCACCGACGTACTTCCCGCCGTCAGGCTTGTAGAGGGTCTTGATCTCTCCGTCGAAAAGGGGCGAAAGAATTACGATATCGTTTTCGTAACCGGTTTTCTTCAGACCGGTATTACCCTTCCAGTTGTTCGCCAGCGCCGCGCCCTTGCGCCTGATCAGCAGGAGCTTGTCGAAATCCAGCAGCGGATTGGCCAGCAGCGCCTCGCGCCGAAGGGCATCGAATTCCTCTTTGGACTCGCCTGTTTTGACCTTGGGTTCGAGCGCGTCGAGCCGTGCGAGAAACGCCTTGCCCTTGGGATATTTTTCCCCGTAAGTTGCCGTAAGGTCCTTTATCGCCATCCGCAGCGATTCGACGGTCCCGTACGCTGGTTTGCCCGGCACGGGAGGGCGGTGCACGCGACCGCGTTTGCGTTTGCGACCTTTACTGCGAGCCGATTTTTTGCCGGGTTTGATTCTTCCGATTGTCTTGCCCGCGAGTTTACTCCCGCGAGAACTCGTAACGGTCAGGGTTGTCGCGCCTTTGCCCGGTTTGGCCAGATCGGCAGACCACACGACTTTGCGTTTGGCATCCAGGATCATGATGCGGGAACCGTGGAGTCGCGACTCGTATCCGTCGCGATTCCAGATCGACACTTTTTCGATCGCGGTCGATTCTCCCAGGTCCACTTCCCACGCCGGGTCGGTCAGATTCCTGGCCGTGTGAGTGATGGATCCCCTCGACCAGTCCCCGCTGGTATTACCGTCCACCGCGCGGTTGGAAGGACCGCTGGCGGTGCTGGACTGCACGGTCTTCTTCTTCAGCGCAACGTTCTTACCACCGCTGAAGACCTGAACTTCCGCCAGCGACAGCGTCTTACCGTCACCTGGAATAACCACGTGGACGTACCTCCCGGCAACCCCCGCCGGCGCGGCGTGTGCGGCGGAAAAACAAATCACCAGTACGGTTGCCAGGATGAGCCTCTTGAACATTCTCAAGTCCTTTCTATCGGATAGTTCTTTTCGTCGTTACTTTTCAAACGCGTTTATCACACACACATTATACTGACAACATACTGACAATTCGACTCCGATGCACATCATGCCAAGTCGACCGAACGTCTTGTCGCCGATGGCGCAAGCCATCCGATGGATTTTCCGGTCAGGTCTTTATTCTTCTTTTTCGACAAGTGCCGGTTCCGCATACGGTTCAGGCATCTGTCCGGGTAGTTCGTACACATCGCCCGCCCGACTGCAGAAATATAAACTCGATTTGGACGGTTGTCTCCCGTGCCCGTCAGCCCAAAGCGCGTAAAAATCAGGGTGAGCGTTCACCGGGGCACGCGCATAGGTGTGATTTCGCCGGCTGTTCCCGGTGAGCTGCTTGAGCCTCTTCCAGGTCTTTCCGCGGTCCTTGCTCTCCCAAAGGGCCATCTCGCCGCCGGGATTGTACGCTTGCGGCCCGGTCTCCGTCGGACCGATGACTCGCCAGGCATCGTCCTCGATGTAGAGCGAGCCCATATCGTAGTTGTTGTCAGACGTAGCGATCTCCCCAATACGCCACTCGCGGCCGTCCCAATGGGCGAGGGTCCAGGTGCGCGGATCGTTCCGGGGACCAGACTCGAAGCCTTTGGATGTAATGTACAGTATGAATGGCCGCCCCTGCCTGTCGAAGCGAATGTCCTTGAGGTAAACTTTCAAACCGTCCTTTTCATAGTTGCGAACCAGGGCGGGGGTCTTCGCGGACGTCAACGGCGGTTTCAGGGACTTACCGTCGACCGTCCGCCAACTCCCACCAAGGTCGGGCGTCTCCATGTAATAAAGGTTGGTCCGATAATTCAGACCCCCCTTCTTCGGATGATAATTGAAGGCGGAAGCCGCTTTCGCCCTGGTGGCGCCGCTGACCTGGTAATGCCCATTGGCCATGGAGGCCAGCCGCTGCCATTTTGACCACTCGACACCGTCCGGACTTGTCATGAAGACCAGTGCTCGAGCGGCGCCCCAACCATATTTTGTGAAGAAACAGGCAAAACCTTTCTCCGGGAGACACCAGACCTGCAAGTATGAAAAGTTCTTCATGGGCACTTTCCTTCCATCCTTCAGCCTTGTGGCGGAAACCATGTCGAATGCATCAATGTCATAGGGTTTTATGCTGCGATGGATGTACGACGGGCGACCGGTTCCGTGTGATGTGGAAAATATCCAGATATGCCCCCTGGCGTCGACAGAGATGACCGGGTTGTCGTGCGCGTCGCCCGTCTTTTTGTCCAGAAGGATCGTTGGCCGGGGAACGACCTTTTTCTCATGATCGTAATAAGAGACCATGTGCATAAGTTTGTGATTGCTCGCCTTTGTCGTTCCGCCATAGCAGAAAAAGGTCTTCTTGACCTTACGGCAATAGACCGCAAAAGGCTTATGCTTGGCGCAGTAGGTGCCCAAGCCGCCGCTGTATTTGTACTTGTAGACACTTTTCAGCGGCTGGTTCATGTACCAGATACCGCGATAACCGTCGTCCTTCTCGTTGAGTGTGATGTGTTTTTCAGCAAAAGAGACGGAAGCAAACAGAAGCAGAAGTCCCAGGGATAGTCTGAAGCTGTCTATCGCCATTAAGCAATCTCCTTTCTAATCGTTGTCGAAAGCGGGCCGTCACCGGCGGGACTGAAGCGCAGCGGAATCCCCGTCCGTGTGAATGCCATGGTTCGACACGCTATGATTTCGGCTCGAAGGCGGCAAGGCCTATCCTGCGGTCGGCGGCGCCGTAATAGAGCAGCCATTTACCCTTGAAGAAAACCATTCCGTTGGCAACCGTTGTGCGGTTGATGAATCCCTTCTTCTCCCATTCATACTCCGGATACAAGAACGGTTGCTTATGCTCGTGCAAAATGGTTTTAAGGTCGTTTCGGTCGATCAATGCCTGGCGCAGCGTCCAGGCGCCAAGGGATGATCCGCCTTGAGTCATCAGCAGAATACCGTCCTTACGCAGCAGAGCTATGGCGCCGGCCTCTCGTCCGCCCCGCCTCCACACAGATTTACCGGAAGGTGTCCAGTCAATGAGATTGTCGCTCCAGGCCATAGCGCATGGATGCGTGTAGTACATCCAGTACTTGCCCTTTATCTTTGCGGCGATCAGGCGGTTGCCTTTGAGCCTGGAAATCACCACCCCGCTCCGCGATCCGTAGACCTTCTCCGGCGCCGACTTCCGGAAGGCCGGCCCGTGCTTGGTCCAGTGATACAGATCGCGGGATGTCGCCACGGACATGGTGTCGCGCTTGCCGTTCCAGGTGGTGTAGTTCATGTAATAGACGCCATCTTCGCCCTCGATGATGTGGAGGTCCTCGCAGCCGCCTGTCCACTCGTACTTCTTCCAGCCGTCGTTGTCCGGATAAAGAACCGGTTTCGGATGTCGAGTGAACTTTACGCCGTCATCACTATGGGCCAAACCAATGCGGCAGGTTCTTCCCCATTTCAGATCCGGGCTCTTGTCGTCCGCCCGGTAGAGCAAATAGACCTTACCACCGCGCACCACGGCGGCGGGATTGTACACGTTCCGCTCCTCCCATCGGACTTCCTTGCCCCGAATGGGGCATTGAAAGCGGGAATCCGGTGTCGGCCGCAAAACCGGCTCCTTCCATTTGACAAAAGGCCCCATGTCCCAATTGCGCCCTGTTGTCCCGCTGGTCTTTTTACCTGGTGCAGTGGGCTTCCCGAAAACAACACCACTGTCTTGTAAGCAGACGGTGTCTCTGAATGCACACATCGCAAGTACTGAAACCGCAACAATCACGATCTTCCGGATCATTCTGCCTGCCCTGCCTTTCTTGCCCAACATATCGTATCAGCGGCGCTGCAGATCCGTCCCACCTTCGGCGGATCTTCGATACGGTGGATTACACACTTTGGTTACGCCGTTTAATCGGACCACCGGAGCGCAATCAGTGTTACACACTACGATCGGCCATGTCAACTTTCTCACGCAACGCGGGCCCGACTCAGTAGATTCGGCTGACTTCGATTCCGGCGAGTTTACCGAATTGCCTGAAGGTTCGTTCCAGGTTGCCCAGGATGAACAACTGGTGAAAACCCTTCACGTCGCGCGTGTCGCGGCATCCGTCGACGGTGATCTCGACGGCAGTGCGGCAGCAGCCCGAAGGCGGCTGGGCGATATTCGAGACCACGCGCCCCGTGCCGATCCACATCGTCTTCCTGGGCCAGCCAAGTTGAATGAACGTGACTTCCTTGCCTTTCGGCCAGAGGACCTGCATCGAAACACCATCGCGAGTATGGTAATCGCGGATCTGGTAAGGCGCGCGGTAGGGCTTGTCGCAGCCTTCCAGCCTGATCGGCGAGGTGCAGTGCGATCCGATCAGTGTATTGTTGATCGTGTTGGGTGAGGGGTCCTGGATGAATGTGGGGCGATTGAACAGCAGGAACGTCAGCAGTTCCCCGACGGCGCCGTAGAGGACGCCCTCGCAGGTGGCTACGATGCCCTCGTCGCGCAGTTTCGACGCGGCCAGGCAGGGTGGTTTCGATATTAGGCATCCGTGCAGGGAGATACCCTGGCATTTATGACTGGCCATCAGACGGCGCAGGGAGGCGTATTGCGTTGCGGCTTCCAGGATTTCGGCTTTTGTTGGTTCGACGATCTTCTTTGCGTTTTTGGCGTAGTAATCGGCGATGGCGCGTGCTTCGTCGGTCTCTTTGGCTTTCTTGATCTCCGCCTGCCAGTTCACCTTGCATCCGACAAACTTCGTGCCCAGTTCATGGGCCGTCGGTTTGAACCCGCGGCGGGTATCGAGAATCCGGGTGTTCTTGAGCCTCCATATGGCGTTGAGCATGCGGACGGCCATCTCCAGCCATTCGACACTCTGGGTGGCGGCCATCAGGACCCCCGGCGTGTTGCGACCGAGTTGGAGGTTTTTCGTGAAGCCGCTCAGGTGGCTGTAGATGATCGTGGGGATTTTGCCCCGATTCTGAACGAGCTGTTGGACCGCCTTCCATCGAAAGAGGCACATGGCGCCGATAATCAGACCGTCGGGCGGCGACTTCTTGAGTTGGGCGAGGTAGGCGTTGATCTCGTCGGGCTTGACTATGGGCTTATCATGCACGCGAAGTTCGACATCGAGTTTCCCGGCCGCGGCCTGCAGGGTCTTGGTGAACAGGGCCTGCTGAGCGTCGGTATCGCAGTTTCCGCCAGGCCAGGAGACGGTCAGAGGCTTGGGGGGACGGACAAACACAACGTTCACGACAGGTTTCCCGGCGGGTTTTGTCTCGGCGGCGAACAGGGACGAGGCGAAATCGAAAATCCCCATCTCGGCGGCGGCTATTGCGGCGGCCGTGCTTCCCAGCAACCCCCGGCGATTGAATTTCAGTGGACATGCGGACGCATCACAGGCTGTACTTGTTTGCATGGTGACATTTCCTCGACCTGTTTGTCATGAAAGGGCCCGGTATTTTCTCACCTCATTTATCGTTGGATGCACGGGACGCATCTGCAGGCAGCATAGTCTCTGCTGCCTGCTTTAACAATCAATAGTTCTCGCTCACTTCGGTCTTTTTCCTTTACTTTTGATCCGGAAGCCCCAGTTCCTTGGCGCCCTGTCGCCCGGCATCCGGGAAGCTGTCGATACTACCGACGTACGGTTTGATGTCCACGATCGGAGTGTCATCGAAGGCGTCTATCCCCTCGACGTGTAGTATCCTGCCCTCTCGCCTGACCAGTCGAACGGCCGTCAGGCCGATGGGATTCGGGCGATTGGGAGAGCGGGTGGAAAACAGGCCCCTCGGTTTTTTCGCCTGCGGGGGATGAACGCTCGCCGTCCACTTACCGCTTCGATCGAAAACAAACAGGACGTAAACGTGGGTGAAGGACTCCAACCCCTCGACGCATTTTTCATACTCGGGAAATATCTCGATTGTCGCCTTTATTTCCGGCGCCAGCCTACCCTGTCGCGGCGCTCCGGTTTGGGGTGTCAGGGGAGAATGGAATACTCCGATCGGATGAATGGGGAAGGTCTTGTCGCTCATTTTTTTTATCTCTTCGGGGGAATAACGTTTTTTCATGTTGGCCGCGTTCTTCTCGACAATCGCCTGGAATCGACTCTTCTTTGCGCTATTTGCACCGCCCGCAAAAAGAAACCCTCCAATAAGCGAACATGCGACTACGGCGACAATCGAACACTTAATAGAACCTTTTCGAATGGACATAATACAGTCTCCTTGTATGCCTGTCCCCACGCAACGGATAGAATTCAACATGCGGCAAGGTGGGGACCTTCGGCGGCTGTCGCTCGGGACGCCCGTGGGGCAATCGAAACGACAACGGCGTTCACGGCGGTGGAACAACCACTGCCTGCCCTAACGATACTTATTCCCACCGGCGTGACAAGAACATTCCTGATCGACGCCGAAGCTAATAAATCGGTTGGGAACCACCGGGTAACTGCGGCAATAC
>Ga0180435_10005816_pt1 | contig 11930 bp, 9 predicted proteins | sample SS_ome_3_FD_132467 | JGI IMG/M metagenome (GOLD analysis project Ga0180435, IMG submission 132467) | Hypersaline lake sediment archaeal communities from the Salton Sea, California, USA - SS_3_S_1 metaG | ecosystem: Environmental > Aquatic > Non-marine Saline and Alkaline > Hypersaline > Sediment...
CGGTGAGTTCCTGGTGATCGGGCCAGGCGCCGCCTCGCGACGCCCTCACAGCGTCGGACGCCATTTTTTCATAGAGAAAAAACAGGGCGTGGACTTCGAAATAGTACTGGTTCTGACACCGACAGCCGAAATGTTACCGGAGAAGAAATGATCGCATGTATTCTCCGCCCGAGAGACCCGATAATCTTTGATGATTCGTAATGAACGACCAAGCCAACGACCCTTCGTCTGACGTGCCAGGCAGTTTCTATCGCCTTCTGTGCCAGGAAGCGGCAGTGGCGATGATTGCCACGGATGCTGATTTCAACATCAGGTGTTGGAACCAGGCGGCCGCTGCGCTGCTTGGCCTGAGGGACGACCGGATGCAATCCAAACCGCTTCTGCTCGTCGTGCCCGAAACGAGGCGCCACCTGCTCGACAAGCTCCTCAAGCGCACTATAAGCCGCATGGAGGCCTCCGAGTTCGACGTCAGGTTTGACGATGCGCCCGGTGGTCCGAAGGACGTAACGGTTTTTCTCTCGCCCCTGTCCAACTCTGACGGGCGGGTTCAGGGCATTGCGGCATGGATAATCGACCAGACGCGCCACGTCCAGTTGGTCCAGAAGTTCAACAAGGCCGAGAAAATGGCTTCCCTGGGCACCCTCGCCAGCGGTGTGGCCCACCACTTCAATAATATCCTGGGCGGGGTCGCGACGTTCGTGGACTTTGCACTGACGTCGGGAGACACCGCGGCGATGAAGCGCGCGCTGCAGATGACCGCCGAGGCGGCCGTCAGGGCGTCGAAACTCACGCAATCGCTGCTGAGTTTCGCAAAGCATGACTCTCACCGCGCCGACCTGGCGGATCTCACGGAAGTCGTTCTGACTTTTGCACATCTCGTCGAGAAACCTCTTGCCGAAAAGAACATCAATCTCGAGCTGGAACTGCATCCCGTTTCGATAGTGGCCGTCGAGGCCAATCGAATGCACCAGATACTGGGCAACCTGCTGACCAATGCCGAAGAGGCCATGCCCGACGGAGGGACCATCTGTCTGACCATCGGTCCGGGCAAAGTTGATTCCGAAACCGTGTTGACTTTCGCCGATGACGGCGCCGGTATAGACATCAAGCACCTGGACCTCGTTTTCGATCCGTTCTTCACGACCAAGGGTCTGCATGCCGGCGGGCAGCGCATGAACCCCGGTTTGGGGCTTTCGGTCGTACAGGGAATTGTCCTGGAAATGGGCGGGCGGATCGAAGTAAGGCCCAGGGACCCGGCGGGCACGGAGTTCATCATCACGCTTTCTGCGAACTCGCATAACGACGACATTTACCAGTAACGAGCGTGCGGAGTTAAATTGCTGACACCATGAATGCCATCGCCATTATTCCCGCCCGATACGGATCGACCCGCCTGCCGGGCAAACCGCTGCTCGACCGGACGGGCATGCCGTTGATCCGGCACGTGGTCCAGACCGTGGCGTCCGCTTCGAGCATACGGAAAATCGTGGTCGCCACCGACGACTCTCGAATAGCCTCCACCGTCGAGGCCTTCGGGGGCAACTGCGTAATGACCCGCGCCGACCACACCAGCGGAACGGACCGCATCGCCGAGGCGGCAGACATTCTCAACCTGGAAGCGGGCGACATAGTGGTCAATGTCCAGGGCGACGAACCGGAGATGCCCGCGGCCTGTGTCGATCGACTCGTCAAACTACTGGACGGCGGCGCCTGCCCGATGGCCACGCTCGCCACACCGTTGAGCGAAGATGAGGTCGACGATCCCAACAAGGTAAAGGTCGCTCTGCGCGCCGACGGGCGGGCACTCTATTTCTCTCGCTCGCGAATCCCGTTCGATCGCGATTCGAACCGCAAGGTCCGCTATCTTCTGCACCTGGGGATATACGCTTACCGCGCGGCGTTTCTGAAGCGGTATGCGGGATTGTCGCCGACACCGGCCGAACAGGCCGAAAAACTCGAACAACTCCGCGCTCTGGAAAGCGGTTTCGATATCGCCGTCGGCGTGAGCGACTACCACGGGCGCGGTATCGACACCCCGGACGACTACGAAGCGTTCGTCAAGCGCTGCGGCGCCTAACCGGGATCTTCCACCATGTTTTCCGCGTCGGCGGTTGCGGCTTGACCTGAGGCCGATGAGCGGTTAGAGTACGTTTCCATGAGCGATGCCATGGATTTGCTGAGGTCCGTCAAGGATCGCACCGACGAGACGGAATTCTACACGCCTCTGCCCGAGGGATACAAGCTCGGGCAGACGCGGTACGTGGCGGTTTTCGGTACCGTCATGAGCGGTCTGGGGAAGGGGATTTTCTCTTCCAGCCTCGCCAAGCTCCTTAAAGACAAAGGCTTAAGTGTTGCCCCTGTCAAGCTTGAAGGATACCTCAACATTGATTCCGGTACGCTTAATCCCTTCCGCCACGGTGAGGTGTTCGTCCTGGACGACGGGATGGAAACCGATATGGACCTGGGCACTTACGAGCGCATGCTCGACCAGGACCTTACCGGCGCCAACTTCGCCACCAGCGGGCAGATCTTCAGCGCCGTGCTCGACAAGGAGCGCGCAGGCAGCTACCTCGGACGCGACGTGCAGATGATCCCGCACGTTACCGGAGAGGTGAAAATGCGCCTGCGCGAGCTGGCGATGCAGTCTGAGGCCGACGTGGTCTTCATCGAGGTCGGAGGTACCGTCGGAGATATCGAGAACGCCTTCTATATCGAGGCCCTACGCGAGTTGAGCTACGAAGAAGGCGACGGTTCTGTCCTGTTCGTTGCGCTGACTTACGTGCTTAGCCCCCCGAGCCTCGGTGAGCAGAAGTCCAAAGCCGCCCAACTCGGTATCAAACGCCTCATGGAGTTCGGAATCCACCCGCACCTGATAGCGTGCCGCGCCGAGGACCGCGTTACCGACAAGGTCCGCCAGAAAATCTCGATCTATACCAACGTCCCGCTCAAGCGAGTCTTCAGCATGCACGACCTGCCCAGCATCTATCTCCTGCCGCAGATAATGCGGGAAGAGGGGCTCGACAGCGAAGTCGTACAACTGCTCAATCTCGGCGGGTTGATCAACTCGGCAGATGATGCTAGAAACGCCCAGAGCTGGGGGGAATTCGCCTCCAGGATCGGTAAACACTCGCGAGAAGTGGTCGTTGGAATCACGGGCAAGTACACCGCCCTCCGCGACAGCTACGCCAGCATAATCAAGGCCCTCGAACATTCCGGTGTGGCAAATGACGCAAAGGTTAATATCGAATGGATAGACACCACGAATCTCGAAGTTGACCGCGTGGGACACGTACTCGAAGAGGTCGACGGTATTATCGTTCCCGGCGGATTCGGCGTTCGGGGAACGAGCGGAAAAATCGCGTGCATAAAATACGCTCGAGAGAACCGACTGCCCTATCTCGGTATCTGCCTTGGTTTCCAGATGGCGGTGATCGAGTACGCCCGGAACGTCTGCGGTCTCAACGATGCCGACAGCACCGAGATCGATCCGGAAACAAAAACGCCCGTGATAAGTATCCTCCCAGAGCAGAAGAAAATCGAGGGGCTTGGCGGTAACATGCGCCTCGGCGGACAGGATGTCGTGATCGCGCCAGGGACACTGGCGGCCGAACTGTTCGACGGGGCACAACGCATCCGCCAACGCTTCCGCCACCGATACGAGGTGGACCCGGATTACATCGAGCAGCTCCAGGCCGGAGGGCTGATCTTCTCGGGCAGGCACGGCGCCCACGAGATAATGCAGATTCTCGAACTGACCCGCGACGTACACCCGTACTTCCTGGCCGCACAGTTCCATCCGGAACTGACAAGCCGCCCGCTGAGACCACAACCGATGTTCACCGGCCTGGTGAAAGCGGCGATTGAAAGGAAACAGGCTTGAATCAGCTATTAGCTGTCAGCCACGACCCTAAAACCGACAGACGGCGAGCCGACGAGCCGTTAGTCTTAGCCGTTAGCTTATAGCTGAGAGCTAATAGCTGATAGCTAACAACAAAGGATTTGAACTCATGACAGACGACCAGAAACCAGACGCCCCGGACACCGACGAGCCCAAAATCATTGTCGATGACGACTGGAAAAAACAGGCACAGGCCGAGAAGGAAAAACTCGCCGAGCAGGCCAAAACCGACGAGACGCCGCCGGATGACGCCCAGGCCCAGCCCGCCGACGGTCAGGGACCCGACCAGGGCGCCGAAGGCCAACCGCGGCAACTACCGCCGGCGAGTTTCAGCACGCTTGTCAGTTCGCTGGCCACACAGGCAATGATGGCGTTGGGGGGATTCAAGGACCCCAACAGCGACAAGGTCATGGTCGACCTCGACCTGGCCAGACATCACATCGACACGCTCAAGGTCCTCGAAGAAAAGACAAAGGGCAATATCGACGAAACGGAGAAAAAGCTCCTGGAAGAGGCCTCATACCAGGTCCAGATGCTCTACGTGCAGGTAATCCAGCACATCTCCGCCCAGCAGCAGGGACAGACCCCAGGCGCCGGACAACCGCCCGCGGCAGGACAAGCATGAGCGATTCTGAGCAAGCGCCTCGTGCTTTGTCCCGTATCCGGCACCAACCAGGTTGGTGCTGGATTGGTGGCGGGACGGTATCTGTTGCCCACAGGACGGTCCTCTACGCATTCGACCAGTTGAACAATCTTACTGTGAAGCAGTTCCCGGCAATGGGGACCAGCACGATGTCTGATCCGCCGCCAATCGCCAGGGATGGGCCCCGGTCATGGAATTCGTAGCGGTGATGGTGATCGATCTCCGGCCGCTGAGTGATGATCTGCCTATCGGCAGTGCGGGTGATCTCTTGGCGGATATTCGGGTCGAATCACCGCTGGTCGTTCTGTTGTAAGGAGTTCGGATATCCAACGAGGTTCTCCGCGTGGGGGGCACTTTGCTGGCTGAAAAAATACTCATAAAAATCGGACAGACCCTTGATTTACTATACATGTGAAGGCTATACTATAGGTGAGCGAGCGTGGGGCTGCCTATTGGGAGCCCCTTCCGGCCGACGAGGTCTTCTCCCTCCTTTCCCTCGTCGGCCGGTTTCTTGCGCTCCAAACCGCCAGACGTTTCCTGGTGGCGTAACTCCCTTCTTTTCAGGACTATAGCATTTAGGCACATCGAAATCAGTCTCATGTGACAGTCGCCTGGATACTGTTGTGGTGATTCGGCGGCTTATCGAGCGGAGGAGGTGATGGAGTGGTAACTGATAGCTGACAAAGGCAGATATGACGAAACAGGAGGAGAATCTGAAAAACCCAAAAAATACTAAACAGCCTATAAGGTTAGCAGGAGACCGCAGGTCGGCGAAATATATGCTGATCGCTTTGGGTGGTTGGTTTTACCGTTACCGATTTTACGGGTGGAATGTTCTGTTGCTTCTGCCCTGTAAGCGAGCTTGATGTCACTGACGTCAGTGCGTCATTGCATACGCCAGCGCGTTGACGCCGATACGAATTGCATCCGCGTCGGCGTATCCGCGATTGTAGGCGAATCCCAACTGTTCCCATCCGTTGCCCAGTCCCAGCGACGAGTAGATCACGCCCAACTGCCCGTCTATCTTGATCCCTTCGAGCGTCGGGGCGTTCAGGGACGGGGAAGTCGCCTTGACCATGTCGCTGTAGGTAACGGTCTGGATGGCGTAGGGCATCTGGTAGATTTGCGAGTCTGCCCCGATGCGATCCATTTTATGCTTGGGCATGGCGCGTTTCAGTTCGCGCCTGAACGCTACGTCGAAGGCCTTTCGGCCCGCGGCTGAATCCGCTATCAGGACGCCCCCGCCCAGGAGGTACTTTCGCAGTTGGACCACTTCGGCGTCGGTGAGTTTGAAGTCTCTAAGCCCGGTCATGTAGAGCACGGGATACTTGAACAGCTTGGTCGAGCCAAGTTCGACGGCCTGTCGCTTGAACTGCACCTTGAGCGTGGTGTTTTTGGCGATGTACTTCATCAGATTTGGCAATCCGTGATTCGTTGGGTCCCAGTCGCCGTTATGCACGATCTGTCCGATGACCAGTTGGTCGCGGCTTGGCGCGCCCTGCTGGTGGTAGACCTTCCCGACGCCCCACGCCCTGGCGTACTGCATGTTGGCCAGCACGCTGGTGATGATGTTGACCCCGAGCTTGATCGCGTCGTCCTGGTGATACAGCACGCCGCCTTCGATGGGCTTCTTTGCGACGTCCCAACCGCAGTTCAGGTCGATCGGTGAATAGATGATAGCCGGTCGGCAGCCCAGGTAGATCGCCTCCATATACGGTTTCATGTCCTGGAACGGTTTGGAATCTTTTCGAACCCGCATCGTCTTGATCGGGTAGTAGGCGCTGAACAGGGGCGAGTCGGTGTCGATAGCGGCCAGTTGGCGATTGGGGAAGATTCGTCTTATTTCGCGGATTGCGGTGGTTCGGAATTCCTCCCTCCCGCACTGTGCGTGAATTACCAGCGTCCCGCCGTCGTAGAGGTATCGCTGGAGACTCAAGATCGTTTCGTCGGAGAGTTTGGGCATCGGCGTCCATCCGGTGACGTACAGAAGGGGCAGTGTTCGCGGGTCCCAGGAGAACTTCTGCAGTTGAATCGGGACATAGCGATAGCGAATCTGGAGGCGGCTGTTGGCGTAGCTGATCAGGCGTTCGATATCGATAACCGTAGTCGGGAAGGCGCTGGCGGCGACCCGCTTACCGTCCTTCTGGACGAATCTCCTATCCGAGAAGTTTACCATGCCCACCAGGTTGGGCGGTGATGGCTGGCGTTTGCGCTCCGATCTCCGCAGGGGGGTCGCCGGAAGCGGAAGCGGTGGGAGGGATTCGGCGGCCGTGCGGCGCTGGGGCTTGGCCTTGGGGTGAGGTTGGGCCTTGGGATTCTTCCATTCCGCCAAAACCGATCCCGTCAGACCGCCCAGAATCGATACCGCCAGAAGGAATGCACACGTCTTGGTCAATGTGGTATTCATAGTACGATTCCTTTCCGCAGCAATGCGTTCCCGCCACCATAAATATCGGACTTCCAGACGCATCGCTACACCAGTAAGTATAACGTAAAATGCGTTGAAATCTTCAATTTTTCGCAGAAAAGCGGCGGGCGCCTCGGCGGGCGATAACCGATACGCGCACCGGGGGCGTGGAGATCTGCGCGGCGTGCGATGAGCGGATCACCCTTGCTGCCCGCCCTCGGTCAGTTCGGAGATTCTCCGCCTGGCGAACTCGCGGTTGGTGAGGTCGTCGAATTCGTGTTCCAGAACGGCCTGGTAGAGTTCCAGTGCCTTTTCACGGTTCTGGAGTCGGTAGTCCCATACGACGGCCGCCTGGAACCTGGCGCCGACCTGGATTCGCGGGTCCCACTTCCAGGCGCGTTGATACCACATGACGGCCCGGACGTTTTCGTTGAAGTATTCCCTGTAAATGTGCCCGATGTAAAACGCCGCCAGCGGGCTCCTGGTGCTGGTGGGATGCTGCTCGGTGATCGTAAGGAACAGCCTCAGCGCTTCCCTCTGCTTCTTGTAGTTGGGGACCAGGGGGATAATGCTTGCTCTCTTGTAAATCGCAAGGGCCCTGCTGTAAAGATCTTCCGCCGCCGGTATGACTTTCACCGGTTTCATGTTCTCCGGCGGGGCCTCGGCGCTGAAGAAATACACGTATGTTCGCACCGGATCGAACCGCTCGCGGACCAGGCGGATGAATTTGAGCTTCTCGAGGCTGAGGCGATCGGAGTAGAACTTCTCGAGGTCCGCCATCGCCTTCTTGTAAGTCGCCCTTGCCGACAGCACGAACTCCACCAGCAGGCGCGGATCGGCATCGGTGAGCGATTCGCCTTTCGGCGGGAGCACTTCCGGTATGCCCGTCCACTTGAACCACTGGGCCTCGTCGAGATTTTCAAGCTCCTTACCCGACCAGTTGTAGCGGTCCGCGTCGCCGATACTGTTGCAGTATCCACGCAAAACACTGAGACGATAGCGATACTGCACCCGCGCGACCTCGGCGGTCGTGACGACTTTGACTTCCGCGGCATCATCGGGGGAGATCGCCAGCGTGTCTATACGCTTGAATCCATGCCTGATTCCTCTACGTACCGGTGACGGTTTGCTGTCGCATCCAACCGCGATCATGCAGACCGCAAGGACCAGTGTTACGATCCATTTACCCATTTTGATAGTGACTTTCATGGCTGGGGTTCCTTTTTAAAGACTCCCGAATTTCTGATTGCCGCATTATCCCGATGCAGGCGCCGCCTTGCAAGTGTTTACAGAAAAACTTAAGCAATAGCTGCTCGGTGCTAACGGCTGGGAACGGCGGGCGGTGTCTGTGCTTGTGCCCTTGGGCCTTCGCCGCGCTACTTTGTGACCTTTGTACTACTAACCTGCAAGATATCGAATTTGTTTTGCACTTGTCGCGAAACGATGGGCTGGCCGTATGTCGTTGAGCCAGTTGCCAGCTGCCAGTTGCCAGGTCATGTGCTCTCTGCGGCAAGACCATTGCCTCTGCGCCCTCCATAGTCTAACATGGTGGTCGGGCCGGATGAACCGCTACTGAAAGGAATGGACCATGAGAACCGATACTGATGCGAACGCCGACACCGACATCGATACAACACTTTCGCGCCGCAGTTTCATCCAGGCCGCTTCGATTGCTCCGCTCGCCCTGCCGTGGATCGTCCCGGGAAGGGCGCTGGGAAAGGAAAAGGGCGCGCCGGCGGCAAGCGAGCGGGTGGCGATCGGATGGGTCGGATGCGGGGGGCGGGGGAATTACGACGCCTCCCGCCTGGCGCGCCACGGTGCGCAGATCGTCGCACTCTGCGACGTCAACAAGAAGCACCTCGACAGCACGGCCAAGCGGTACAAGGTTGCCGCTTCGGCGTGCGGAGGCGACTTTCGCCAGACCGTCGGGCGCAAGGATATCGACGCGGTGCTGGTGGCGACCAACGACCACTGGCACGTCCTGGTGGCGCTCGCGGCGCTGAAGGCGGGCAAGGACATTTACGTCGAAAAGCCGCTTGGCGTCACGGTAGCCGAGGGGCGTTTTTTGGCTGACGCGGTCAAGAAGACCGATCGAATCTTCATGCACGGTACGGAGCAGCGTTCGATGGCCAGCGTTCGCCGGGTATGTGAACTGGTCCGCAACGGTCGGATCGGAAAGGTCACGAAGGTGACCACGGCGTGTCCGGGCGGTGTGAGGTCCGGTCCGCCGAAGATTACGGCGGTGCCCGATACGCTCGATTTCGACATGTATACCGGCCCGTCGCCGAAGTGCAAGTTCGACGCCCGCCGGATCCACACGCGGTATCATTTCCATATTTCCGACTACTGCCCGACCGGTTTCCTGACCGGATGGGGGATTCACCACCACGATATTTTCCACTGGGCGATGGGGTTAGACGACACCGGTCCGGTGGCGATCGAGGGCGTCGCCGACTACGCGCCGAAGACCGACCTGTGCGACTGCCCGGTGACGTGGACGATAAACTACGAGTACGCCGGCGGGGTGAAGATGACGTTCGTTGACGGCAAGAAGTTCCCCCGCGCCAACGGTATCAAGTTCGAGGGCGACAAGGGTTGGATCCAACTGCACTACGGCGGGGCGACGTCGGCCAGCGATCCGAAGATACTCGGCTCGAAGATTACCGACTCCGACGTCCGCCTCTACGACGCGGGCAAGGGCGACGATAACTTCAACTTCGTCCAGTGCGTCAAGTCGCGAAAGGAAACCTGTTCCCCGATCGAGGCGGCCCATCGATCGACGGCTGTCGGGTATCTCGGCGAGATCGCCTGCCGCCTGAAACGAAAGCTGAAGTTCGACCCGAAGACCGAGCTTTTCGTCGGCGACGACGAGGCCGGTAAACTGCTGTCACGCCCGATGCGCGCGCCGTGGAAACTGGCCTGAGGATCCGGAGAGAATAGAAATGCGAAATGCTGCAATCGTGATCTGCATACTTTCAGTAGTGGCCGCTATTCTTAGCGCCGTGTACTGGCCCAGAAACGAACCTGTCGAACCGCTGACGTTCAAGCTGCCCCGGGCGCACTTCGTGGGCACGCCGAAGGACGTCACCAGCGAGAATCTAGAACCGGCCGGAAAGCACGGTCCGCGCCCGCCGATGATGGTCCCCGAGGGTCTGTCTAACGTGGCGCTGAACAAGACGGTCACCAGCAGTGATTCGATGCCGATTATCGGCGAACTGGCGCAGATTACCGACGGGAACGCCGAGGCCGAGGAAGGCTCCTACGTCGAACTGGGTCCGGGTATCCAGTGGGTGCAGATCGACCTCGGCGCGAGTTGCGAGATCTACGCGATTGTGGTCTGGCACTTTCATCGCGAGGCGAGGATATACCGCGACGTGATCGTCCGGGTCTCCGACGATCCGGAGTTCGCCAAAGATGTCAAGACGGTCTACAACGCCGACCACGACAATTCCGCGGAACTGGGCAAGGGCGAAGACAAGGAATACTTCGAGACCAACGAAGGGCGACTGATCGACGCCAAGGGCGTCGCCGGGCGATACGTGCGCTTGTACAGCCGCGGGTCGGTGGACGGAGATATGAACCACTACATAGAAGTCCAGGTCTACGGTCGACAAAAACCCGCCCGGTAGGTTCCAGGTTCCAGGGTAAACTCCCGACGCCAGGCACTCGGCGCCCGCCGAATCGGGCCTGTGGGTTTGGACCGGATATTTCACCATGTTTTCCGCGTCGGCCGATGCCCTTGCCAGACCAATGTGAAAAACACCGCGCCGAGAATTACAGTGTGTTTTTCTCGCCTCCGGGAAAAATAGTTGTAATCACATTTACTTGAATATCTTACGGAAGTTTTGCAAAAACATGGTGAAAAATGTTGGGGCTAGAGGAATAAACGCTGCAATCCGCCGTTAAATCAACTTATCTGGTTGCCGCGCCGCTTTCATATCGTAACATTCAATTATGGACGGAGAATTCATCGCACACGAAGGCGCACTTTTCAAGCGAAAACCCGAAGGCGGGTATCACGGGATGGTATTCTGTCCGAGTTGCGGGCAACCGGCATCTTCCCTGTCCGATACGCTTTGCTTCTATTGTCCTCGCTGCAATTGGCGCTCCAATTTCACGGGGCAACAACTACACGCCGTCATGGGAAGCCTGCCGGATATGACCGCGGATGACTGAATCGCAGCCGTTACCGCAGCCGTCACCGTTCGTTCGGCCGGTTGCTCCGCCAGGCGGACCGGTTGCCGGTTTCCGCGCCGTTTGCACTGCTTACCGATCGCCGGTCTTCTTCCCGTAGCATGAGACCTTTCCATCCATAGTCGCAATGTACAGGCGTCCGCCGGCGGCGGCCAGCCCGTCCCACACCGGTGGAGAAGGAAGGGCGATTTTGCCCAGCGTCTTGCCGTCGACCGGGGAGACCGCCCAGATCGCCCCTCCGCGCCTGCCCTCGAATGACGCTTCCTGCTCTTCCAGCGTTTTGGGCGACAGGAGGGTGTAGGGATGCATGCCTTTGGGTTCCTCTGCGCCCATGATGTTCGGCGGACCGGCGATGAAAAGTCTCTTGTCCGCCGCCGTTCCGGTCAGAACCATCGCGCGGACCATCACGCCAACGTTGCGCGACCATTGCACGGTGATTTTGGACGGCGCCCGGCGGCGCCGGGCGGGTTTTGCGGACTTTGCGGGTTTGGCGGGCTTCTTCACTCGATCGCAGGCGAACAGTTGGTACTTCGTCCTGCCCATGCCGACGTGGCTTCCGTTGCGATGGTATTGGTTCAAGCGTCCGAAACCGTAAACGTTCGACTTATCGAGCACCAGCATCCTGCCCGACGGTACGCGATTGCCCACCACGGGCCAACCGCCCCATGTCGACAACATGTTCGTCCCCACCTGCCAATACGTTCGATGCCACCAGTTACCGTCGAGGAAACCCGCCGAACTGTACAGGTGCGCCGCCGACACCTTGACCGCTTTACCGTCCATGTCGA
>Ga0180435_10005817_pt1 | contig 11926 bp, 11 predicted proteins | sample SS_ome_3_FD_132467 | JGI IMG/M metagenome (GOLD analysis project Ga0180435, IMG submission 132467) | Hypersaline lake sediment archaeal communities from the Salton Sea, California, USA - SS_3_S_1 metaG | ecosystem: Environmental > Aquatic > Non-marine Saline and Alkaline > Hypersaline >...
ACATTTAACAACGCAAAGCGATAAAAATTCGCACAACGAGAGGTAAGCCATGACCACAACAACTGAACAATCACCAGACAAAGTAAAAATGTCCCCGATCCTGTCCCGTATGACACGCCGGGACGAAGAAGCACGTGTCCGAGTTCTGGCGAACATCGAGGCGCTGGGTCTGAACGATAACCTGCTTGAACTTGAAACCCAGGGGTTCACCGTAGTCAAAGGAGCTTTGTCGGAAGATCAGATCAGCCGCGCTAAATCCGCTATCTTGCGTAGAGCGGAGAAGACTTCTGGCAAGAAAATCGATCCTGATAATGCCACCACTGAAGACTTTCACGGCATGAACTATCTGCATTACCTGATCTTCGACGATCCGGTGTTCCCGGAGATCCTGCTGGAAGAGAAGCCGCATGCACTGATGCAATACCTCCTTGGCGAAAGTTGTGTGCTTTCCTCTATGGGCAGCCATTTTCGTGGGCCGGGTGGCATGCCGCTCCCTATGCATGCCGACGGCGTGTCCGTGGGTATGACCGAGACATCCCTGGTTGCAAACTGCAATTACGCGCTGACGCCGTATAACCAGGAAAACGGGGCGTTGGTTCTCGTGCCCAGCAGTCATCGCAAAAACCGGCAGCCGACCGCGCATGAGAACTGGATGGCCGGGCATGAGACCGTGTTGGAGGTCATGGCGAAAGAGCTGCCACCGGAGGAATTGGACGCGATTGAATGGACGCCGCCAGTCGGCGCGGTAACCATGGAGATTGATCCAGGTGATGCGGTGATCTGGCACGGTAACACCTGGCATGGCGGATGGCGAAGGGAAACCCCCGGCACGCGGATTAATCTCGCATCCTATTTTTGTCGGCCACACCTAACTACCCAGGAGCGCCGCGGTGATGATCGTTATCCGGAAGTCTTCGAGCGCTTTGCCAATGAACCGCGCTTTGCTCAACTGATGGGAGAGAACATCTACAACGGTTGGCGTGAAGAAGGGCCTGACTTTACCGGTGCGAAAAGCGAACCTTCAGGCTTGTTCGACTAAGGAGGCAGCGTGGAATACGTACAACTTGGCCGCTCGGGATTACGGGTGAGCCCCCTTGTGCTGGGTACAGTGAATTTCTCCTGGCTGACAGACGAGGTGGATTCGTTTGCGATCATGGACCATGCATTGCAGCTTGGTGTCAATTTCTTTGATACATCGAATAACTACAACGCAGGTCAGACGGAGGCTTTGCTGGGGCGTTGGTTTGCGCAGGGTGGCGGACGGCGTGACCAGGTTGTGCTTGCCACCAAAGTCTATTCGCCGCCGAACGAATGGGCATCACCGGATGAAGCCAAGCGTACGGGAAGCTGGGTGGGCCCTAACGAAAGGGGTCTGTCTGCCAAAAATATTCGAGCAGCCGTGGATGCCAGCCTCAAACGTTTGCAGACCGACTACATCGATGTGTACCAGACACACCATGTTGACCGCCTAGTGCCCTGGGATGAGCTGTGGCAAGCCATGGATATTCTGGTCCAGCAAGGCAAGATCCTTTATGTAGGCAGTTCAAATTACGCCGGTTGGCACATTGCACAGGCACAGGCTGTCGCCCAGCAGCGCGGCAGTTTTGGTTTTGTCAGTGAACAGAGCGTTTACAACCTGATGAACCGTCATATTGAGCTCGAGGTTGCCCCCGCGTGTGATGCTTTGGGATTAGGTCTGTTGACCTATAGTCCTTTGGCGGGAGGGGTTCTGGGAGGACGCCTCCCTGAAGGTGAAGCAGGTCGTCGTTCGTTTATGCCAAATACCGAAGCTGATCGTCTGCAGCGGTATCTGGCCTTGTGTGAGGATATTGGCGAGTCGCCGGGAGACGTGGCATTGGCCTGGGTTGCCGCCCAGCCCCATGTTACCGCACCTATCATCGGGCCGCGGACCATGGATCAGTTTTCAGGCAGCGTCAAAGCCATTGACATACAGCTGAGTACAAGTGTGTTGGAGCAGCTCGATGAGCTGTTCCCAGGACCCGGCGGTCCGGCACCTGAAGCCTATTCGTGGTAGGTATAAATCAAGCTGAGCGATAGGGGAAATCAACATGGAAAGACACGGGTTCATCAAGCTCATTGTGGGCAACCCTGATCGCGGCGTGAGTTTCGGAAGCTCGGCCTTCGGATTGCGCGATGCCGCGTGACCTCGACGTTGTGATTTGGGGGGCAACTGGCTACACCGGGGAACTGGCCGTGGCTTATTTGCTCGGCGATGAGTCCAGGATCCGTTCCTTTCCCTGTGAACAGCCCGCAGCACCTGCTGACCTGCGATGGGCGGTGGCTGGTCGCAGCCGCTCGAAGCTTGAAGCACTCGGCGCCGGTGTTGAAACGATCGTCTGCGACGCCGACGACAAGGCTGGTATCGAGGCGTTCGTCAAGCGTGCGCGAGTGGTGATCGGGTTTGCCGGCCCGTTCCAGAAGTACTCTGACCAGGTTGTTGAGGCGTGCGCGAAGTACGGCACACATTGGTGTGACATCACCGGTGAGATCATCTGGACGCGCTCGCTTATTGATCGTTTCGGTGACCGGGCGCGCGCCAACGGCGCCTGCATCGTGAACCTCTGCGGCTACGATTCGATTCCGAGTGACCTTGGCACGTTGTTTGCGATTAACGCACTGCGCTCGCGAGCTGAATATCCCCTGTCGCCGATCCGTTCGGTGGTGAACTACCAGATGGGCCTTGAGGGTGGCGGCGGCGGGAGTCTGCAGACGATGCTCGTCGGCATGACCGAGCCGATGCAGCTATCCGGCGGTGTTGATCGCGCCGACCCGTTCCTGCTCGGCGGCGAACCGGCTGGGGGCGCGCGTGAGGAAGACCGGCCGATGAAAGATGCCTATTTCGACGCGGCGCTCGATTCGTGGATTGGCCCGTTTATCATGCAGGGCGTGAACCCACTGGCCGTGCGTAGGTCGAGTGCGCTGCTCGAGTATGGTTCGCAGTTTAACTACCGGGAGGTCACTGCTTGTCGGAATGAGGAAGAAGCTCAGCGTAGCGTCAAGTTTGTGAACGCGCCCGCGCGCCCGGAGGAACTCCGGCGCATGATTGAAGAGGGCAAGCTACCACAGCCTGGTGAGGGGCCGTCGCCGGAAGCGCGTGCTCTTGCCCGTTTCCAATCGACGCTCGTCGCCTGCAATGAGGCCGGCGAAAGTGTGACGGTAACCGTGACGGGCGCCGAAGTCGCTTACGAGGAGACCGCCAAAATGGCTGTGGAGGCAGGGCTCGCGCTCGTCTATGAAGGCGCTTCGTGTCCGGGTGTGGTATCAGGCGGCGGGTTCCTTACGCCAGCGGCCTGCATGGGCACGGTGCTCATCCAGCGGCTGCATCGCGCGGGCATCCGTTTCGACGTGGTGTCTGATGCTGCGCGCCGGCCCGCCGCGGAGTACGCGGGCGAAGCGATCGCTCGGTTCTGGGCAGCAGAGGAGTAGCCGGATGTCCTGGAAGTGGGAGTTGACTGTTGAGCAAGCCATCGACCGCTACGGTCTTGATGAACACGTTTGCAATATCGAAGAACAAGGTTTCACCATTGTGCCGCCCGACCAGACCGGGTTGTCACTGCGCGAGGTTGAGCAGGCCAAACAGTGCATTTTAGCTGAGGCGTCTAAACGCACCGGGATTCGCTGGGACGAACAGCTTGGTGCCCTTGATGAATTTATACCAGGCCGCCACCCACCCGCTTATTGTTATGTGACCCGAACGTTCGAGATCGACCAGGTATTCCGGGACTTTCAGACTAACCCCGTCCTCAATACCCTTCACCGTAGCATCATCGGTGATGCTTTTCGCATGCGAACGGCCAACGGAATGTGGAAGTGGGCCAATGAAGACGGCTGGGGGCCTGATCACGGTCTGCACACAGACACCCTCGGCATGATCTTTGATGTTCATCATCCCTATGTTGCGAACGTCAATTGGCTGCTCACAGACTGCGAAGCAGACGATGGTCCCATCTGTTTTCTGCCGGGTTCGCATAAATTCGGCAAGCTGCCGCAAGGCAATCTGACGGATGAGCTGCGTCAACAGATCAAGCCGATCGAAGCAGAAGCGGGTTCGTTTGTCATCTTTAACGGCAGTACCTGGCACGGTTCCTGGCCGCGCAGAAAAACCGGGCTACGAATCACTACACACACGATGCGGGGTTTTCCGGGTTTACCCCTGTGGGATTTCAGCGATTGTAGTGAAGACATTATTCGCTTGAGTCAGGAGCCGGAATTGTTTCGCATGTTGTGCGGTCAGCCACTCATGCGCGGTGACAATCCGGGTTTCCTACCGCACCGGAAGCGCGACGCAACCGCAGTTGGGTAAATAAAAAGTTGGACAAATAAAAAGTTGGATAAATAAAAATAAGAACAAAGCTTTGCTTGTTCGGGGAGAAACATGACAACACAAACAGGCCGCCTGAGCGGCAAGGTTGCACTCATTACCGGCGGTACCAGCGGAATTGGTGCAGCCACCGCGCAACTGTTCATTGACGAAGGCGCGCAGATTGTCATAGCGGGACGCAGTGTAGAAAAAGGCCAGGCCCTGGCGAAGGGATTGGGTAACAATGCGCTCTACGTGCAGGCCGATGTTACCGAGGAAGAAGATATTGCTGCCAGTATCCAGGCCGCGACCAACCAGTTTGGCCGCCTGGACATTCTCTTCAACAATGCGGGCGGTCCGGTAGGTGCGCCTATCGATCAGCTCTCGCAGCAGCACATCGATTATGGCGTAAGGTTGCTGCTTTCCAGCGTTATCCTGGGGACGCGCCACGCGATTGAACCGATGAAAGCCGCTGGCGGCGGTTGTATCATCAACAACTCCAGTATCGCAGCGATACGCTATCGTCAGGGCGATGTGCTCTACTCTGCGTTGAAGGCGGCTGTTACCCACTACACGAAAATGGCCGGCATTGAGCTGGGGCCGTTGGGGATTCGCGTCAATGCCATCTCACCAGGTGCAATAGCAACGCCGATTTTCTATGGTGGCTCGGGACGCGCAAACACGCTCTCGGACGAAGAAAACGAACGTAAGATGGAAAAGCTCAAAGCCAATCTGGCCAACGCCGTACCGCTCAAACAAACGGGTCTTGCACATGACATTGCCGAAGCAGCCTTGTATCTGGCCAGCGATGCAGGTCGTTTCGTCAACTGCCATGATCTGGTGGTGGATGGTGGCCGCACCTCGATGTTCTACGAGCCCAACGACTGATGCGTTCCGGTGAGGTGTGCCTGTTATGTTCCTGAACATGACAGGAGCGATTGTTCATTATCAGGTGAGTGGTGACCCGGCGCGGCCAGCCATTCTGTTCTGGAATGGGGCGGGTTGTTCGTTACAGATGTGGAACAATATTGTTAAGCGTCTGAAAGAAGATTTTTATCTGATTCGGTTCGATGTCCGAGGCACCGGGCGTAGCAGCGCTACGGCAAACCCCGCCCGCGAGTATTCGTTTGAGCAGTATGCCGATGATGTGATTTCAATATTGAATTCACTTGGCGTCGACGTGTGTCATGTATGGGCAATGGCCTGGGGTTCGAGAGCGGCGCTGGCTTTTTGTGCGTTACAGCAGGCGCGAGTGAGGTCTGCCGCCTTTTTTGATCTGAGCATAGGCAAAGCCGATGTCGAGGCGCAGCAACAACAAAGTCGAGTGGCACGCAAAAAACAATACGCTGCCGGCATTGTGGAAGAACCGGCTCCGCTCGGTTGGAATCAACATAACCATCCTGAAGAGGTACCAAAAGCACTGTCTGCGGCCGCCCGCTACGATCTGCGCGCAGCAGCGGCAAACCTTGCTCTACCTGTACTGGTGGCCACCGGCGATCACGATCCGAATCTGGCGTCGAGCCGGGAATTTGTTGCTATGACGCCAAGTGCTTCTCTTGTTGTGATGCCCGATGTGGGTCACGGCAGTGTGCTGCAACGGCCGGGTTTAACCACTGCCATCTATGAGGAGTTTCTCAAACGCCATGTTTGAATGGAGAACCGTGCTGGTCACCGGTGCTGCCAGTGGTCTTGGCCGCTGTTGGGTGGAAAATTTTGTTAAGGACGGTGCAACAGTCATTGCCGCAGACATCAATGAAGAAGGCCTGGCTGATTTGGAAAACACCCTGAATTATGTGGTGGACGTTACAGATGCGATGCAGGTTGAACGGATGGTTGAATTTGCCATAGAACAAACCGGCAGGCTTGATGTGCTGTTCAACAATGCAGGACTGGGTTACAGCACCCCTCTGGAAGCAAGCGCGACGGGTGAGTTTGAAAATCATGTCGCCGTGCACCTGTTTGGCGCTGCCAATGGTATGCGCGCAGCAATTCCGCATATGCGCCGAATTGGCTATGGACGCATTATCAATACTCTATCGCGGGCGGCGGAGGTTGATAAGCCAGGTACATCAGCGTATGCGGCGGCCAAAGCAGGGGTGTGGGCATTGTCTCGGGTGGCGGCGCAAGAAGTCAACGATGCGGACATCTGTGTGAACATGTTGATACCGGGCCCGACTAACACATCTATCTGGGGGAGAGATATGCCTAACCTTCAGGATGCTGCAGAGACCTACCCCACAGCAAAAATGTTGGCTTCGCTACCTGCAGGTGGTCCCACCGGCAAAGTCTTCTGGAATGAAAAGGAATATAATTTGTTCAACACCAGGGCCAAACAGGAATGATATGGCAGAAATGAATTACGGCGTCGATTATTCAGACATAAGAGAGCAGGTCGCCCGACTGTGCTCACATTTTCCTGGTGAGTACTGGCAAAACCTGGACGAGAAAGCCGAGTACCCGCATGAATTTGTCAATCAGCTGACCGAATCAGGTTACCTGGCTGCGCTCATTCCTGAGATCTATGGCGGCGCGGGTTTACCCATTCGCGCAGCGAGCGTGATCCTGGAAACCATTCACAGCCATGGCTGTTCAGCCGCAGCAAGCCACGCCCAGATGTACACCATGGGCACCGTGTTACGTCATGGTAGTGATGAGCAAAAACAGCGCTATCTGCCTGCCATCGCCTCTGGCGAGCTGCGTTTGCAGGCTTTTGGGGTGACTGAGCCCACAACGGGTTCTGATACAACGCAACTGAAAACGCGTGCGGAAAAGAAAGGCGATCAATACATCGTTAATGGCCAGAAGATCTGGACCAGCCGCGCACATCAATCGGATCTGATGTTGTTGCTGGCGCGTACGACGCCAATCGATCAGGTGGCAAAGCGTACGCAAGGATTGTCCACGTTTCTGGTTGATCTGCGGGACGTTCGCGGCAATGGCTGCGAAATTCGCTCGATCCCAACCATGATCAATCACAACACCACAGAAGTGTTTTTCGAAGATATGGCCATTCCAGCCAGTTCGCTGGTAGGGGTAGAAGGGGAGGGTTTCAAAAATATTCTGTCCGGAATGAATGCAGAGCGGATTCTGATTGCATCCGAAGCGTTGGGTGATGGACGTTATTTTATTGACAAAGGTGTTGCCTACGCGAACGAGCGAGAAGTGTTTGGCCGCCCAATTGGTCAGAACCAGGGCATCGCGTTTCCATTGGCGCAAGCCTACGCGCAGCTGGAAGCCGCTGAGATGATGATTCGCAAAGCTGCAGCGCTGTATGACGCAGGGCAGGATTGCGGCGAAGCGGCCAACATTGCCAAGTACCTGGCGTCGGAAGCCGCCTGGAAAGCGGCAGATGAGACCTTTCAGACTTTTGGTGGGTTTGCGTTTGCCAAGGAATATCAGATTGAACGTAAGTGGCGGGAAGTTCGTTTGTGGCGCACAGCACCTATCTCAAACAACATGGTGTTGAATTTCCTCTGCCAGAATGTGCTGGGATTGCCGCGTAGTTATTAGCCGCCCGATGGTTTGGATTATACTAGAGCCCGTTAACAAGGAAGCGAAACATGAAATCTCCCGTATGCGAACTGCTTGGAATTGAATTCCCTTTGGTGGCCTTCACGCACTGTCGTGATGTGGTCGTAGAGGTGTCGAAGGCCGGGGGTATGGGTGTGCTCGGCGCGGCTGGGTTCAGCCCCGAGCAGCTCGAGATAGAGCTGAATTGGATTGACGAACACATCGACGGCCGGCCATATGGCGTCGATCTGATTGCCCCGACGTCGCTGGCTGCAAGCGACGACGATACGGGGGAATCGTTACGGGCACGCGTGCCGGATGAGCATCGCGACTATGCGATAAACGTGCTTGCCCAACACGACATTGATGCCGGTGATGTCTACGAGGGTTCACGCACGGGCGTTGCCGGTGGTTTTCTTACGGAAAACAAGGCGACTAACATTATCGATGTGGCCTTCTCGCACCCGATCAAGCTCATCGCCAATGCGCTAGGTGTGCCGCCGCGGTATATGTTGGAGATGGGCAAAGAGCGGGGAGTGGCCACGGCTGCCCTTGTCGGCGCCAAAGAACATGCCACCAAACAGGTGGAAGCTGGCGTCGATATCCTTGTCGTAGCGGGTACAGAAGCCGGTGGTCATTGCGGCGAGGTGAGCACCCTGGTGCTGGTCCCGGAGGTGGTCGATGCGGTAAAGGATTCTGATGTCTGCATCCTCGCTGCAGGTGGCATCGTTCGGGGTCGGCAGATGGCTGCCTGCATGGCCATGGGGGCACACGGCGCCTGGACTGGATCAATGTGGCTCACCACCACTGAGGCGGAAACCTCGCCGGTGGTGAAAGAGAAGTACACTCAGGCAAGCTCGCGACACACAGTCCGTTCGAAATATCGAACAGGCAAGTACTCCAGACAGCTGCGTTCAGCCTGGACCGATGCCTGGGAAAGCGAAGAGGCTCCGGAATCACTGCCCATGCCGCTGATGTCGCTGGTCAGCGAACCGGCTTTGCGCCGTGTGACCAAGCTGGCGGAAGGCGGGCATCAGGGCGCTCGATCCCTCGCCACCTTCTTCGTCGGTCAGGGCGTTGGATTGATGAATGAGATTCAGGATTCGCGCACGGTCGTCCGGGAATTTATGGAAGACTATCTGGAAGCGACGGATCGGCTTGCTGCAACCCTGGACGATTGATCGAGGCGGAGCAGACGATAGATAACAAGTTCGTTAACGGCTCTGAAGCCTATGTTTGGAGGAAAGCCTGATGGCTGACGAAGAATCCCACGGAGTATTGCGTGAGATAAATGAAGGGCGGGTACGGACGCTGTTGTTTAACCGACCAGAAGCTTTGAATGCGATGAACAACGCGCTGTTTATTGCGGTGAGAGATGCATTAAACAAAGCCCGCAAAGATGATTCGGTTGCGACGGTCATTCTGTCTGGAGAAGGCCGAGCGTTTTGTGCCGGGTTAGATCTAGCTGCGGTGGGAGAGGAAGGTTCTGGTCAATTCCCTGGCATGTTTGCCGCCCTGAATTCGTTTGATAAACCGCTCATCGGTGCTGTTAACGGGCTCGGGGTTGGCGTGGGGATGACCATGTTGGCGTATTGTGATTTGGTCGTGATGGCGCAGGACGCCAAGCTGCGAACGCCGTTTCCGCAACTCGGGTTGGCGCCGGAGGCGGGCAGCAGTTACACCTTTCCTGCTCGCTTAGGATGGCAGAATGCGGCCTACGTTTTAATGTCCGGTCGTTGGTTCAGTGCGCAAGAATGCCTGGATATGGGTTTGATCTGGAAAGTGACATCTGCTGATTCTGTCATGCCCGAAGCACAACAGGTTGCATTGGAATTAGCTGCCAATCCCATTCCTTCGCTCATTGCCACCAAGTCGCTGATGTTGGCTGCGGGTCGCCAAGAGGGTGCGATGGCAGCGCATAAAAAAGAGAACGATGCATACGCTGTACTAATGGGTGGCGCAGCAAATGCAGAAGCCTTCCTGGCGTTCAAAGAAAAGCGAGCGCCGAACTTTTCCAACATCGAAGGCTTGTAAGCGTACAGGAGGCACCATGGGGTTAAAGGAAGAAGTGGCCGCAAGCCGACAAGCATCCTTTGTTGGCCAGGATATCAATTGGTTGATGGCGCAATGGGCAGAGCGCTCGCCGGATAAAATCTGCTTTATATGGTGCCCCTTTGAGGGGGAAGAGCAATCCTGGACCTATAAAAAGCTTTATGACGATGCTGGCAGGCTGGCAGCAGGCCTCCAGCAACGAGGTGTAAAGGCAGGTGATTTTGTCATCATTCATCTCGACAATTCCCCGGAGTTTGTCCTTTCGTGGTTTGCCTGTGCGCGTATCGGAGCCGTCGCGGTTTCAACCAACACACGTAGTGTTGCTAGAGATCTTGAGTATTTTTCAGAGGTGACTGAAGCGGTTTGTGCCATCACTCAACCAGAATATGCCGCGATGATCAGGGGCGCTTGTCCTGGATTAAATTTTGTTTCCGTGACAGATAATGATGCCGGCAGTCCGAAACAGCAGGACGCTGTATTGCCATTTAAGGCGCTGTTTTCCGACGCACCCGCTGAGGCAGTCGCGATAGACCCGGCACGAAACTTGAGCGTTCAGTTCACCTCCGGTACTACTTCCAGACCCAAGGCTGTGCTCTGGACTCATGCAAATGGCTTGTGGGCAGGCAAGACCTCAGCAATACACATGCGCTTGCGCACAGAGGATGTGACGCTGATCTACATGCCGCTGTTCCACACCAACGCCCAGGGTTACTCCATGTTGTCGACCTTCTGGTCAGGGGGAACCATTGTCGTGCAGCCGAAATTTTCTACCTCCAGGTTCTGGGATGTATCTCTGCGCCACGAGGTGAGTTGGGTGTCCATGATTCCCTTCAGTGTAAATGCACTCATGGCGCAACCGGTCCCGGAACACAAGCAGCGTTTTTGGGGTATGGGTGCAAGAGTGCCCGCAATCGAACAACACTTCGGCGTGAATATGATTGGTTGGTGGGGTATGACAGAAACGCTGACTCAGGGGATAGTGACTGACCTTGATCATCCTGGACCCCAGGGTACTATTGGGCGTGTCGCGCCGGAATATGAAATTCAGCTCAGAAAAGCAAATGGTGACCTGGCCGGACAGGGGGAGAAAGGGGCGTTGTTTATTCGTGGTGTGCGGGGTGTCACCCTGTTCAAGGAGTATTATCGGCACCCGGATGCTAACGAGAAGTCCTTTGATGAAAACGGATGGTTCGAAACCGGTGACCTGGTGAGAATGGATGAAGAGGGTTGGCTGTTCTTTGCTGACAGAGCCAAAGACATGCTCAAGGTCGGTGCCGAAAATGTCGCTGCATCAGAAATTGAAACGGTAATCATGCAAACAGGCATTGTGAAAGAATGTGCCGTCGTGGCGCAAAAACACTACATGTTAGACGAGGTACCCGTTGTTTTTGTCATTCTTAATGATGCTGGTCTTGCACTTGACGAAGCTGCGGTAAAAGAAAAAATCATATCCCTGTGTGAAGAATTTCTAGCAGACTTCAAGGTTGTGCGAGATGTTCACATTGTCGATGAGCTGCCACGCTCGACTTTGGAAAAAGTAGCTAAAAACGAACTGCGAGATCGGTTGACCGCAATAACCTCAGCTGATGAATAAGTCTTCTTCGAATATTGTCAGCCAAACGCAGCGTCAGCAAACGCACGAATTTCTCTCATAGGGTCAGGGCCCGCCGCGGCGTATACAATTTCTGTCGTGCCAAGCTCTGCTTCTTTTGCAAGGCGCTTACGGAAGTACTCGCGCGTACCCACCCAACCTTGAGGCTCCCAGGAAAGTTCGTCTCCTGCTGCATCAATCAGAATTCGATCGAGTTCATTTATGTGTGTAGCGTGGCCTTCGTGCACGGCAAGATGCCGAAGCGCTTCCGGGTGGTTGTCATTTAGCTGTTTCAGATATTCTTCGCCACCCGGAATGGACTTGAGGCTGTCATGAGACCTTTCCCACAGACCGTGATACCACATCGCCCACCAGGGACCAGCGGCTTGAATCACGCGCTCATCGTGTAGACCCTCGCCTTCATCCAGTACCGTGCCGTTTATTAGATTGAC
>Ga0180435_10005819_pt1 | contig 11922 bp, 10 predicted proteins | sample SS_ome_3_FD_132467 | JGI IMG/M metagenome (GOLD analysis project Ga0180435, IMG submission 132467) | Hypersaline lake sediment archaeal communities from the Salton Sea, California, USA - SS_3_S_1 metaG | ecosystem: Environmental > Aquatic > Non-marine Saline and Alkaline > Hypersaline >...
AACGAGGCATACCATCAGCAAAAAGAAACCGCCGAAACAGACGCGGTAGAAAGCCGAAACCGTTGGCGTCACATGACTGGCTTTGACCCACACGCCTGAGAAACTGATAATGGTGGCCCCGATGACGAGGTGTAGGATGGCTTGTCGGTTTGTCACATCAATATCGATTACTGCCAATTAGCGGTCGAACTTGTGTTCATGAAAAAAGGAGACAGGAGACAGAATTCAGAAGTCAGCCCAGCCGCCGGCCCAAAAAACGGCCAGTTTGATCGAGAATGAAACTCATGAAGTTTCATAAGAGGAGAGGCTATCAGCTGTCTGTAAAAACTAATCCTGGATCCCCTTTTTCAAGGGGATGACATCCAAAAGTTGAAATGCTGCAATGCCGCATAGGCCTAAAAGCTGACTGCTACCATCGCAACTCGCACCTCGCAGCTCGAATCCTGCAACCGGCATTTGCCTCCTGGCTACCGAACTCTGTCGCCTGTCTCCTGAATTCTGGCTTCTGGCTCCTGTATTCTGTCTACTAAATAAATGCCCGGCAGGATAAAGGTCGGACGAAGTATCCCCTGCCGGGCAATTATAGCTTAATTAACCGTTTTTCTGTTCAAAAGATCGCATGAAATCGCACAATGTTTGTACGGCTTCCATCGGGGTTGGATTGTATATGGAAGCCCTGCAACCGCCTACAGAGCGATGCCCTTTCAAACCGCCCAATTGATGCGCAAGAGCTTCGGCCACAAACTGAGCCTCTAAATCCTCGTTGGGTAAACGGAAGGTTACATTCATCAGCGAACGACTGTCCGCGGCAGCGGTCCCGTGGTAAAAATCGCTGCTGTCGATGGTCTGATACAACAAGGCCGCCTTTTCCTGATTCAACGCCGTCATTTTTTCGAGACCGCCGATTTCCTCTTCGATCCACTTCAGGACAAGTTGTACCGTGTACACGGCGAAACAAGGTGGCGTATTAAACATAGAATTTTTTGCGGCAAAGGTCGTATATCGCAACATGGTGGGTATGTTCGTGGGTACCCGATCTAGAAAATCATCGCGTATGATGACCACACACACACCGGCGGGCCCCATATTCTTTTGAGCACCGGCGTAGATCATACCGAACTTATCCATATCCAAGGGGCGGCTCAAGATATCTGAAGACATGTCGCAAACGAATGGCGCCCCACCCGTGTCTGGAAATTCAGCCCATTGCGTGCCCTTGATGGTGTTATTGGATGTGATATGAGCAAAGACCGCTTCCGGATTGAAGTTGATGTCCCCGGGAATATAGGAAAAATTTTGATCCTCGGAGGAGGCGACCACCTGAATGTTTTTACCTTGGATCTCGGCTTCCTTGATGGCCTTGGTGGACCAGGTGCCCGTATTGACATAATCGGCGCTGTCGCCGTCCGCGAGGAAATTCATGGGTATCATACAAAACTGCATGCTGGCGCCACCCTGTAAAAAAAGCACCTGAAATCGGTCATCTAGGTTCAGCAGGCGCTTCATCCGGATGACGGCATCGTTGATGACATCATCAAACCACGGTGAGCGGTGGCTGACTTCGGTAATCGACATGCCGGACCCTTTGAAGTCCACAAAAGAGGCCTGAATTTCTTCTAATACGCTGAGTGGTAGGGCCGCAGGTCCCGCATTGAAATTATATATTCTGTTTGCCATGTTTTTTCCTCCGATTTATTAGAAAAAATTGCTTTCGAAAAACTGTAATGTCTGCATTAAAACGGATACAATGCCAAGTCAACCCAATTGTCATCACTCCAATCATAAGCCACCGGCAAGGTCGGTGTGCGCTGACCTAATTATTGTTCCACAAGGCTGAAAGGCCAGGAGGCCAGAACGCTGGGAAGCTGCAGTGGGCTATCGGCTGTTGACCGAGTCGACAGCTGCTGATGGCTTATCGCTTATGGCCAAAAGCTGCATCTCGGTAGTCATCCTCGAGGAATCGGGGATCCAGAAATGGCTTTTAGCCGATAGCAGACTGTTTTTACTGGATCCCCCTTCGACTTCGCTCAGGGTGGTGAGCCTGTCGAACCACGGGTCAAGCCCGGGATGACGGGAAGGGTAAAAGGTGGTTGCTGCTGTAGTAAAACGCTTTAAGGTTGAAAACTTTTGATCAGGACTTGATTTCCCAGCATCATAGCCTTCCAGCATCCTGATGGGTACGGCAAAAGGTCATATCCAGATATCGGTCAAAATAGACTCCAAACTATCAGTGATAAGCAACTAACAGCCGATTGAATCACATATTGACAAATCCGGTTAACTGCGCCATCTATTTTGAATTGTAACAAATTCAATTACACAAAGGATTCGCCGAGAATGAAAATATATACCTATCCATCTAAAACGGCCGAAAAAAGGCTTAACGCTATTGAAAACCGGACCATCGATTTCCGCAAAAAGGACGTCACTGCCGTCAACCGCATACTTCAACGGGTAAAAAAAGAAGGCGACGCGGCCCTGCTCGATTACACCCATCAGTTCGATTCCAAACGCGTAACCCGCACATCGCTTCAGGTAAGCACCAAGGAAATTGATGCGGCCAAAAAAAAAGTGAACCGATCTTTTATGCGGGCCCTTAATCGGGCCGCCAGGCAAATTCGGTCATTCCATCAAAAGCAGTTGCAGCAGTCTTGGATCAGCACTGAACGGGACGGCGTGCTATTGGGTCAGTTGATTCACCCGGTGGAGACGGCCGGTATTTACGTCCCCGGCGGGCAGCAAGGCAAGACACCGCTGGTTTCCACGGTACTCATGTGCGCCATTCCGGCTGCCTTGGCCGGAGTGGGCCGTATATGCATGCTGACGCCGCCCATGAAAAACGGTGGCATAAACCCGCACCTCTTAATGGCGGCCCAAAAGGCCGGTGTGCACGATATTTATAGGGCCGGTAGTGCCTGGGCCATTGCAGCCATGGCCTATGGTACCCGGACGATTCCCAAAGCCGACGTCATTGTCGGACCCGGTAATATTTACGTGACCCTCGCCAAAAAACTCGTATCCGGTGATGTGGGCATCGATATGCTGGCGGGCCCCAGCGAAATCCTGATTATAGCCGATGAGAGCGCCCGTCCTGAATATATTGCCGCGGACCTTTTGTCCCAAGCCGAGCATGACGTGCTGGCCTCGGCCATCCTGGTAACGACTTCGACGCAACTGGCAAAACAGGTTAAAACCGCTTTGGCCGCGCAGCTTGAAAATTTACCCCGAAAAACGATTGCCGCTGAATCACTGGTCAAATATGGCGCTATCCTTCGGGTGGCGGATCTTCCCACGGCCATCCAATTTGCCAACCGGATTTCCCCCGAGCATTTGGAGCTTCAGATTGCGAACCCCTTTGACATCATCGGCAAAATCCGTCATGCCGGTGCCATCTTCCTCGGCAAGCACACGCCCGAACCCGTCGGCGATTACATGGCCGGTCCCAACCATGTGCTCCCCACGGCCGGGACCGCACGCTACGCCTCAGCCCTATCGGTGGATCATTTTACCAGGCGTACCAGTTTGATACACTATGCGGAAAATGCTTTTAATAAAGAAGCAGCTGACATTATGCAGCTGGCACAAGCGGAGGGACTCGACGCCCACGTGCGCTCGGTGGCAATTAGGCTGGATAAGCCATAAGTGATAAGATATAAGCACTAAGGTATGAGCTTTAAGCTGCTGGGAGCCTTGAGCCTAAACGTCCACAACCTAATCGGGTTCCCAGGCTTCGAAGAAAGGAAGCCATGCGCCATTAGCGATAAGCAGCTTACAGCTTGTTGCTAATGGCTATCGCTTATTGTTAAACGGCAACGACAGCAATCCGGTAACACCGAAAACACCGCTTGGCCTCTTTGATGGCTTCGGGGATGGTAAATCCCTGCTCGACTTCATCAAATGTGGTTTTGCGCACATCGGGTGCCAGCATGTCTAGATGCTTGCGTTTCTCTTTGCCCAGATCGCCCAAGTCTTCATCACGGTCGTAGACGGCCACATCCTTGAAAAAATTATGGAAACAGTCCTCGGTCTTGTACTCCAGCGCTAGTCCGTTGATCATGCGGTCGATGCTATCGGCGGCCTTACGCCCGCCGGCACAGGCGGTGATCAGGGCATCTGGTCCGGTTTCGCAATCACCGGCCGCAAAGATTTTGGGCCGCGATGTTTGCTTGGTCACGTCATCCACAATGAAGGTCATCCAGGCTGTGGTTTCAATTCCGTCGACACCTTCCAGAAGGGATAGGTCCACGCGCTGACCAATGGCCGGAACCACCGTGTCGCAGTCAAAGGTGAATTCGGATCCTTCGATGGGAACCGGCCGGCGGCGGCCGCTGGCATCGGGCTTACCCAGTTTCATGCGGATGCACTCCAAGCCCTTCACAACCCCATCTTCCTCAATGATACGCACCGGGGTGGTTAAAAAGTGAAATTTGACCTGCTCTTCCTCGGCGTCCACAATCTCCACTTCGTCCGCCGGCATCTCATTGCGGGTCCGCCGGTAGACCAGGTTGACATCCTCCTTGTTGATCCTGAAAGAGCTGCGGACGCAGTCAATGGCCACGTTGCCGCCGCCGATAACGACCACGCGCTTGCCTTCGGGATAGGGATCGCGTCCTTCATTGATGTCCAACAGGTATTTGACCCCCGGGATAAAGCCCTTATAGCCCTTGTCCTCACCTTCCACCCGCATGGGACTGCTGTTTTGTGCGCCGATGCCCACAAATACGGCGTCGAAATCTTCTTCCAGCTGGGACAGCTTTATGTCCTTACCCACGGTAGTATTATATTTAATTTCCACCCCCAGCTTTTGAATCTCTTCCACCTCACCGCGCAGGATATGCCGCGGAAGGCGGTAATCAGGGATGCCCACGGCCGACATGCCGCCGGGTTCAGACAGATGCTCGTAGACGGTGACATTGTGCCCCATTTTCGCCAGATGAAAGGCGCAGGTAACACCGGCCGGCCCGGCCCCGACGATAGCGACTTTGCCGGTTTTCGCGGATGGTTTGATTTCATAATTCGGCTGCTTATGATGGCACAATTCCTCATCGGCCACAAATCGTTTAAGATATTTAATGGATACCGGATCATCCAAGTTGGCCCGCCGGCAGTGTTCTTCACACGGTCGTACACACACGCGACCGACAATCCCGGGTATGGGCAGGCGCGTACGGATGATATCCAGGGCGTCCTGAAAACGGCCCTCCTTAATGGATTCCACATATCGCGGAATATCCAAATGAATCGGACAGGCTTCCATGCAGGGTGCGGTGACATTGATTTCATATTGGCCGGGAGTCAGCACGATTTTATTTTGAACCACGTCGGCAAATTGCTCCGGAAAATGGTCCAGAGCTTTGATGATGGGCAATGGACCCGTCTTGCCGACCCCACATTTGGCGGTCTGATGTACGGTTTCGGCCACCTCTCGCAGGTAGGTAATATCGGAGGGTTTGCCCTGCCCTTGACTCATGTTTCCCAGGATCTCGGCCATTACCGTCGTACCGGATTGACACGGAATGCACTTGCCGCAGGACTGGTCACGCACGGCCTCCATATAGGCCCGACATAAATCGACGATATGAACATCATCGGAATGCAGCACGAAGCCGTCCCAACCCATAAATGCCTTAATGGGCTTGTCTTCCCTCAATTTTTCCGGCCATTTGACCTGCTCCGGTCCCACGACATTGGTCTGGGAACCATCGCGGTTATCGATTACATCTCCTGCCCAGGTACTGAAAAGTATGTCACCCATTACGGTTCACCTATCGCTAATATTTTAGCCGCAAGCTATAAGGTTTTAGCTGTTATGAGGTTAACTGCTAACGAATTTCCCTCCGAAAGGCGTATAAAATTAAATTTTTCCAATATTGTCAAGATTTGAATTCATCCCGGGCCACACTACGCAGGCCATAGATTCAGGATTAATGTTTAAAACTTCTTTGACCGGTATAAACCATCGTAACATCAGCTTCGTTACAGGCCTCAATCGACTGGTAGTCATTGGCGGATCCGCCGGGTTGTATAATAGCGCTGATGCCCTCGCGTATGCCCACGTCAACACCATCACGAAAAGGAAAAAATGCATCACTGACCATGGCGGCCCCAATCAGTCCGCCCTTTTCTTCGGAAACCCGCTGGTCAATCTGGGCCAGCTTATCGGCATCTTTCATTTCGTTATAGGGAACCTGGTGGGTTTCAAAACAATACCGATCAGCTAATTTGCGATAGGCCTTGTCCCGCGCAATCTCGGCAACCCCCACCCGATCCTGCTCACCGGTCCCAATGCCAACCGTAACGCGATCTTTGACATAGATCACAGAGTTGGACGTGATGCCGGATTCCACCAGCCATCCAAACAGCAGATTCTCATACTCGGCGTCCGTGGGCAGGCGATTGATGCGATAGTCCTTGCCCTTGTAGCTACACGCAGCCGGTCTAAGATCGTTTTTTGTGCGGGCTTCCGGCACGAAGGACCACTGGGCCACGATACCGCCATCGATAAGACTCTTGAACTCCACACAGCGTTGCCCGATGAAATTCTGAAGCCGGTTGATATTGTCGATGCGAATGACCCGCAGGTTTTTCTTCCTAGAAAATATATCCATGACGCCCGCCTCGAAATCCGGCGCCACCACAACTTCCGAGTACTGGTTGGATATGGCCTCGGCCGTGTCCTTGTCCACCGACCGGTTGAGGGCGATGCATCCACCGAAAGCAGCCACGCGGTCCGCCATGTTGGCTTTGATATAGGCGTCACAGAGTGAACTTGCCTGGGCGACCCCGCAGGGGTTGTTGTGCTTCACGATAACAACCGTGGGATCTGCTGAAAAATATCTGAGAATGTTGAGTGAATTGTCGGCATCCGTTAGGTTGGTCTTGCCTGGATGCTTGCCGGACTGAAGCAGTTCCACGTCTGAGGCCAAGAATAGTCCCGGTTGAATCGTCTGGGTTTCACCCAAGATTAGGTTGCCGTTAACAAGCCGGTAGAGCGCTGCCTCCTGGCCTGGATTCTCCCCATACCGCAGCCCTTTTTGGACTTCGTCGACAACCCAGGTCACCTTCTCATAAAACAGGGTTTGGCGTTTATCTTTTTCAATAAAGCTAACCTCCATGTTGGCAGGAAAACTATCGGCCACGATGGTACTGTACATTTTTTTCAGATCATCAGGCATTTTCTTCTCCTTTTATCCCCAGCTATCGGGGATACGATTTTTTAACATTTACCTCATTCCCGTCCAAATTGTATGAGGTTGTAGGCTTTAGACGATTAGGCGTTTAGAGCCAATAGCCATCGACTTTGAAAACTCAGTGCAAAAAATCCCATCATTCGGTTTAAGCATCCTTTACAGCTGTTTCATTATTTAAGAAAATTGAACTTCCAACATCGAACATTGATGTACTCGTAAAAAGTTAAAATTTATCAAAACTCCGTCCTGAGTTGATTTGGCAGCTATTAACGCTTGCGGCTAGAGGTTATAGCATCCGCTGATTTCATCCAGATTCCTGGATGAAAGAAAATCGGCGATGGTGCGATCGTATGCGGCTGTATGCGCAAAGGCTTTTTGGGCCAGACTAAAACGCAATCCCAATGATATGCGCCCGGCGCTTTTTTGCATCTCGGCCAGGATCTGATCGTAGTCTGCGGGATCCACTACCGAAGCAACCCGGATAAAATTTTTAGCCGAGGCACGGATCATGCACGGTCCGCCAATGTCGATATTTCCGCGCGCTTTTTCGGTGGTAACATCCGCTTGGGCAATGGTTTCTTTGAAGGGATACAAGTTTACCACAACCATATCAATGGGCACGGCTTGGGTCCTCTTCAGGTCGCCTTGATGAGCACTATTATACGTTTCTGTCAACAAGCCCAGATAGATTTTAAAATCAAGCGTCTTGACGAGTCCACCCTGTGTCTCGGGCTGCCCGGTATAATCAGAAACCTGCTGTAAATGGGCCGGGGCCTCTGTGCCCAAAATCTCCTGAAGCTTTGCATAAGTTCCCCCGGTGGAGAAGAAACGAATCTCCGGATTGACGGCAAGCAACCCGGGAACCAATGTATCCAGGCCCTGCTTGTCGGATACGCTCAGTAGAACATGTTTTACCTGAACGGCTTCATCAATCTGATCAACGACATTGATTCCCATGATAGTGTTTACCTCCCTCTTTTAGGCTGTTAGCACGACTATAGCTCTTGGCTGCTGGCTCCTGGCTGCCAAGTGCAAACAGCTAATGGCCAACAGCTGGCAATCGTCAGATTGCTCACAGTTCCCCCGCATGCTCGGCTAAAAACCGGTCAAAAAACGCACACATATACGCATGTCGATCGGCGGCGAGACGTTTGCCCTCCGCGGTCAAAATACGTTCGTGAATTTTTGACAGTTTTACCCGGAACTCACGATAGCCGGTATCTTCCTCCGAATAGGCTCGGGTATCTTCGATATTGGACCGGGAATTGTGCAGCCTGGCACCAACTTCGCCCGCGAACTGAAAGGCGCGTGCAATGCCTACAGCACCGATGGCGTCTAGTTTATCGGCATCAAATAGGACCCGGGCCTCGATAGTACGCGGCGGCGTTCGTCCGCGAAACCGATGAGAACGGATACAGTGCAGAATATTTTCCTTTTGATGTTTCGATAAATCAAGCGGTTCAATCAAAGGCGCTGCCAGTTCGGCCCCTTTTTCGGCATGGCAAATACGTCCATTGCTGGCATCCTGATAACAACGGCCGATGTCGTGCAGGTAGGCTGCGGTCAAGACCACCGCCATGTCCGCACCCGCTTTGACACCGATTCGCTCGCAGAGTTGGAAGACCCGCAATGTATGTTCCCAGCTATGGCTCCCTTTGGCATCAGCAAACATTTTTTCAGCAATTGTTTTTATGCGTTCCAAGGGGGAATTCTGTACTGTTGCCTGGGATGGGTTTGTTCCCACAAAAACTTACTCCATAACTATTCGTAAATATTTTAAATATATATTCATAGAACCCAGTTCTGAGTTTACCCAATAAGGTGTCGCACTTTGGTGTGTTTCGATCATTGTAATTTTAGCCATTGAATATTGTTTAGGATTTCGGAATTCGAGCTTCAATTTTTAATCTTAAGCTTTTGGCAGAGTCTCATGAAATCAAACTGGCCCAGATGAAAGGTTTCCCATACTGGGCTGAAGTCAATGACCACCGACCTCGTCGGTTGCTATTGATTGGCCTTAAAATGGTGCTTCGATATCTATCAACCTGAACGTTTTTTTGTCAAGATACCAGCTCGGTTTTTATTAAATTGAAAACCGGCGCGAGGGCGATTCCACATTCGGCGTCGGATCTTGGATCCGCCGTGGCCCCTTCGACAAGCTCAGTGCTTCCGACTTCGCCAAGGCTTCGACGGGATAATATGGCGGGCACGTGTTCAATCTTCGCTGTTGATATAATTACTCCACATAACTCCACTAATATTTTTTATATTTAAATATTTTTAACATATATAAATTATTATAAATAATTTGATAATCTTTTAATTTTTTTCTTGACTTTTTACCAATTATGTACTTTTATGCTCTGAAAGTGGATAAATGTGGATATTTATAGGTGTACCATGTTTCGTGGCAGTTCATTTCATACCATCGACCCCAAAGGACGCATCATCATTCCCAAACGCTTCCGGGATGTAATCTGCGGCCAGGGCGGCGATCAGCTGATGGTTTCGCGCATGGATCGCAGCCTGGTGGCTTACACCTTGAAAGAATGGGAAAAAATCGAGTCGCGCATCCTTTCTCTGGCCGAGAAAAATGACACCATGCGGCGGTTCAGACGTGTTTTTATCGGCGGTGCTTTTGCTTGCGCCTGGGACAAACAGGAACGCATGCTGGTTCCGCCCACGTTGCGTGAATATGCACGCTTGGACAAGGAGATCGTTTTGGTGGGGGTTCTCGATCATTTTGAAATATGGTCCCGCGAAAACTGGGACAGAGAGAATATCACCATGGAAAGAGACATGAAAAAAGAGGAGGTTCGCAACGAAATCGCCAAGTTAGGAATTTGATCTTATGTCCTATCGCCACGTCCCTGTGATGGTATCCGAAGTCATTACTCATCTAAACTGCCGACCAGGCCTTACCTATCTGGACGGCACCCTCGGCGGCAGTGGACATGCCGTGGCAATCTTGGAAAAAATTGAACCGGGCGGCTGCCTGATCGGAATCGATCAAGATATAGATGCAATTAACAATGCCGAAATCGTATTGCCGCGGGGCAAGGCTAAGGCTCACCTCCATCATGGCAACTATTCCCATTTTCCCAATTGTCTGGCGGCGTTGAACATTCAGGCAGTGGATGGCATGTTGCTCGACCTGGGGCTTTCACTTTACCAGCTGGAATCGAGCCGGAGAGGATTTAGCTTTCAAAAAGACGAGCCCCTGGATATGCGCATGGATGTTCGCTCGGAAACGCGCGCCGGCGACCTGGTCAACAATCTGGACCAAAAAGTGCTTACGGATCTCTTCACAACCTATGGCGAAGAACGCTGGGCCAAATCGATCGCCCGCAGGATCTGTGCCCGTCGCCTGCACAAACCGATTGCAACCAGTCGCCAGTTGGCGGAAATCGTGGCCAATGCTGTCCCCAGATCCAAATGGAAACCCGGCAGACATCCGGCCACACGAGTTTTCATGTCACTGAGGATTGTCGTCAACAACGAGTTAGAACGGCTGCGGCAATTCTTGGATATATTTACTGATTATTTAAATCCCGGGGGACGAATCTGCATTCTAACGTTTCATTCGCTTGAGGATCGCATGGTTAAGCACGCGTTCAAGTCCCTGGCTTCAAATTGTACGTGCCCCCCAGATTTTCCGAAATGCGTGTGCCAAAAACAACCCCGCATCCGGATTTTAACCAAAAAAGGTCTAAAGCCGTCTGCGGAAGAGATAACGGCTAATCCCATGGCGCGAAGCACGACCCTGCGTTCGGCAGAAAGGCTGGGATAATGCCAGCACCCAAACATAAAGCCAAATTAACCGGTGTATGGATGCTGCTGATGTCCATTTTTATCATGGAACTTCTTTTTTATACCTGGTGTCGCGTGCAGAATGTAAATTATGGCTACGAAATTACAAAAGAAAACCAGGACCAGAGAGCGCTTACAGCGTATCAGAACAATCTTAAAATTGAACTGGCGCGCCTGAAATCACCGGATCGCATTGCCAAGATAGCCAAGGAACAACTTGGCATGGCCATGCCGTCAACCGATAGAACGATTGTGTTGCCATGAAGTTTAAACCTAAGAATCCGATCAAGCACCGCATCGCCTTTGTGGGTATCTGTTTCTTTATCCTCATATCGATTGTGGGAGCCAAGGCCGTTTATCTTCAGATTTTTTGCAGGTCCTGGCTATCCCAGAAAGCGGCCAACCAATACGAAAAATCCATCACCCAAGTTGGTAAACGCGGGACCATCTATGATCGCCAGGGCAATGCCTTAGCCGTGAGCATCCAGGGGACATCCATTGCCGCCTACCTGGGCCAGATCGATACCAAGCCCCGAACCATACGGGCCATAGCCAAGGCCCTCAAGACCGATCAGAATTTGATTCGACGGCGTTTTAAAGGTCGCAAGGGATTTGTGTGGCTAAAGCGACAAGCCACGCCCAAGGAAGTCGAGGCCATCAAGGCTCTCGATCTTGACGGCATCGGTTTCATCCCCGAATACAGCCGCTTTTATCCCAACACGTCGCTGGCAGCCCAGGTGGTTGGCTTTACCGGCATTGACGGTAACGGCTTGGAAGGCATCGAGTATTACTACGATCGTGCCTTGAGCGGGACAGAAAAAAAGGTAGTGGTGCTAAAGGATGCCCTGGGTCGCGGATTCGCTAAAGACCAAGCGGCCGATACCCCGAATCACGCCTCTTTTAATGCCGGCCGCAACATCGT
>Ga0180435_10005820_pt1 | contig 11921 bp, 9 predicted proteins | sample SS_ome_3_FD_132467 | JGI IMG/M metagenome (GOLD analysis project Ga0180435, IMG submission 132467) | Hypersaline lake sediment archaeal communities from the Salton Sea, California, USA - SS_3_S_1 metaG | ecosystem: Environmental > Aquatic > Non-marine Saline and Alkaline > Hypersaline > Sediment...
CCGGGCGGGTGCGCTTCGGGATTCCCAGCGAGTTCGCGACGATTCTTCTGCCCCGCGTCCTGGGCCGTTTTTCGCATTCCTACCCGGCGGTGACACTCGAAATCCATTGCGACCTCAGCCGCAACCTGCTGGCCGAGCAACCCAACCCCTACGACCTGGTGTTGGCGCTTTACGACACCATCGACAAGGCGAACCCGGCCTACATCGGTTCCGACGAACTGGTCTGGGTGACCAGCGCCAGCCACGATACGCACCGGCAGCCGACCCTGCCGCTGATCGTGGCGCCGACGCCCTGCCTGTACCGGGCCCGGGCGATCAAGGCGTTGAAAGACGTTGGGCGGTCCTGGCGGATTTCCTACACGAATACCGATATTTCCGGCATCCAGGCCGCGATCGAGGAAGGGCTGGGTGTAACCGTTCTGGCGCAGAAGACGGTACCGGACACCTTGCGCATCCTGCCGTTCTCGGAACGTTTTCCGCGCCTGGGAAAAGTGGGAATCTACCTGGTCCAGAAAGAGCGGGGCGCCTCGGAATCGGTGGCGAAACTCGCTGATTACGTCAGCGCGATCGCCGGTTGAACCATTCGCGGGTATCCCGGAGCACCTGTCGCTTCGCGCACCAGCCCCCCAGCTCGCCGCGCGCCGCGCGCAGCAGCATGGATTCGCGCTTCAGGTAGAACGCATCGATGCGGCGAATCGAAAGGGGGTCGGTGTTCGGCCCGTTGTGCCCCAGCACCGTGGTGCAGGCGTAACGGAAATGGCGGCCCACCGCGTGCTTCACCCGCCGGTCGTGGTAGCCGTAGGGATAGGCGAACGAAACGACCGGGCGGTGAATGCGGCTTTCGATTTCGAGCAGGCAGCCTGCCAGTTCATCTTCGAGTTCGCGGTCATCGAGCAAGGTCAGATCGGGATGCGATCGTGTATGCGCGGCGATTTCGATGCCGCCGCCGGCGAGTTCCTCCAGTTGGCCCCAACCCATCATGTCTCGATCCAGGTGTTTGTTGAGGTCGAGCGCTTCTTTTGCATTTCGTCCCACGAAGGCCGTGGGAACGAAAACGGTGGCCTGGAAACCGTGTCGGCGCAGGGCGGGAAGCGCGTTTTCAAAAACGCTGAGATAGCTGTCGTCAAAGGTCAGTACAACAGATGATTCGGGAAAACAGCCGTCCTGCTCGAGCCGTTCCCAGGCCGTGCGCAGGCTGATGCTTTTGATTCCGCTGGCCGCGAGCCGCTGCAGCTGCGCTTCAAACAGTTCCGGCGCCGTGGAAATGGCGTCACCGCGCCCGTCCAGGGCGTGGTAGGTCAGCACCGTCAAGCTTTGCTCAGCCATGCCGTTGTCGATGCAGCGACCCGACGAGGTCCAGGTAACGCTCGATATGGTTTTTCGGCGACCAGTCCCGCTCCCATGCGCTGTAACCGAGCCGACCGAGCCGGTCCCGTTCAGCAGGATCTGCCGCCAGAAGATTCAGCTGCGTGCCCATCTGGGTGCTGTCGTTGAAACACAGCCCTCCGCTGCCGTTCACGATTTCGCCCAGTGCGCCGATGTTGCGCACGACCACCGGGGTGGCCTGGCTCCAGGACTCGGCGATCACCATGGGGGAAATCTCGTAGGTCAGCGAGGGCATCAGCGTGGCGACCGCATCGCGGTAGAGTGCGTGCAGCTGCGCTCCGCTGCGCTGACCCAGAAACCGGATGTTCGCTGCATCACCGGCCAGTTTACGCAGCGTTGCCTCGTAATCTCCCTCACCGACAATCAGCAGGTCCACCTCCGGGTGCGCCTTGAAATACGGCAGCAGGTCCTGGATGCCCTTGAGTTTCACCAGCCTGCCGACGAACAGGTAATACGGCCGTCCATCCGGGTTTGCGGCCGCGGGATCCGCTCGTACCTGCGGGCTGAACAGGGGTAGAACCTCGGCCGGCAGATGCAGTCCGCGCTCGCGGTGCAGGTCCACCGCAAACCGGCTGCCGGCCAGAACGCGGTCGAGTTGCCGGACGGCGCGACGGATTCGAGCCGTTGAGCGCCAGAACTGCGGCGGCCGCCCATGCTTCAGCTGGCAGCGCAGGCACTGCGGCGTGGTGCAGGCCGATTCGCCATGACGAAACATCACGTGCGTGGGGCAGACCAGCCAGTAATCGTGCAGTGTCAGCAGCTTTACCGCGTCGGGTGCCAGCTCAATGGCTTCCAGGCCGCCCACCAGGCTGATGTTATGGAAGTGCACGACGTCGAAGTTCTGCTCCTGAAACAGTGCATCAACCGCCCGGCGCTTGATGCCGAGCCTTCCCGTCTGATGCGTCAGCAACGGAGACAGCCAGGTGCCGGGACCATGCAGGCCGTGCACTTGTACAGCGGTGTGATCGCTCGGGCACGGCCTCGGTGATTGCCCCGAGATGGAAAACGCATCGCGGCAATGCACGACCTGGACATCGTGACCGAGTTCAGCCAGTGCGTTGCTCAGTTGCTGCACGTAGACAGCGTCGCCGCCGAAATGATACGGCGGGTAAAACGTCGTTACCATGCAGAACTTCAATCGTCGGCTTCCGGTATCCGCTCGTGGTCGACGAAAATCAGCGCCTGGGTGTCGAACCCCAGTGCGCCGGCCGTCTGTTGGAATTTCTGCATGATCTCCGCGCTGACCTCGGGCTCGCGCGAAAGCAGCCAGAGGTAGCTCGTGTCGGGGCCGGAAACGAAGGCATACTGGTAGTTTTCGTGATCCAGTTCGAACACGATGTAGGAACCATAGAACGGGCCGAAAAAAGAAACTTTCAGGTAGCCGGTATCGTCGCTTTCCACGAAGTAGGCCTTGCCCTCGGCCTCTTCCCATCGGCCTTTCTTGATCGAGTAACCGCGGTTGACAACGCGCACGCCGCCGTCATCGCGCAGGCTGTAGTTGGCAGTGATGTTCTGCAATCCGCGTTCGAAGGAGTGGTCGAGGCGGGCGATTTCGTACCACGTGCCCAGGTAGCGATCGAGCTCGAATTCGCTGACGGGTTTGACGCCGTCGGGCGTGCCGACGCAGCCGGCGAGCAGCAGCGGCGCCAGGAGCAGGGAGAAACGCAGGTTTCGCAGCTTCATGGTTTTCCTCACCAGGGTATTTCCGAACCGTCCCAGTTGAAAAAGTGACCGCTGTCAGCGGGCTTCAGTCCGTCGATGACACGCAGCAGCCGCACGGCGGTCTGTTCGGGAGTATACAACCGTTGAGGGTCGATGTTGCGCTGAAACGGCCGGGTCAGCGCCGTGTCCGTGGTGCCCGGGTGCAGCACCACGACGGCGGCCTGCGGGTGGCTGACGCGGCACTCGTTGGACAGGGTTCGAATGAACTGGTTCAGGGCCGCCTTGGAAGCCCGGTAGCCGTACCAGCCGCCCAGGCGGTTGTCGCCGATACTGCCCACCATCGCGGAAAGGGCGGCGAACACGAAGCGCTTTTTGCGCGGTTGCGCCGGCAGCAGGGCCTGGGCCGTCATCAGCGGGGCGATGCTGTTGACTTCGAACAGCTTTATCAGCTGATCGGCCTCGCAACGGGCGAGACTCTTTTCAGGGCCCATTGCGCCTTCGTGCAGAATGCCGGCGGCATGGATCACCAGGTCAAATCCGCCGTCAAATTCCCGCGCGAGGCTGCCGAGTTCAGCGAGGTCCCGCGGGTCGGTCACGTCCAGCGGGGCGGTGAGCAGCTTGTCCGGCCACTGCGCCCCGAGTTCCCTCAGGCCGTCGAGCCTGGAACCTGCCCGGTGCGTGGCGACCAGCGTGGTCACTTCGGGCCGCGCCAGCTGGGCGCGAGCGAGCGCCAGTCCGATACCGCGGCTGGCGCCGATTACCAGGCGCGTTCCGCCGAGAGTCTGGTTCGATTTCATGGCCGCCTTTCGGATCAGGCGGCGCCGGCCAGCCACCAGTGCGGGGGCTGGCGTTTCGTCCAACGGGCGAAGGACGCTTTTTCGCCGTGATAGAAGGCACGGTAGGCGGAAACCGCGTCACCGGGCACCTTGTATTCGTTCGGCATGGCCTGGGCGAAATCGGTCAGGCCTTCCGATGCATAACGGTGTTCGCCGATCTGGCCCAGAACGGCGATCGAGGCGTGGTCTTTCTGGCGGCCGTAGCGGTAACGGTATTCGCGGTTCAGCTCGATCGCCAATTCGGAGAGCCATTCGAAGTTGTCCCAGGACTGCTCGACCCACAGCACGCAGGGATGTTTCATGTGCGTGGAGCGGTACGGCGTGTCGAAGCCTTTCTTGTTGAGCGCGGTGCACAGCATCTGCACGCTCTCGAGGATCATCTTGGAAACGTGCCGGTCGCAATGGGCCTGGGCGCAACGCCGGATGTCGTGGTCGAGCACAAAGATGTTCATCTCATCGTCCGCCTCGCAGGGCCGGCGCGGGCCGGCCCTGCTGCGTTCGGGTTGAAACCGGGCTGGTTTACGGAGCCAGCGCCTGCTCGATCGAAGCCACGACGTCTTTGTCGTAGGGTTTTGTGCGCGGACTGAACTCGCGGATCAATTCACCGTCCCGGCCGATCAGGTACTTGTGGAAATTCCAGGTCGGGTAGGTGCCGGATGCCTTGGCGAGCTTCTGGTAGAACGGATTGGCGTCATCGCCCTTGACCGTGATCTTTTCAAACATCGGAAACTCGACACCGTAGGTGAGGCGACAGAATTCCTCGATTTCTTCCTCGGTGCCCGGCTCCTGGCCGAGAAAATCGTTGGACGGAAATCCAAGCACGACCAGGCCCTGCTCACCGTATTCCTTGTACAGCTTCTCCAGACCGTCGTACTGGGGCGTGTTGCCGCATTTCGAGGCTGTGTTCACTACCAGCAGTACCTTGCCGGAGTAGGTTTCACACAGGTTTACGGTTTCGTCCGCTGCGAGCTTGCGAAAATTCTCGTCCAGCAGGCTGCTGTCGCAGGCGAGCGCTGGCGCGGCCATGGACAGAAGAATGGCGGTCATAAGGTATTTCATCGTGTAGCGCTCCAATTTAGGTATAAAAAATGTATAAGTAAAAACTGCATATCACCCGCGTTTAATTGTACATTAATTTAAAATATCTGTACAACCTGGTTCATTCCGGGGCGTGGTGATAGCGCCAGGTCAGGAAAAAATGGATCCAGACGCCCAGCAGGAAGTAGGTGAAGCCGGCAAACGGCGTCCACGGAATGGGCAGCAGCAGGGCCATCACCGCAGAGGCCAGGCCAATCACGGCCGATCCGGACCAGGACCAGGCGGTGGAACGTGCGAGGTAATGCTCCCGGTCGCTCAGCAGCAGCTGTTCGCGGCGGCCTGCCGCGTAGAAGTTCATCCAGGCGAATACCAGGCAGACGGCCGCGAAGCTGATTCCCAGGAAAACGAACATGCCCGCGAGCTGCTCATAGCTTTCCAGTCGAAACGTCTGCGGCAGGTAACCGGAGCTGAACCAGGCAAACATGCCTTCGATCATGATGCGCAAGGGGTAGATGTAAACGAGCACCGTAACCAGCAGCAATCCGCTGAGGAAGACGGTCATCCCGTCATCCAGCCCGAAGCGCTTGCTCCATACCGAGTGTTCGTACCACAGCCAGACCAGCTGGGCTGCGGCGATGGCGAATGCCGGGATGCTCTTGATGGCCACGACCACCTCGTTCCAGTTCCGCGGAATCGCGTCGAAAGAGATCACCAGCAGCGTGACCGCGAAAGCGAAGGCGGCGTCGACGAAGACCTCGATGCGCGTCATTTCGAGACCGCGCATGCGAAAATCATTCTCCACCGGGCAGCGATCGATAAAATCCTGGCTGAGCTGGGTCATGCGGTATCAGGTGTTGTCCGTGTCGTGGCAGTCTAGCAGACGAAAAGCAGGCGACTAAGCTCGTCGGACAGCGAGGGCCGGTTTTCCGATAATGACGATCAGCGCAATCGCCGGGTATCGACCTCGACCTCGATCCGGCGGATGGAGCCGTCGCGCGCAAACAGCGCACGGGTCCATTCGGTGTCGAGTTCGGGCGCCTGGAACTCCAGGGCCTCGTCCCGGCCCCGGTACAGCCTGAGCCGTTCCTTGTTCCCCGCCCGGTAGATCACGGGCACGCCGCACATCGTGAACGCCAGCGAGTCCGCCGGCAGGTCGAGGGTCTGTTCGCCCGCGGGCAGTGCCCAGCGCCTTGCCTCGGCCAGGAACTCGCTTCGCTTGAGGTAATCCGGGCGAAACCGCACGCGGCCGTCCCGGATTTTAATGCCGAGTTCGGCACAGCGGCTGATCAGGTCCTCTTTGACCTGGCCGGTCATGCCGGGCTGCTGAACACCGGTGAAAGCCGGCGTGTGAGAATACGGGTCGGTCGGAAACGCGCCGTATTCGGCGGGTGATTTGTGCGCACCGATACCCGCCTTGATCGCATCGAAATGGCCAAGCAGCCGCTCTCGCAGCGCACCGCTGTCCGGCGGCAGCACGGCCATCGTGTCGGCGACCGCGAGCAGCAGCTTGGACACCATGTGCCAGTAGATGCAGCCGAGCCCCTCGTACTTGTACATGGAGCCCGAGCGGCCGGTGAAACGGCGATGGTCAAAGACGTTTTCGAACAGCGCACAGACAGCATCGGCTTCCGCCGCCCCGAGGCCGCGCTCGCTATCCAGCGCCTGCCGCAGCTCCGCGGCGTTACGAAAGCGACCGTTGAAATGGACCTGGCCCTCAATGTCGCGCTCGACGATGTCGGAGCGGCCGGATTCCAGTTCTTCCAGCAACCAGGCGTTTTGCCCGGCGAGTTCGATGGGAACGATATTTTTCTGCAGGAACGCGGGCAGTTCCCTGTTCGGGTACAGCGTGTATCCGCCCTGGTCCGCGCGGTACAGCGGGCTTCGGCGCAGCGCATCCAGCAGCGCCAGGCTCTGCTCCGGATCCAGCACGCCCGAGGCCAGCACGGCGACCTGGCCCTCGAGCATCACCGGCAGGTTTTCGACCCCGTGCTGAACGGGCTCCAGGCTGAGGATGTTGTAGGATTGGTAGAGCCCGTCTGGCCTGGCGTTCACCGCGATGCATTCGTCCAGCAGCGCAACGGCCACGGTGAGCAGTGCCTTCACCCGCTCGCTTTCGAGCCGGCCCCGCTGGCCGCTAAGGCCGCCGTAAACGCGCCTGCGGTAGGCATCGAAAACCGCGCCCATGCCGTCCATGAAGCGCTTGCGCCGCCGGTCGTCGCGCACCGCGGCGGCGCTGTCCGTCTCGTTCAGCACCGTGAGGACGCCTGCAAAGAAATCCAGCATTTCGACGGACAGGGACAGGGGCGTTGAGCCGTTTTCATCGATCAGACTGTCCAGGTGACGCAGATAGCGCCGCAGGTAACACAGGGTCACCATGGACAGTCCATAACCCACCAGCGCGTTGTTGGCGTCGTTCCATTCCGGGCGCTGGGTGTTCATCCAGACACCCCCTCCCGGAACCACGTTGGCCAGTTTGCTCAGCGCGACGAGCAGCAGTTTTTCCAGCAGCGTGGCACGGGCCGGGCTGCCGTCGGGCAGGACGCAGAGCCGCCCGTCGCTGCCGATGCGCAGTACGCGGTCCTCGACCTCGGCCTGGCGGATATCGTCAAAGGTCACGGTGTCCCGCGGATCCGCCAGCATGTCCTCGTAGTTCCTGATCCGGTACGGGACGTCCGCGTAAACGAAGATTTCGCGGTCGAGGTAAGCCGCCAGGCGGCCGGGGAAGCAGGCCTGCTCCAACTCCAGCAGCCGCAGCAGGTAGTTCACCTGGTGGTCGCCCCAGTAGCCGATATAGGACCAGGGATCCTCCGGGTCGAGCAGTTCCCAGTCGACCCCGGCGCGCGTGATCCGGTAGGGATTGTAGCCGTCGACGGTCGAAGCGTTGACGAACTTCGCGATGAAGTTTTCCAGGAACCCGGGAAAGCTGTACGCCAGCGCCTCCCAGTTCTGGAAAATGTCCCGCCAGTTGCCCTCGTACGACAGTTTCTCGGAACCGTCGGGGTTCATGATGTCGATGTCGAAGGCGTTCCAGGGCCGGCTCGGGTCGCCGTGGCGCCGGCTGAACGTCAGCGGAAGGTATTCGAGGGCGAGGCGTTCGAGGTCCGCATCGCCGCTGTTGCGGGCGGTTTCAACAAGAACCTCACGGCTGACCGGCTGATCGATGGTGCTGAGCAGGTCCTCGGCGCGCTGCGCCAGCGGGGCATTCCAGGTCTTCACAAAGTCGAGGAAGTCTGCGCGCGGCACGGAATAGTCCTCGTGGAATACACCGCCCCGCATGATATTGAACAGCGCATTGGCGTAATGCCGCGTGGCCCCCCGGATGTCGGCCGAGGCCTGGAAGGCGTCGGCGCTGGCCGCACGCTGCTCCAGCCTGCGGGCGCCTGCATCGATGTCGCGTTCGATTTCTTCGTCACTTACACCGTCTGCAATGTCACGTAGCAGGGCGACGACGTTCGAGGGACCGAGCCCGACGTCGGCGATAAGCCGCCATTCGATTTTTTCCCCGGGCTCGAGGACGGTCTGCGCATGGACAAAGTAGTCGGCGCGCCTGCCCAGGACCCGGCCCTCGTTGGCAGGGGCGTCGCCGTTGCGAAACGCCTGCACGGCATCGACGGACAAGAAGACTTCCGGCGCCTGCAGGCCCTGGTTCCAGGCGCAGGTGGCCCTCAGCGCCTCGCTGGGTTCGGCACGGTCGGTCGGAATCGAGCTGAGCGTGTAAATGCCGGCGCCGGTCTTGTCTTCGAGTTCGGCCTGCCGGTAAGCGTCCAGCAGGGTGCTGCGGGTGGCCTGCATGTTCGGGTCGACGCCGCAGGGCAGAAGGTTGCGCAGGCCATCCATGAACGACAGCTGAACGCGGTCGCCGAAATTCCGCACGGCCGCGCGGCGCACGAATCCGAACCGCGCGCTGCTGGCCCATTCGTATTCGAAAGCCAGTCCCAGGTCGCGGTTGATTTCCTCGAAGACCAGGCGGTTCCCCGCCAGGTTCTTGTAGAGGTTGCGCTCGATTTCGTACACCCGGGGATACGGGCTGAAGGGTTCCCAGAGCCTGGTCGCGGCGTCTTTTTCAACCAGGATGACCGTCATCGGCCCGGCCGTATGGTGAGCGTCGTGGATGCGGTCGTCCGTTTCGTAGGGGAACAGGGCCAGCGAGGGGTTACGTCGGCCGCAGCTCAGGCCGCCGTTGCTCGAAACATACATCCAGTGTTCGTAGCCGCTGACCACGGCCATGAAAAACGGCTGCATCCGGTCGTAGTTGGCGATCCGGAAATATTTTTCGCCCGCGCGCTCGATGATTTCGCCCGCGGCGCCGTTCCCGGTCTTCTTTAGCGGCATATCCCCCAGCTGGATTCGGCTCATGTATTCCACGCAATGTTGTTCGTTTTTTTGCAAAACTGTCCCGTTCGGCAAGCGCCCGGAAGCAGCGGCCCGGCCGCGCCGGAGCGGTGATGTTGGCAGAACAGGCCGTATTGTTCAACGCGGCGGGTATTGAATTGAACGTCGGCCGAACGCGGTTTTTGAAGTATTCTTGAAGCCATGAGCAAAAAGCCCAGCACGATCCGCATCGGCCGCCGCTACCGCTTCAACCGCCTCGAGGGCCCCTATGACGTCCTGGTCGTCGGCTCGGGAATCGGCGGACTGACCGCGGCCGCCTGTCTTGCCAAGATGGGAAAAAAGGTCTGCGTGCTGGAACAGCATTACACGGCCGGCGGTTTCACGCACAGCTACGACCGCAACGGCTACGAATGGGACGTCGGCGTGCATTACATCGGCGATGTCGGCAGCAAGCACACGATGGCCTCGCGGCTGTTCGACCACGTGACCGACGGCAAGCTCGAATGGGCGCCGATGGACGATCATTTCGACCGCGTGTTCCTGGGCGAGGAGCACTACGACCTGGTTGCCGGGAAGCCGGGCTACCGGGACGCGCTGGTCGCGGCTTTTCCGAACGAAAAACGCGCGATCGACATCTACCTCGCAAAGATGAAATCAGCCAAGTCCGCCATTCGCGCCCTGGCCCTGCGCAAGATCCTGCCGGGTTGGTTGTGCGCCCTGCTGCCGGTCACCCGGATTCCCGGGGAATGCACGCGCACCACCCGCGAAGTGGCTGAAAGCGTGACGTCGAACCAGAAACTGATCGCAGTGCTGACCGCCCAGTGGGGCGATCTTGGCCTGCCGCCGGCGCAGTCGAGTTTCATGATGCAGGCCACGGTGGCGCAGCATTACATGCACGGCGGTTACTACCCCGTCGGCGGCGCCTCGAAGATGGCCGAGACGATCATCCCGGTGATCCAGAGCGCAGGCGGCGAGGTCTTTACCTACGCTTCGGTTGAGAAGATCCTCGTCGGCCAACGCGGCGCCGAGGGAGTTCTGATGGCGGACGGCGAAGAGATCCGCGCGCCCGTGGTGATCAGCGACGCGGGCGTGTTCAACACCTTCGAGCGCCTGCTCGACGAGGACGTGCCCCAACGCGCCGACTACCTCGAACGCCTGAAAAACGTGCGCCCGTCGGTGGCGAGCATGTGCCTGTACGTGGGCATCAAAGAGAGCGCCGAGGCGCTTGGCCTGCCGAAGACCAATTACTGGGTCTATCCCAGCGAGCATTTCGAGAAAGACCTCGGGGCGTTTCTCGAGGACCCCGAACGCGAATTGCCGCTGGCCTATATCTCGTTTCCGTCCGCCAAGGACCCCACCTTCGAGCAGCGTTACCCGGGCCGCGCCACGATCGAGATCGTATCCTTCGGGCCGCACGCGTGGTTCGAGCCGTGGGCCGGCACGACCTGGGGTAAACGCGGCGAGGATTACGAGGCGTTGAAAGAAAAACTGTCGCAGCGGCTGCTGGCGAAACTGTACGAAAGAATGCCGCAGCTCAAGGGAAAAATAGACTACTACGAACTATCGACTTCGCTTTCCACCGACTGGTTCTGCCGTTATTCAAGAGGTGAAATTTACGGCCTCGACCACGATCCGCAGCGTTTCGAGCAGGACTGGCTGAAGCCGCGCACGGATATTCCCGGACTGTACCTCGCTGGCCAGGACGTGATGAGCTGCGGCGTGGTCGGCGCGATGGTCGGCGGCCTGCTGGCGGTGGTGGAAACCGGCGGCTTGCGTGGTTGGCGGCTGGCGGCGAAACTTCTGGGCTAGCTGAATTAATAAAAGAAAGTTCAAAGGAGCGTTTTATCGTGTTCAGTTTCAAATCCTTCGCAGTGGCCGTGCTGGCCGGCCTTTCGTCCCTGCCCGTAATCGCGGTCGGATCGTCCGGCGCGGCGGAAACGATTTACATGGGTGGGCCGGTATTGACCATGAACGATGCGATGCCGGTCGCCGAGGCCGTGGCGGTCAGCGACGGTCGAATTCTGGCGGTGGGCGATCTGGCCGATGTCCGTGCCCACCAGGGCGAGGCGACGCGCGTCGTCGACCTGGACGGCCGCGCGTTGCTGCCGGGTTTCGTGGACAGCCACGGTCACGTGATCATGGGCGGCCTGCAGGCGCGTTCCGCCAATCTGTTGGCGCCGCCGGATGGCGAGGTCCGGGATATCGACGGCCTGGTTTCGACGCTGGTCGACTGGAAAGACAAGAATTCCGCAGTCGTCGAAGCGACTCGACTGATTGTCGGTTTCGGTTACGACCAGGCGCAAATGACGGAATTGCGTCCGCCGGACCGCGATGACCTCGACCGGGTTTCGGACGAGATCGCGGTCGTCGTCATACACCAGTCAGGCCATTTCGGCGTGCTGAATTCTAAGGCCCTGGAGCAGGTGGGAATTACCTCGCAAAGCGAGAACCCGCCGGGCGGCATCATCCGGCGCCGCGAGGACGGTGAACCGGACGGTGTGCTGGAGGAAAATGCCTTCTTCGGCGCCCTGGGCAAATTGATCGGTGCCTTGGGGCCCGAGGCTTTCGAGGATTTCGCGCGGGCCGGTGCGAAACTCTGGACCCGCTTTGGTTACACCACGGCCGAAGAAGGGCGAGCGACACCGGACACCGTTGCGATTGCGCGCA
>Ga0180435_10005821_pt1 | contig 11920 bp, 10 predicted proteins | sample SS_ome_3_FD_132467 | JGI IMG/M metagenome (GOLD analysis project Ga0180435, IMG submission 132467) | Hypersaline lake sediment archaeal communities from the Salton Sea, California, USA - SS_3_S_1 metaG | ecosystem: Environmental > Aquatic > Non-marine Saline and Alkaline > Hypersaline >...
CTATGAAGATATACGGAGAACCTGGAAAATAGTTGCATCGAAATTTGTGTTATCTATACATCCTGACAAAAATCATCAAAAATACGTCATTTGTCAGACAATATGTATTCAAAACGAAGGATGCCTGCTATAATAACTACCCCAGTGGTTCCCAATTCAAGTTATGCAACAAAAAACAGGCAATTATACCTTGATATAACCAGGCTACGAGTTTAACCAAATTCTGAAAAATCGTTAGGTTTTCAATGGTTTGTACCGATTTTTACGGTGCAGAACTTGAATCAATAAACATCTCTGAAAGGAAATACTATCATGAGCGGCTTTAACGCAGTATTAGCAAGAAATACGGAAAATGCGCCAAAAGGTATCGGTCCATATTCACAAACTGTAGCTTTCTCTCATTACAATAATCTCTCAGCTCAATTACCGATCGATCCAAAATCTGGCAAATTGGTAGCTGGTGGTGTAAAAGAGCAAGCTGAACAGTGCTTTAAAAATATCAAAGCAATTGTAGACAGCATCGACCATGTTATGACAGATATTGTTAGAATCACTGTATTCGTTAAGAATATCAAAGATAGCGACGCTGTAGACGAAGTTTATAAAACATTCTTCCCCACCTATGTTCCTACACAGACGATAGTCGCAGTTGCAGCTTTGCCTATGGATGCTTTGGTGCAAATTGAAGCACTTGTTTCACACGGCGAAGGTACAATTCCAAACGCACCACAATCAGGCGACCTCATAAAACTTACAAATAACACGGCAAATGCGCCAACAAGTCCTCTATCTTCGCAAGCTGTAGCTTTTTCTCATTACAATAATCTTACAGCTCAATTGCCGATCGATCCAAAATCTGGCAGACTGGTAACCGGTGGTGTAAAAGAGCAGGCTGGACAGTGCTTAAAGAATATTAAAGCAATCCTGGAAAGTATCGACGTTCCTTTTGACGATATTGTTAAAATTAACATCTTCCTTAAAAACCTCTCGGATATTGAAGCCGTAAACGAAGTTTATACAACATTTTTCCCGGACTCGGCTATCGCCAGGGCGGTAGCCTATGTCCCTGCACGGACAACAGTAGAAGCTTCAGCTTTACCTATGGATGCTTTGGTACAAATTGAAGCAGTGGCGTCACACGGAGATGGTACACCCCCACAACTTGTTGAAGACAGGCATGGACTCATCATAGAAGCAAACAATACGGAAAATGCACCAATAAGTTCTCTATATACACAAACTGTAGCTTTTTCTCATTACAATCATATTTCAGCTCAATTACCTTTAGACCCAAAAACTGGTGAAATGGTAGCTGGTGGTGTAAAAGAGCAAGCTGGACAATGCTTAAAAAATATCAAGGCAATTGTAGAAAGTGTCGACCACGTTATGGACGATGTGGTTAAAGTAAATATCTTCCTTAAAAACATTGCGGATATTGATGCTGTAGACGAAGTTTACACAACATTCTTCCCAAACGGTATTCCTGCACGAAGAACAGTTGGCGTATCAGCTTTACCTAAAAATGCTTTAGTCCAAATTGATGCAGTTGCAGCAAATGCTGAAGGAACACCTCCAATAGCATAATTTGTCAGCATCTTTTTTGCGCTCTTTTTTAAAACTGTCAGGCAGCTAGTTTAAATCAACAAATAGCTGTTCCAGCATAACTGGAACAGCTATTTTGCTTTAATTATGAAAGTGGAACAACAGATCAAGATAGATCCCTTGCTTAATTTGGTGAATTTAGGCTAAAATAATCCTATATTCTTAAAAACCTTTGTTAGCTATCAGGAAAACCCAATGGAAAAGAAACCCAAAATTCGCGAATACCAGGGAAACGGTGTCACCATCAAGTATGATGTCAAGCGCTGCATCCATGCAGAGGAATGCATCCATGCACTGCCAGATGTATTCAGTCAACACCAGCGCCCGTGGGTGCAGCCGGGCGAAACCCCCACCGAAGAACTGGTGAATGCTGTGCTGGGCTGCCCGACCGGTGCCCTGCAGTTCGAGCGCACAGACGGGGGAGAGAACGAACGTCCTCCGGTTAAGAACCGCGCCTGGTTCGTCAAAGACGGGCCGATCTACGTACACGGCAACCTGGAGCTCATTGACCCCGAAGGCAACATCTTACACAAGGACACCCGCATGGCCCTGTGCCGCTGCGGGGATTCCAAGAACAAACCTTTCTGCGACAACACCCACCTGGAAACAGGTTTTGAAGCAGACGGCGTCGGCACCATCAAAGAATCCACCGAACAGCAGGCAGAGGATGATGTGCTGCGCATCATGGTGCGGCCCAACAAATCCCTGCGCTTCATGGGTAATTTCGAACTCTTCAACGGACGCGGCGAACTGCTCTATTCCGGATGCCGTGTCGGCCTGTGCCGCTGCGGTGCCTCCAAAAAGAAACCCTTCTGTGATAGTATGCACAACGAGATTGGCTGGACGAGCGAGTAATCAAAACAACTCCTCACGCGGGAAATAGCTGCGTGAGGAGTTGTTCAATTATCAATTTTGATTTATAAATTATACATTCGCAGCCCCCAGGGCTGCACGCTGCATCTCCCTGATCTCTCCAATCCCCTTCTCGGCCAATGCCAGCATCACATTCAACATCTGACGGTCAAACGGCTCACCCTCGGCAGTCCCCTGTACTTCAATAAAGCGATCACCCATCATCACCACGTTCAGGTCCACCTCTGCGCGAGAATCCTCTTCATAGCACAGGTCCAGGCAGGGCATGCCGCCGATATTGCCCACACTGATCGCCGCCACAGGTTCCAGCATGGCATCATCCGGCACCAGCCCCTGTGCTGCCAAACGCTGCAAGGCCAGCCCTACGGCCACATAGCCGCCATTGACCGAAGCCGTACGCGTGCCACCATCTGCCTGCAGAACATCACAGTCCACCAGAATGGTACGCTCGCCGATCTTCTCCAGGTCCACAGCAGCGCGCAGCGAGCGCCCGATCAAGCGACGGATCTCCTGCGTGCGCCCCTTGAGGCCCTTCGTCTCCCGCGGGGAGCGGGTGTGCGTGGCGCGCGGCAGCATGGCGTACTCCGCCGTCAGCCAGCCTGTGCCGCGGCCGCCCATCCACTTGGGCACGCTCTCCTCAATGCTCACATTGCACAAAACGCGCGTCTTGCCCATCTCAATGAGCACTGAGCCTTCCGGGTATTCAACATAGTCCGGGGTAAACTTCACTGTGCGCAGCGCATCAGCCGCGCGGCCATCATTTCGGGGTTTCTTTATCGTCGTCATGGCTTCATTGTATCAAATTCCGCCATTTTGCGTCTTTTTAAAAACTTCTGCGTCTTTAATAATGAAACCATCTCAAAAGGAAAAAATCATGGATAACAAAACCATCAAAAAAGCAGTCAAAGACAAATACCGCAATGTGGCCCTGACCGGGGGCGGCTGCTGCGGAGATTCATCCTGCTGCGGGGGAACAGCCGATATTAACCTCACCCAGTTGATCGACTACCAGGCCGGTGGGATAGAAACCATTGAAGGCTCAGACCTGGGCCTGGGCTGCGGCATACCCACTAAATTTGCAGAGATACTTCCCGGACAAACCGTCCTAGACCTGGGCAGCGGAGCGGGCATCGATGTATTCCTGGCTGCCAAAAAGGTCGGCCCCACTGGCCTGGCGATCGGTGTGGACATGACCGAAGAAATGGTGCAGAAGGCCAAAGCCAACGCCGAGAAGGCCAATATCACCAACGTTGACTTCCACCTGAGCGAGATCGAAGCCCTGCCCGTCGACGACAGCAGCGTAGATATGGTGCTCTCCAACTGTGTGATCAACCTTGTGCCGGACAAGCGCCAGGTCTTTGTTGAGATCCACCGTGTCCTGAAACCCGGCGGCAAATTCTGCATCTCCGATGTGGTAACATATGGACAAATGCCGGAAAGCATCCGTAAGGACAGGGAACTGTGGGCTGGCTGCCTGGCTGGCGCGATGGACAAGGAAGAATTCCTGGCCCTCATCCGGGACTGTGGTTTTGGAAACCTGAAGACCCATAATTACAGCATTTACGATGCCGTAAAACAGGATGATTTCGGGACGGGCAGCCTGACCCTGGAGGGCACCAAACAGTAATGGATCTATTGTGTACGCAGTGTATCTGGGAACAATTCAACCAGCGGTTGAGGAACTTCATCCTGGCACGGGTGAATGATCCTCAGGATGCGGACGACCTTCTGCAGGATGTGTTCCTCAAGATCCACCAGCACATCCACACCCTGCGGGATGATGAGCGTCTGCTGCCCTGGCTGTACCAGATCACGCGCAACACGATCACCGACCATTACCGCAAACAGCGCCCAAACGCGGCCCTGCTCTATGATGACCTGATCGCTGCCCCGCCGGTCCAGCCGACCGCCGCAGATGATATTGCCCTCAGCCTGAAAGACTTTATTACCGACCTGCCGCAAAAATACCGCCAGGCCCTGTTGTTGACGGAGTTCGAAAACCTGTCACAGAAGGACCTGGCTGTGCGTCTGGCACTCTCCCCCAGCGGTGCCAGGTCGCGCGTGCAGCGCGGGCGCGCCTTGCTCAAACAAAACCTGGAAGATTGCTGCCAATTCGAATTTGACCGTTATGGTCACTTGGTGAACTACACCCCGCGCAGGGCGGCCTGCTGTGACCACTGCGGCCAAACTGCGCAGTGCTGATCTTCCCAAAACCTCACTTCACAATATAGATCACCGATACGATCAAACCGATCACCACGATCACACGCCGCAGCACCTGTGGCTTGACCTTGCCGGCCAGCTTTCCCCCAGCCGTCCCGCCAGCATAAGCGAACACTGCCATGATCAACGCCGCCAGCCAGTATACCCGCCCGGAGAAAACAAAAAAGATCGCCCCAGCCGTGTTGACTGCAAAGGAAATGCTCTGCTTGAGAGCATTCAAACGCGTGATGCTGTCGTTATACAACAAGCCCAGCACCGCCAGGGTGATCACGCCCAACCCGGCACCGAAATACCCGCCATACATCGCACCCAGGAAAACAGGGAACGGCGCCCACTTCTCCAGCGAATCCGCAACCTCTTTCTCCTCCCCGCGCTTAACGAGCCACTTGCGCAAAGGCGCACCCACCGCCAGCAGCACCGTCGCCAGCAGGATCAGGTAAGGCACCAGGGCATCGAACACCGATTCATCGATGCGGATCAGCAGAATCCCGCCCAACAAACCGCCCAATGCCGATAGCGGCAGCAGGATACGCATGCGCTTCCGCTGGTCTTTCAAGTCCTTGCGCTGCGCCCAGGTGGCACCAAAATACCCCGGCACTAGGGCAATCGTATTGGTCACATTGGCCGAAACGGGGGGAATCCCCACCGCCGTCATCATAGGGAAAGTGATCAGCGTCCCTCCCCCCGCCAGGGCATTCACCGCCCCGCCCAAAAACGCCGCCACTCCGATCAAGATATAGTGAATTACTGTCATATTAGTACAAGCCCTTTATCTACAAATTAATACCGTTACCTGTCATTGCGTACCCCTATAGGGCATTATAAAGGAGGCGACAGCCGACGAGGCAATCTCACTCCCCTGTATGTTCAACAAGCTCAGCCCACGCTCAAGCCGTGCCCTGAGCCTGTTGTAATCCTCGCAGGGGACAAAGGGTATGAGGGATGCGAAATCCACTCTTAATACCCCAACCACCCCCGCAGCAAGGCAAACAGTCCCCTGAAGAAATGCCCGTTCATCATCAGCAGCAGCCCATCCGTCATACCGGCATTCAGCGGACTATCGCCCATCATATACAAGTTTCGCACCGGCATCTCGAGGATCATCATTTGCATCATGATCTCCGTCGTCGTGTTCTCCTGCCCTTTGACGATCTCCTTCACCTCATTCTGCAGCATGCGATACAGTATACGCCCCACAAACGAATCCTTCAATTCACAGATCGGCGTCGTCATTGTGTAAGCGCCCTTCTCCTCCATCACATTCGGCGGCAGCGAGCGCCCCAGCAAGGCCTCAAAATCTGCATCACTGATTCCCGCCCCCTTCGGGAAGTTCTCATAGGCTGAATGCTGCTGCACACCGTCGGCGGTCTCGCTGCCCGCCTGGATGGTTGTGCGCAAGCGGATATCCCGAGAGGATGCCCCCACCAGGATCTCGAAATCTCCCGCTTCCACGACCCAGTCCTTACACGCCACATCATAAAAAGCAAACGCGCGCCGGTCCAGGTCTATCGTTACCATCTTCTCTTCTCCCGGCTGCAAGGACACGCGCGTAAAGCCCTTCAACTCCTTCTCCGGCCGGAAGACACTGGCCTCCACATCGCGCACATACACCTGCACGACCTCATCACCGGCCACCTCGCCCGTGTTCTTCACCTTCAACGTGAGGACAAAGGCGTCCTCCTCTGCTCCGGGTTTCACATCCAGGTCGCTGTAAGAAAAGCGAGTATAGCTCAGCCCATGCCCAAAGGGGAACAACACATCCTGTCCCACCTTATCATAATAACGGTAGCCCACATAGATGCTCTCGCGGTATTCGACTGTGGCAGGCCCGCCGGGGAAGTGGGCATGCGAAGGATTATCCGCGAGACGCAGCGGGAAAGTCTCCGCCAGCTTACCGCCCGGATTGATGCGGCCGGTGAGGATATCCGCGAGCGCACCTGCGCCAGCCTGCCCGCCCAGGTAACCTTCCAGCACGGCCTGCACATTATCCACCCAGGGCATCTCCACTGGCGAGCCGTTGCTCAACACCACCACAACCTGTGCGTGAGCATCCGCCAGGCGCTGGATAAGCGTATTATGGGCAGGCGGCATGCCCATATGCGAACGGTCCAGTCCTTCCGTCTCATATTCATCGATCAAACCGGCACACACCACGACCACATCTACCCCCTGACTGGCCGCAACTGCTTCCGCGATCAATCTCTCGTTCGGTTGGTCATCCTTCGCATCGTAACCGGGCGCATGTACCACGCTTTCTTCACCAACCAGCTTGACCATCTCGTCATACAAATTATCCAGCCTGGTAGGTTCCATCAATGAGGACCCACCGCCCTGGTAGCGCGGCTGTTTGGCAAAACGCCCCACCAATACGATCTTTGTCCCTGGCGTGATTGGCAAAGCAGCGCCTTCATTCTTCAATAGCACCGCACCTTTGCCCGCCACCTCGCGCGCCAGGGCGTGGTGCGCAGTCTCATCATATTCAAATGGCTCAGCAAGCGTTTCTTCCGCTTTAAAGATCAACGTCAAAATGCGCTCCACCGCGCTGTCCAGCACGGCCTCATCCAACTCACCGGACTTCACCGCCGCCACGATCAACGCATCATTCCCGTTCGGCGCACCGGGCATTTCCAACTCCACACCGGCTTTTAGTCCCTCCACTCGCCGGTTGATCGCTCCCCAATCTGTGACCACAATGCCCTCATGCCCCCACTCATCTTTAAGCACATCCGTCAGTAGAAAATCACTCTCTGAGCAATATGTGCCATTCACACGGTTATACGCGCACATCACCGTCCACGGCTGGGCTTCCTTGACCGCCGTCTCAAAACCGGCCAGGTAGACCTCGCGTAAAGTGCGCTCATCCAACACCGCGTCGATCGTCATGCGGCGGTATTCCTGATTATTGACCGCGAAATGCTTCAGCGAGGTACCAATCCCCTGGCTCTGCGCACCGCTGATATGACTTTTCGCCATCTGCCCTGCCAGATACGGGTCTTCCGAGAAATACTCAAAATTGCGGCTGCATAACGGGGAACGCTTGATATTCGCACCCGGCCCCAGGATCACGCCCACATCCTCTGCGCGGCATTCTTCCCCCAACGCTACACCAACTTGAAAGACCAGGTCCCTGTCCCAGGTAGCGGCCAGTGCCGAGGCTGTCGGAAAACACACCGCCGGCACCGAGTCCCGCAGCCCCGATTTGTTGGCCATGCCCTTCTGCTTGCGCAGCCCGTGCGGCCCATCCGTCACCAGGATCGAAGGAATGCCCAACCGCTCAATACCCTTCAAATGCCAGAAATCCAGCCCGGAACACAGCGAAGCCTTCTCTTCAACCGTCATCTGCGCGATCAAATTCTTGATATCTTTCATGCTCACCCTCGGGTTCATTGGAATAGTGGATGCCCTGAATTATAGCTGATAATCCCCCACGCCTCCCACAGGTTGGATTGCTATAACCATATCAGGTACAAACTCATTTTTTCCCTAATTCCACTCATGCCATGACCCTGCGGGAGAAAGAAAAAAGCCCTCCCGCTCACCGGGAGGGCAAACTTCTGAATGGAATAAATCAGGGAAAACTACTTCAACCCTGAATGTAGGAAACTCTGAATAAACCGCCGCTGGAAGACCAGGAACACAATGAACAACGGCGCGATCACCATCAACGTCGCCGCCGTGAGCAGCGACCACTGCGCGCCGATCTCCCCAAGCTGGGTGAAGCGCACCAGCCCTGCTGTCAGCGGGCGGCTGGTATCGCTGTTGGTGATGATCAACGGCCACAGGAACTCATTCCAGTGCCAGGTAGCAGAGGACAAGCTGAAGGCGATCAAGGTCGGCACGGATGGCGGCAGGTATACATGTACGATCAACTGCCACCACGAACAGCCATCCATGATGCCCGCATCCACCAGGTCGCGCGGCACCTCCAGAAACGACTGGCGCATCAGGAACGTACCAAAGGCCGAACCAAAATACGGGATCGCAATCGCCAAGCGTGTGTCAAAAATACCCAGCTCACGGATGGTAGCAAAATTAGGTGCCAGCAGCGCCGAAGTCGGGATCATCATTTGCAGCAGGACAAAGAAGAATACCCACTTCTTGCCCAGGAACTTGTAGTTCGCAAAAGCAAACCCGGCCAGCACGATCGTTACCAACTGTACAGCCAGGATCAGCAGCACAACGATGATCGTGTTGATGTAATACTGTCCGAAGGGGGCCATAGACCAGGCGCGCGTGTAATTCTCCACAGTGAGACTGGAACTAAACCACACATCGCCGCGGCTGATGGCATCATTTCCCGGGCGGAATGAGGCCACTACAGCCCACAGCACCGGGACGGACCACAACAACGCCAGACCGGTCGTGAACAGGTTAACCATCCAGCTTCCAATTTGTTTGCGTAGGCGGGCCGCTTTCGGCATAGATGTCGTCATATCAGGCCTCCTTTCGCTCAGATATCAGGAAATTGGTGATTGTAAACGCCAGCAGAACCACTACAAAAATGACCGTGATCGCTGCTGAGACACCGATGTCCTGGTATTCAAAGCGCTGCGACCATAACTCAAACAGCAGCACTGTGCTGCCCCGGCTGGGGCCGCCAGCGGTAAGCACGTAAATATGGTCAATGGTTCGGAAAGCATCAATGAAGGCCACTGTGCTGATGAAAAGCGTCGTACGGCGCAGCAGCGGGAAGGTGATCTTCCACAAGACCTGCCAGCCATTAGCACCATCCAGCGCCGCAGCTTCAAACACATCTCCCGGCAAGTTTTGCAGCCCCGCCAGGTAAAAGATCATGTAATACCCGGAATTCTTCCAAATAGCAACAATGATGACAGATAATAATGCCAACCCTGGGTTGCCTGTCCAGTTTTCCGGACCGCTGTAGCCCAAAAATCGCATCGCGGTATTGAAAAGACCATAATCAGGGGTGAAAAGGAACATCCAGATCGTCGCAGCACTGACCATCGGCAGCACCATCGGATGAAAAAAAGCCAAACGGAAGAATCCCACCCCCTTCACCTTGCGGTTAACCAGCAGGGCAAACAAAAAGCCAAGAATGATGCTGATCGGCACGGTGCCGACAATGTATTTCAACGTATTGCCGATCACCTTGATGAAGTACGGGTCTTGAAACAGGTCAATGTAATTCCCAAGACCGATCCAGGATGGCTCGCGGAACTTGGCGATATTCATCCGCTGGCGGAAGAAACTCTGGTACACCGATAGCAGCACCGGCCACACGGTAAACACGGCGACAAATACGGCTGTCGGCAGGATCAGAAGATACGGAAGGGGTTTGAATGGTTTGCGGGAGACCTGAGATTCCACAGTAGACTCCTTGAAAATAAACGGGGGGTGACCAGTGTTGCTGGTCACCCCCATTATAGATCATTCGGGGTTACGTGATTCCTTACTCGCAGTAATCTGCCAGGGCAGCTTCCGCTTCGGCCTGGGCAGCCTGCATGGCTTCTTCGGCTCCCATCTCACCATTGATCGCGCGCTGCAGGTAATCATGCAGAATTCCACGCACCTGACCCAGGTTCTGGGTGGCCAGCTCAGCACCAGCGGATTGCAGGGCATCACGGGTCATCAAGGCCTGCGGTACGTCAGCAACATAGGCTTGCATGGCGTCGGTGTCATACGCGCTGCTGCGGTTAGCAATGTAACCCGTGTTGATGCTGAAGTCAGCGACATATTCGGGGCGGGTAATGAACTCAATGAACTTCCAGGCAGCCGCCTGCTTCTCAGGGGTAACGTCCTTCATCATATAGAAGTTGCCGCCGCCGGGAACGCTGGCCGTAGTACCGGCTTCCTTGCCGGGATAAGGCATTACACCCAGTTCAAAGTCTGACTGTTCCAAAAGACCGCTCAAGCTGCCGGAGGAATGCGCGATCATGGCAGTAGCGCCGCTTGCCAGGTCAGATGTGTCTGTTGCCCAGCTTGCCTGCACCCCGGCGGGCATAGCGCCGTATTTCTCAGAGAGGTCAATGTAAAACTGTACAGCTTCGATCACTGCGGGATCATCAAAGGTCACGGTACAGTCATCTTCAAGAATGTTCTGACCAGCGCCAATTGCCAACGGCTGGAAGAGCCAGTATGGCCAATCAGAGGAGAAATGCAGGCCCCAGTTGGTCACATCGCCTTCGGTCACGGTCAAGGCCTGTGCGGCCTCAGCCCAGGTCTGCCAATCTGTCGGGGGTTCCAGGCCAGCATCGGCGAACATGTCGGCGTTGTAGTACATCACCACAGCACTGCGCTGGAAGGGGATACTCCACAACTGGTCATCATAATAGGAATTAGCCAGGAATGCGGGCAGGAAATCTGCAACATAGGCATCGCCACCTTCCATCTCGGCAATATAGCTGTCCATCGGCACAATGTAATCCGCATTGATCAAATCATAGATCGCGGTTGCCAGCATAACTGCCAGGGCCGGCGGTTCACCGCCGCCATCGATCGTGGTCTGGATGGCCGTCTGCACATCAGCATACCCGCCAGAGAAGACCGGCTCAACTGTAATATAGGGATATTCAGCCTGAAAATCGTCAATATAACCCTGTAGAATGGCAGCAATGGGGGCATCCACTGCTACAGGATAGAATACCTGAATGGTAACCGGTTCCATCGCGGGTTCTTCCTCTTCAGCAGGGGCAGCTTCTTCCTCTGCAGGGGCGGCTTCTTCGGCAGGCGCTGCTTCTTCTTCAACCGGGGCAGCCTCTTCTGCCGGAGTTTCGGCAGGAGCGGCTGGACTGCATGCAGAAAGCAGACCAAGCAGCAAGATCAACATAACAAACAAAATTCTCTTAGGTGCGCTCATCTTTTTCTCCTTTTCTTGAACAGGTGCTAATTTTTGCGGATCATCCGCACAATATTCAACTCCATGATGCTGGAGTTAAAACAAATCTTGCTGTAGGCTACCGGTTTATTATCCTCAGCGAAGATTGTAGAACGAATAGAAAGAACTGGTGTTCCTTCAGGCAGTTGCATACATTCAGAAATTTCTGGAGCGATTGCAGCAGCACGGATATTGGATTGAATTTGGTGGAGCGGTGTGGCAGACGCCTGAGAAAGCACTTCCACCATATTGCCTTCAAATTTTTCCCAATCTATCGTGTTAGCTTCAACAATCGGCGACACATAATCGGCAACATAGATGGCAGGCTGCTGATCTGCGAGCACAATGCGCTTAATATAATAAAAAGTTGTTGAAGCCGGCACATCC
>Ga0180435_10005822_pt1 | contig 11919 bp, 5 predicted proteins | sample SS_ome_3_FD_132467 | JGI IMG/M metagenome (GOLD analysis project Ga0180435, IMG submission 132467) | Hypersaline lake sediment archaeal communities from the Salton Sea, California, USA - SS_3_S_1 metaG | ecosystem: Environmental > Aquatic > Non-marine Saline and Alkaline > Hypersaline > Sediment...
GCAGTTTTTCAGTGCGTTTGCGTTCGGCCCGTCGGTTGAAGAGCAGATACATGACCGGAATATAGACAAGGGTAATCAGGGTAGCGCTCAAGAGACCGCCCAGAACGGCGCGGGCAAGCGGTGCCTGGGCCTCGCTGCCCTCACCGATGCCGATGGCCAGGGGCAGTAGGGATAAAATGGTGGTCAGCGAGGTCATCAGCACCGGCCGCAGCCGATCTTTGCCGGCGGTCTGTACTGCCTCGAGCAGCGGTCTGCCCTTTTTGTGGAACAGGACATTGGCCCGGTCGACGATCAGAATCGCGTTGTTGACCACGATGCCGACCAGCATGATACAGCCGATGAAACTCTGGATATTGAAGGTGGTGCCGGTCAGCAGCAGGATCACTACGACGCCGATCAGCGGCAGCGGCACCGTGAGCATGACGATGACCGGTGAGAGCAGCGATTCGTAGAGTGAGGCGAGCACCATGTAGACCAGCAGGGTGGCTAAAATAATGCCGATCAGCATCTCCCTGAATGATTTGGCCTGTTCCTCGACATCGCCTGAAAGCATGATCTCGTAGCCGCGAGGACGGGGGATTTCAGAGAGTTTCCGCTGGGCTTCAGCGGCGACGTCGCCGAGCGGTCTGTCGGCGATGTTGGCACGGATATCAACCATGCGCTGCTGGTTCTTGCGCTCGATCTCCACCGGCCCGATGCCCGGCTTCGGGACCATCAGGTTGCGCAGCGAAACTGCCTCGCCCCGGTTGTTGGTGATGGTCAGGGTCAGCAGTTCCTCGATGCTCAGCTGTTCGGCATCCTTGACCTTGACCAGGATATCGACCTCTTCGCCGCTGCCGTCCCGGAACTGGCCGGCCCGCGTACCGGACAGCGCCGTCTCCAGAACACGGGCGATCTGAGCAACGGTGAAGCCGAGGTCGGCGGCCCGGTCGCGGTCGATCTGCAGCAGCTGCTGCGGGACGCCGTCGCGCCGACCCCGGCGGGTGTCGGTAACCCCCGGTATATCAGCTATCTGCTGTTCTACGGTCAGGGCCAGGCTGTCTATGACGTCCAGGTCGTAGCCGAGAATCTCGATTTCGAAGTTGTCTTCACCGCCGCCCATCAGGCGCGAAAGCAGAAAAAGCCCCTGGCCGGCCCGGACCCGTACCTCGGCTCCGGGTATTGTGCCGATCTGAGAGCGCAGCGTCCTGGCCACCTCATCGCTTGAGCGTTCCCGTTCGAGGACCGGCACCAGCGAGACGCGGATACTGCCTCCGGCCGCATCGCCGCGTCCGCTCGAGGAGCCCATGTTGACAACCATGGCCCGCATTTCCGGAATCGACTCCTCTACCGTTTTTTCGATACCGCCCATGACCTGGTCCAGCACTTCGAGCCGGGTACCGCTGGCCAGATCGACCCTGACCCGGATCTGTCCCTCGTCCGAGGCGGGCATGAACTCGGTGCCGATCCGCGGGATAAAGGCGAGAGCCCCGGCGAATATCGCGACCACCACGATGACGCAGACAAAAGGGTTGCGCAGGCAGGCTGCCAGCCCAGACTCGTAGATGTTGTAAAGAGAGACATGGGCCCGGCCCATACCGGCGGCGAGGCGATTCTTGGGCCTGACACTGGTCCGTTCCTCTCCGGCTTTGAGAAAGAGGCTGGTCAGCATCGGAACGACGGTCAGCGCGGTCAGGAGTGAACAGAGCAGGGCGAAGGCAACCACAAACATGAACTGCCTGAACAGGAGGCCGGAAATTTCCCGGGTAAAGAGCATTGGCACGAAAATGACCAGGGTCGTGCAGGTGGAGGCGATAATCGCCCCGGTCACTTCGCTTGAACCGCGAACCGCAGCCTCGATGGCGCTCTCCTTGAGGTTCTGGAAGCGGCGCAGGATGTTCTCGAGAACAACAATCGAGTTGTCGACCATCATGCCCAACCCCAGCGCCAGTCCGCCCAGGGTCATCAGGTTCAGGGTCAGGTTGCCGAAATACATCATCGCAAAAGTCGAAATCACCGCCACCGGTATTGCCGTGATCACCACCAGGGTGGCGCGGACATTGAGCAGAAAAATCAGCAGGATAACCGCGGCGAGCAGGCCGCCGATGACCATGGTGCGGCCCACGTTGGCCAGTGAGCGCTGGATATAGTCGGAGGTGTCGACGATCGAAATCAGCTCGATCTGAGGAAAGTCGATATTGATCTGATCGACCACTTTTTTGGCCTGGCGGGCGACCTCGACCGTATTGGTGCCCGACTGCTTGCGCATGGCCAGGTAGATCCCGGGCCGGCCGTTGATGCGGACGATGCGGGAGATCTCCGAATGGGTGTCGAGCACCTCTGCCACCTGCTTCAGGTAGATAGGGGCACTGGCGCGCCGGTCGATCACCAGATCGAGGAGCTGCTCGACGCTGGTCAGTTCGCCGGGGGTGCGCAGCCGGATTTCGGTGTTGCCCGATTCGATGGTACCGGCCGGCAGGCTGATATTGGCATCTCGTATCGCGCTGCGGATGGTGTCGAGCGAGAGCTGCAGGGCGCGCATTCGGTCCGGATCGATTTCGATCCGGATTTCGCGTTCCAGGCCGCCCCAGACGTCGAGTGCGGCGACGCCGGGGACCTGCTCGATACGGTAGCTGATCTGGTCGTCGATCAGGCGCCGCAGCTCAATAGGGTCGAGATTCGACGCCGCCCCATAGATCAGGATCGGGGCGCTGTTGGGGTCGAATTTTCTGATCTGGGGCCTGTCGGCCTCTTCGGGCAGGCTGTTGATGACCCGGTCGAGCCGGTCGCGGACATCGTTTGAGGCGGCGTCGAGGTTAGTCCCCCAGGTGAACGAGACCCTTACGCGGCTGTTGCCTTCAGATGATTCCGAGGTGACTTCCTTGATCCCCTGGATGACCGAGACCGCGCTTTCGACCCGCTCGGTTACCAGCTTTTCGACTTCCTCGGGCGCGGCATTGCCGTACTCGGTGTTGATGCTCAGCATTGGGTAGGCGATCTCGGGGAGCAGGTCGATGGGCAGACGGGTCAGGGCGACACCGCCGAGGATGATGATGATCAGCGTCACCATGGAGGTGAAAACGGGCCGTGCGGTCGTAAATGAACTGATCTTCATGGTCGGTGCCCTACTTGTTCCCGGGTCGGCCTTCGCCCTTGGATCGTTCCGGGCGCCCCTCTCGCTCGGGCGCTTCGTCGGCCAGGGTGACTGGGGTACCGTCGCTGAGCAGGTGGTGGCCAAGGGTCACCACTGTCTGCCCCGCTTCAAGATCAGCGACCTGGGTCCAGCCGGCCGCTTCGATGCCGGTCTGGATGGGGACGAAACGGGCACTGCCGTCTTCAACCACGAAGACGCCGGTCGTGTCGAGCCGCTGGATGACGGCGTCGGTCGGCACTGCGGGGACCTGCCCGGCCCGGCCGAGTTCTATCTGAACGCGGGCGAACATACCGCTTTTAAGGACGCTGTGCGGGTTGGGGACGATTATCTCCACCCGCGCCTGACGGCTGGTGCTGTCGAAAATGGGAGCCAGCCGCGAAACGGTGCCGGTGAAACTTTGTCCGGGAAGCGAATCGACGCTGACCCGGGCGCTCTGTCCGATCTGCAGCAGGGCGTAATCTCGTTCGGCCACGTTGATAACCGCGTTGAGCCGGGAAGGATCAACCATGGTCCCGACCCGGGTGTTGGCGGAGATCGTATCGCCCTCGTCGACATAGGTGGCGGCGACGAAACGGCAGACATCGGGCGCACCAGACTGCCAGTCGGCCCGCAGGGTGGTATAGGAGAGTCGCACTTCGGCTCCTCGCAGCGCGGCTTCTCGCTGCTCTATCTGGGCCTCGGCAAGCTTGACTCCGGCCTCCTGGGTGAGCATTTCGGTTTCCGAGGCTTCGAGTTCGGCCGCGGAAGTCACTTTCTTCTCCCTCAGTGTCGCTGCTCTTTCGAAACTGCGCCTGGCGGCCTTGAGCCTGCTGCGGGCTTCTGCAAGCGAAGCGCGGGCGACGTCTAGTTCTGCCCGGGCCTGGGCCAGCTGCTGGGAAAATTCCTCGCTGTCGAGCCGGGCGATCAGGTCCCCTCTGTTCAGGCAGTCGCCGAGGTCGACAACCATTTCCTGAATCCGGCCGCCGACTTTGAAGGCGGCGTCATACTGGTTTTCCGCTTCGAGTGTTCCAATAAACACCCGGTTGGCAACGAGATCGCGGGTTTCGACCAGGGCTGTTTCGACCCCGACCGCCGAGGCACGACGCTGCGGTCGTTTCTGCTCATCGCCTGAGGTGAAATTAAGATAGTAGATAAACGCCAGTGCGGCTGCGGCGACAAGAAATGTGATAATCGTTTTTTTCATTATCTGCGGGAGCGTTGATAATCAATTTATTATATCGGTGTACCTGATTAGACCAGAATATACCGCAATTGTTTGCATCGATCCCAGAAAATATGCAAGCTGCTCGTTCCCCGGCAGCTGCCTTTATACTCTTTTACTGAGCCGCCGTCAGGGGACGGGATATTTACGTTTGATAAAATACATGGGACGGCGCCTCTTTTTGATCAATGAGCGGCCAGAGAAAGGATTTAATTAAATATTAAATCTGCTTGTTTACATTGCAGTACTTCATTCTTAAACTCATCATGTACGACATCAGGCAAGGCTGACGTGCCGGTATTTCAACGGACAAACCACATTAATCAGATTAATATATCAAGGAGAACCTCACATGAAAAAATCGGTCTTACTGGCAATCTGCTTGCTGCTTGGATTCGCTGTCGGTTCAGGAGCCGAGGAAAATCGACTCCAGCAGTTTAATTCAGACGTTGAGCAGGCCTACGCTGCATACAGAAAAGCTCTGTTTCAAACCAATAAAAAAGATGCAGAGAAATCAGGGAAGGCCAACGAGATGTTCATTGAACAGTGGAGCTCGATCAAGGAAATATACCGTACACAGCCTCCCGAGGCTTTCAGTACCGATCCCGCATGGGCAACCACGTTATCTTCAATTGAAGAAATTGCTCAAAAGAGTTCCGTGCAGATAGAGGATGGGCAGTTAGCCGAAGCGCATGAAACTCTCGAGGCCATTAGAGACGAGCTGACTGATTTAAGAAAACGAAATTCGGTCGTCGTGTTCAGTGATCATATCAATAATTATCATGAAGTTATGGAAGGGCTGCTTGTTGGCGGTTATACCCCGGATAACATAAACGAGGCGGCTGTCAATGAGATTCGCGGCCAGTTGGCCGTATTGAATTATCTGGCCGAGGAAATCAAAGAAAATGCACCGGAGAAATATCGCAAGAACGAAACATATATGAAATTACAAAAAGATCTATTCGCTTCACTTGATGAGCTGACTCAGGCTGTGGAAGGCAATGACCCCAAGGTGATCAGTAAAGCCATCAATATGTTAAAGCCTGCTTATGCCAAACTTTTTGTGAATTTTGGTTAATGTTTATCAATAGACCTTGAGCCCGTAATCCGTCAGGAACCAGGTCCGGTTCAAGGGTTCTTGAAAAATGAGGCTGGACCACTACTAGCCGGCTTCTTTAGGCGCTGAATTTTAAGTGCTACGCTTTCAATAAAACCTCTGATATTACTTAGAAGAAACTATCCGTGGGATAGAGGGGCATTCCACGAATAACCAACATGGTCTGGGCATATGGTATCGGCATGTCAGGCGATATGATGATGAATTCCCGTCCACAGCAGGTTCAGGGCTATGATCGATTTCCGGAATGAACAGACAACAGGAGCTGACGCATGACCAAATTTAGCTGGAAGCAAAGAGTTCTTATTATTCCTCCGCTTTTGTTGGGTTGGGCACTGCTGGTATTTGCACCAACTATGAAGGCAGAACCACCAACGGTAGATAAACCAACGGGTAAAAAGGTTGTCAGGGCGCTTAAGGTCATGCCGCGAAAAATTCAACCTGCCGCCGTGGGGTATGGTCTTACTGCTCCAGCCGATTACTGGGAAGCTCAGACGGAAGTCGATGGTACCGTAGTCTGGGTTTCCGATACATTTAAAGATGGTTCCATTTTCAAACAGGGCGATGAAATCCTGAGGCTCGACCCATCCTATTACGAGCTCAATATTGCCCGCCGTGAAGCGGAGCTGGAGGTATTGAAACTCTCGTATCAGAGTACGCTTGAATCCCTGAAAATAGCTGAGCAAGAACATGAGTTAAAGAAATCTGAATATGACCGAATTGTACGCCTGAATAAGGCCAAGGCGGTTTCAGACAACGAAAAAGACCGCGTTGCCAGAGAATTACTCGGTGATAAACAGCAGCTCCAGACCCTCACAAACACTTTGGCCATCAACAAGGCCCAGCAGCAGGTTTTGCAGACCGAACTGGCCCAGGCTGAACGGGATCTGGAAAATACCATTATAAGCGCTCCTTTTGATTTAAGGATTACGGCAAAGCTGGTTGGTTTTGCTGAGTACGTCAATAAAGGTGAAATCATACTTACCGCTGACGGCATTGCTGCAACCGAGGTTAGTGCTCAATTCCCCACCGGCAAGCTGCGCCCGTTGAGAAAAAACGCTGAAAAAACCTCCGGAGATAATCCAGCGGGAAACCGCCTCGAAAACGAATTGGAAGCAACCGTTGCGATGAAGGTCGGCGACTATATTGTCAGCTGGGATGCAGAAGTCGACCGTTCAGGAGGCAAGATCGACGCGCAAACCCAAAGCCAGAGTGTCATTGTCAGAATCGAAAACCCCTACGCCCAGGCCGAACCGGGGAAGAAACCCCCGCTTCTCCGCGATACCTTCGTAAAGGTCATTCTCAAGGCTCCCGTACTCAAAAATCAAATTCTTCTGCCTATCTCGGCCATCCATAATGACAACGTATATCTGGTGAAAGAAGGTAAGCTGGAAATACGTCCCATAAAAGTGGATTTCGTCCAGGATCAAATCGCCATCGTGAAATCCGGTGTTGAAGCAGGCGATATCGTTGTCATGAGCATGCTTTCTCCTGCAGTTGAAGGCATGCCCCTCAAGCCCCAGCCGGACAAAAAAATGATGAAATGGCTGGACGAAGAAACGGGTTTTAAATCCGGAAATCCCAAGCAGAGTGAGAAAAAATCATGATCGCGTTCTTTGCTCGACACGCAACGGGAGCGAATGTGCTGATGATTGCCATACTGCTCCTTGGTATAATCGCTCTGCCAAAACTGCAGAAAGATACCTTTCCCATCACCCCCACCAAAGACATCGAGATAAAAATTACCTACCCGGGTGCCTCTCCCGCCGAAGTTCTCGAGGAAATCTGCTACCCCCTGGAGGAATCCCTGGATCAGCTCAGCGGTATCAAGGAGTTGCGTTGTGACGCAAGAGAAAACATTGCCTTTGGCAATGCAGAGATCAATGATGGGGAAGACATTGATATTCTTACCACAGATATTCAGCAGCAGGTAAACGCTATCAATGATTTTCCGGATAGAGTTGAACAGATATCGGTAACGAAACTTGATCGTGTGGCAAATGTTGTGAGTGTCGCGATTACGGGGAAAATGTCGCCCCAGGATCTCTATCTCTATGCACGGGATGTCAAACAGAGAATCAAGGCTCACCCGCTCATTGCCCAGGTTACGATTGGCGGCTTTTCCGAACAGGAAATAGAGATCAGGGTTTCCGAGTGGAAGCTTCAACAGTACGGTTTGAGTATTTCAGATCTCATGGGGGTAGTGCAACAACAGAGTATGAGCACTCCCGCCGGAGTTTTTACCAATGATTTACAAGAGATAAGTGTCCGGTTCGACCAGATGGGCAACCATGTTGATGATTTCAGGAACCTTGTTGTCAAAACGAGTGAAGCAGGTAACAAGATAAAACTGGGAGATGTTGCCGCCATTGAGCAAAAATTCAGCTCGGAAGAAGACCAGATTCTTTTTAACGGCCAGCGAGCCGCGCTGTTGCAGATATCAAAAACCTATTTTCAGGACTCTTTGAAGGTTAAAGAAGCTGTCGTGAACATGCTTGAGAAGGAGCAGATGCTTGCTCCGGAGGGGATCGTTTTCACCATCACCCAGGATGTCAGCGTCAACATCAAGGAAAGATTGCGTATCCTTACCAGCAACGGTGCCCAGGGACTGCTCCTGGCTTTTCTGATGCTCTGGGCATTTTTTAACATTCGATTTAGTTTCTGGGTTGCAATGGGGCTCCCGGTCTCCTTTCTCGGGGCCATTTTCACCATGCAATTGCTCGGCTACACCATCAATATGATGACCATGGTCGGTTTAATCGTGGCTATTGGCCTGTTGATGGATGATTCTCTTATTATTGCGGAGAATATTGCCGCCAAACGCCAGGCTGGATTGTCTGCATACAAGGCCTCTATAATCGGTACCAAGCAGGTTTTCCCCGGTGTCCTGGCCTCTTTTGCCACAACCCTGATGGTTATTGGCCCACTGATGTTCCTGACCGGAAAATTGGGGGAAGTGTTGCGGTATATTCCCATCATCCTGCTCATCACATTGCTGGTAAGCCTCATTGAAGCATTTTTGATCCTGCCTGCCCACCTGGCGCATAGCGAACTGAATTCAACACCACATGCCATCAGAAAAATGTTTGTCAACGGTTTTGAAACGGTTCGCAATAAAGTCTTTGTTCCGCTTTCAATCAAGGCCATGAACGTTCCCTATCTCACCCTGGGGATATTGATGATGGTGGTCATGGCTTCAACGGCAACCTTTTACGCAGGCATGCTCAAGTTCAAAGCCATGCCATCGCTGGAAAGCGATACACTGCAGGCTCGAATCCTGCTGCCTCAAGGAAGTCTTTTATCTCTTACCGAAACAGTTGTTGAAAAAGTCTCTGATGCCCTGGATGAAATCAACAGCGAGTATGCAGACAAGTATCCTGATTCTGGTGCATTGGTTAACAGCAAGACGATCATGTACAACACCAATATTGACGCCAATGAGTCAGGACCTCACATGGCCACCGTAAGTGCCGACCTGTTGCCGGCTCAGTTCAGACAGGAAAGTATCAAGTTCCTCGTCCAGAGCTGGAAGAAAAAGGTAGGCCCGACTGCCGATGTGATATCGCTGAAATTTACCGACAAAGAGCGCGGTTTGGCTGGCAACGGCATCGATATCCGGGTGCAGGGGAGTTCGCTGCAGGAACTCGACACTGTAAGCCGTTCGCTGGTCAAGTGGTTAAAAGGATTTGATGGAGTTTTTAACCTCTCAAAAGATTTACGTTACGGCAGAACGGAAATACACGTCAAACTTAAAGATGAGGCCGGCGTCATGGGGATAAACGCCGCCCAGCTTGCGCAAACATTGCGCAGTGCAGTTAAAGGAAGTACCGATCTCAAGGTTTTCCAGGACGGTGAAACGGTGGAGGTCACCATCAGGCTGGATGAGTTCACCTACGCGGCCAGCATGCAAAGGCTCGGTGATCTCGCTGTTACCGCCTCCAACGGCACACTGGTTCCCCTGACCAGTGTCGCTGATTTCGAGCAAAGAGAAACCTTCTCCCGGATCAACCGTATAAATGGCCTCAACACGGTAACCGTCCAGGGCAATATCAATACTCGGGTTGCCAATGCTCGCGAAATCATGCAGAAGTTCCATAAAGAGTTCGTTCCTCGAATAAAACAAAAATTCCCGGAGGTGAGCTTTGTTTCTCAGGGGCAGGATAAGGAAAGCGCTGATACGGGTTCTTCTCTGCTTGCCTTTTTTGGCCTTGGCGTCATTGGTATTTATCTTATTTTGACGTTTCTTTTTAAGAGCTACACGCAGCCGCTTGCAGTACTTCTGGCCATTCCCATGGGGTGGATCGGGGTGATCTGGGGCCATTTAGGGTTGGGTATAGACCTGACCATACCGAGTCTAGTGGGATTTGCCACCCTGGCCGGGATTGTCGTTAATAACAATATTCTTCTGGTAAATTTCGTTAAGGAACATATCGCCAAGGGGAAAAGCTTGATGGCTGCCTGTCGTGAAGCAGTCCATGACCGTTTCCGGGCCATATTTATTACATCCCTGACTACATTTGCCGGACTGCTCCCCTTGCTGACAGAGTCCAGTACTCAGGCACAATTTCTTATCCCGTTGATTGCCAGCATAGCTTTTGGACTCGTATCGGCAACATTACTGGCCTCTATCATTGTGCCCTGTGTATTGTTGATACTTGATGACCTCCATCTGACGAACTTCTCCCGTTAGTACCATTGGCTTGAAAATAAAAAACCTAATTCTACAATCGCTCTCGTCTCTTGATCGCCGGGTTAAAGTTGATGAAAGCAGGGAATCAGCAGGAAAGCTGTTCACAGGGGCGTTTTGTCTGCTGCTGGGAAGTAGTCTGCTGATGATATCAGGAATTGGGATGTTCTACATGTTTCCTCTTTTTGTCCTGGAACGTGGCGGAAACCGCGCAGATATAGGTTTTTTGATGGGGCTCACGAGTTTAGCGGCTGTTGCCAGCCGTCCCCTGGTGTCAAACATGGTGGATCGCATTGGACGCAAGAAAAGCATGATCAGCGGCTGTGTGGTCCTGGCTGTAGTCAGTCTGTTGCATCTTGCATTGGATGACACGATAGAGTCGGTTTACCCGGTGTTGATACTGTTAAGGATTTTTTTCGGGGTGGCTTTTGCCCTGGGAATCGTCGCTTCACTGACAATGGCGGCGGACATGGTGGCAGGGCCAAGACTGAACGAAGGCCTGGGGATTTTTGGGATTATGCCAATGGTGGGCCTGGCGCTCGGGCCGCTCCTGGGAGAACTCATTATCACGCACGTTGGTTTTCAGGCCATGTTTATCGGGGCGACCGCTATCTTTGTTATCTGTATTTTTCTTCTATGCTCCATAAGAGACACGTTCCAGGATACGGGAACCCTGGCCAAGGGCGGTTTTTTCCGGGTTCTGACTTTTCCTCTTGTCTGGAGAATGGCCCTGGCCAGCCTGTTCTTTGGTGCAGCATTTGCCGCCCATGCAGGTTTCGTAGCTCCCTATGCCCATACCCATGATGTTGCAGCTTCAGCTTATTTCGGCTTTTATTCGGCAGCGGCTATCCTGTCTCGGCTGTTCATAGGCAGGATTACCCTTCTCGTGGGTGAGATGTTTCTTATTCCGGCCGCCATGATCACCGCAGGAATTGGCTTTATCAGCCTGGTTGCGGTAAGCAATACGCTTGGTTTCATCATGGCCGGATTTGTTGCCGGCCTCGGCCACGGGCTGTTTTTCCCCAGCCTGATGGCCCTTTCCATTCGTCATATGGTCGCTTCAAATCGGGGCAAGGTTGCTGGAATTTTAACCGGCGGCTTTGATACCGGCATTTTTCTGGGCTCCCTGTTGATGGGGCAGCTTGGAGAATTTTATGGTTTTAAGGCAGTATTCGTGTTGGCGGCCGCCGCAGTCTTTATAGGTTTCATAGGGTTTCAGGCGATGAAATCAAAGATTAGCGAATGCCCCGGTAAAGCATAGCTCAGGCCATCAAGCTGCAGGTTCTGGCATCCTCGGTCTTGTTGTTGAGAGGATTTCATCAAAACAATACCTGATGCAAGGTCAATGCCGTGTATCGCGGCGGATGCGATCAACTCTTTACGAAGCGGCTGACAGCCTTTGCCAGCCGCCGGACGCCTCTTTCGATCGTTGCGGGATCGGCGCAGGTAAAATTGAGCCTGAAGGTTGATGTTGCCGCATCACCGGTATAGAAAGGTTCCCCGGGGACAAACACCACTTTTTCTTTCACTGCCTCCTGAAACAGATCCAGGGATTTCATGGACTCGGGGAGCCTGCCCCAGATGAACATGCCCCCCTCCGGCTCGGTAAAGGAAATATACTCGGGTACATATCTTTTCAGCGCATCCAGCATCGCCCGGCACTGCTCACCGTAAGCTTTTGTAATGAGAGCAATTCTTTGATCGAGGTCATGCTCGAGCAGGAATTCGCCAACGAGTTTCTGCGTCAATCCGCACGTGTGCAGATCAGCCGCCTGCTTGGC
>Ga0180435_10005825_pt1 | contig 11915 bp, 11 predicted proteins | sample SS_ome_3_FD_132467 | JGI IMG/M metagenome (GOLD analysis project Ga0180435, IMG submission 132467) | Hypersaline lake sediment archaeal communities from the Salton Sea, California, USA - SS_3_S_1 metaG | ecosystem: Environmental > Aquatic > Non-marine Saline and Alkaline > Hypersaline >...
AGTTCGATGCCATCCACGATGATGTCGCCCCGCTGGTGTTCCTCCAGGCGGTTGATGGTGCGGATAAAGGTGGACTTGCCACCTCCCGATGGTCCACAGACGACGACCACCTCGCCTCTCTTGACAGTCACGTTCACACCCTGCAGCACGTGGAAATCGCCGAACCACTTGTGCACGTCTCGGCAGATGATGATGTCTTCCGCTGTGTTCAGTTTCTCGTTCTGCATATGATCCTCTTTCCCAATCTACCGATTCCTATCGCTCCCCCACGCCCAGCACCTGCTCCAGGCGACGGCTAGCGTAGGACATGGTATAACAACAGATAAAGAATATGACCGCAGCGAAGGCGTAGACCTCCTTGTGCAGGCCGATGAACTCCTTCTGACCGACCACGGCCTTGGCGATGCCCAACAGGTCCAGGAGGCCGACGATGACTACCAGCGTGGTGTCCTTGAACAGGCTGATGAACTGCCCGACGATGGCCGGGATCACGGCGCGGAGCGCCTGGGGCAGCACGATCAACCCCATCACCAGCACCTCATTCAACCCCACCGCCCTGGCCGCTTCGTACTGGCCTCTAGGAATCGAGGCCAGCCCTCCGCGCACGTTCTCGGCAGTGTAGGCCGCGCTGAACAGGGTCATACCGGTAAGGGCGCGCATGACGGTGCCCAGTCGGATTTCCGGGGGGAGAAAGAGCGGCAGCATCAACTGGCTCATAAAGAGCACGCTGATGAGCGGGACACCGCGGATCGTCTCGATGTACACCGTGCAGAGCACCTTGATGACCGGCAGCTTGCTGCGGCGGCCCAAGGCCAGCAGGACGCCCAGCGGAAACGAGGCCACGATTCCGACGATGGCCAACACGAGCGTCAGCAACAGCCCACTCCACACGTCCTCCGACACCAGTGGCAGAAACGGGCTCTCCCGCGAGAATCCCCGCAGCAGGATGGTGATCAGGGGGAGGGACAGCAACCAGCCGATCACCAGCCAACGCCGCGGTTTACCCTCCGCCCTCCGGAACACCCAGGTGAGCATTGCCAGGAGCACGACGATGCCCAGGCTGACCAACACGCGCCAGGCTTCCTTGGTGGGATAGCGACCGATCATAAAGACCTTGAGGTTGACCACGACCACTTCCCAGCGCGCATCCCGCACGACCCAGGTGATAACTGCACGCAGCACGACGTAGACAAAGGCTATCGAGAAGAAAGTGAGCAGCACGTGGTACCACGTGCTGAACAAGTTCTTTTTCAGCCAACCCAGCAGGCCAACTTCGGTGCGAGGCGGCTTGATTACCTCAGGTTGCACAGCCATTTTCATCTCTCCACAATCTGAATGCGCCGGTTAACGACGTTCATGATCAATGAGATGGTCAAGCTCATTGATAGATAGCTAGCCATAATCATCAAAAAGACCTCGACCACTCGACCAGATTGGTTGAGCATCGTGGTGGAGACGGCGTATAGATCCAGGAAACCGATGCCGATAGCCAGGCTAGAGTTCTTGGTGAGGTTCAAGTACTGACTGATCAGCGGTGGGATGATCACGCGCAGGGCCTGCGGCAGAACGATCAGGCGCAGGATCTGTCCATTGGTGAACCCCTGGGCCCGGGCCGCCTCGGTCTGCCCCCGTGGCACGGACAGGATGCCAGCCCGCACCACCTCGGCGATGAAAGCGCCGGTGTAGACCACCAGACCGAGGGTCAAGGCCACGAATTCTGGCGAAAGAGCGGTGCCACCCTCGACTCTCAGGCCCTTTATAGCCGGTACATCGAGCACCAGCGGGTTCCCCGGCACTACGAGCCAGCCGATGGCAGGGACGGCGAGGAAGGCGACGACCACCCACAGAAAATTGAAATTGGGGCGTCCTGTACGCTGCACACCGCGAGCCCGCAGGATCATCAGAACCACAGCCACGACGAGGGCGGCGACGAGAAAGGGCCACCACGAGCCAAAGGACTCTGAGGGACGCGGCCAGGGCATGGCCAGACCACGGTTGCTCAGGTAGGTGGGACCGGGCAGGGTGATGGCCGTGATTTCATCCTGTTTCTTGAGTTGAGGCAGCTTGAGAATGACGGCGAAGTATAGGAAGAAGAGTTGCACCAGCAATGGGGTATTGCGGATGATCTCGATGTAGACGCTGGCGATCCTGCTGACGAGCCAGTTGTCGGACAACCGGGCAATGCCGGTCACCAGGCCCAGGAGAGTGGCCAGGACGACGCCCAGGCTGGCGACCCGGATCGTGTTGACCACACCGACCAGAAAAGCGCGCGCATACGAATCGGTGGGACTGAACGGGATTCCCTCCGCCAGGTGAAAACTGGCCTCCTGGTTAAAAAAGCCAAAAGTGAACGTGAGCCCCCGTTCTCTGTAGTTCGAGAGGGCCCACAAGCCTATAGCGAGCACCAGAATCACGAATGCGATCTGGGCCAGCACTTTGAGCACGCGCTCGTCACGCCAGAACGGCACCACTTTTCGGTGTTCCGCCATCGCTGCACGTTGGCTCATACCCGTCCCCTTTCATGGGGATGCAGCCCGACACGCCTCGCCGGCCATATCGGGCTGCACCCGTTTCATCCCTAGCGGGACTGTCTGGTCTAGCGCCAGGCCATGGGGTACAACAATCCGCCGTTGATCCACAACTCGTTGGGTCCGCGCGGAATGTTGATGCCCTCCGGCCCCAGGTGTCGGTTATACACTTCCTCGTAGTTGCCCACCTGTTTGAGGACGTTGACCATAAAGTCATTGGGGAGGCCCAGCGAGTCGCCCACTTCGCCCTCGACGCCCAGGAGGCGCCTGATGGTCGGGTTGTCGCTGGCGAGCATCTCGTCCACGTTCTGGGAGTTGACGCCCGTTTCCTCAGCCTCCATCATCCCCCAGGTCACCCAGCGCACAATGTCGTTCCACTGATTGTCACCGTGCGCGGTCAGCGGCCCCAGGGGCTCCTTCGACATCGTGACGTCCAGGATGACGTGGTCTTCGGGATTGGCCATGGCCGTACGGAGCGCGGCCAACTGCGACTTGTCGGACGTCTCTCCGTCGCAACGCCCCTCTTCGTAGGCCGTATTTGTGTCCTGGGTACTCTCGAAGAGCAGAGGGGAGAACTCAACGCCCCGCATGCGGAAGGCATCGGTCAGGTTCATCTCCGTGGTGGTGCCGGTGGTGGTGCAGACTGTGGCTCCCTCCATGTCCTCCAGCGTCTCGAAGCCGGTGTCCTTTCTGACCATCATCCCCTGGCCGTCGTAAAAGTTCACCGCAGCCCAGTCCAGCTCGTTGGCCGTATCGCGGGTCAGGGTCCAGGTCGTGTTGCGGAGCAAGACGTCAATCTCGCCGGTCTGAAGGGCCGGCAGCCGCTCGGGCGCGGTCAGCGGGCGGAACTCTATCGCGGTGGCGTCGCCAAAGACCGCGGCTGCGATGGCCTTGCAAAAGTCAACGTCGAACCCCTCGAACTCGCCTTCAGGGTTGATGTAGCCAAAGCCGATCAGCTCAGCGTTGCAGCCGCAGATAAGGTATCCCCGGTCCTTGATGAGTTGCAAACGCTGCCCGGCAGCCGCTGCAGCCGGAACCTCAGGGCACTCGGGGCACGGCGGGCACTCGGCCTCTGGGCACGGCGGGCACTCGGCAACCTCAGGACATTCTGGACACGGCGGGCACGGTGTTGCCTGCGGTCCGCAGGCAGCCAATAGAGAGGCCAGCATCAGTACGGTTACCAACACTACAAAGTATTTGCGCTTCATTATCCTACTCCTCCTTGTGAGAATCTGAATGGGTGGATACCGATAGACCAAATGCCAGTTTCTGTCCGCTTCCTCACCTCCTCTCCACTCCTTTCCCTAACGGCTTGTTAGTGGAGCGACAACATACATCCGTTGCTCTCGTTTTGTGGATTTTCGTCTTCAGACTCATTAGTACGTACTCAACGAGCGCAGCGGAAGCCCAAGTCGTCGTTGGCTGCACTGGGGTCAGTGGCGCTGCGGTTGTAAGTGGTCACCAGTTTCTCCTCCTGGAACCATCCACCGCCGCGCGTCACCTTGAACTTTTCCCCAAAGTACTCAGACTGATAGGCGCTATCCGGATAAGCCTGGTACCAATCGGCCGTCCACTCCCAGACGTTGCCTGCCATGTCAAACACACCATAAGAGCTGGCTCCCTCTGCGAAGCTGCCTACCGCCACCGTGCCTCTGAAGCCACTTTCCTTGGTGTTGGCCTTGGCAGGGTCCCAATCGTTACCCCAGGGATACGTTCGCCCATCGGTACCTCGCGCTGCCTTCTCCCACTCGGCCTCCGTGGGTAGGCGTTTCCCTGCCCATTCGCAGTAGGCGTTGGCATCGTTCCAGGTGACTTTGACCACTGGGTGGTTGTCCTTGCCCTCGGCGTAGGCCCGCCATCCCGCCTCGCCAGCCTTTTCGGCCCCAGTTTGATAGCCAGTTTCCTCGACGAACTTGGCAAAGTCGGCGTTGGTCACTTCGAACATGTCAATCTCAAAAGCTTCAAGGGGTACGGTATGAGCGGGCTTCTCGTCGTCATCTCCTGCGTCGTTGCCCATGGTGAACTCACCGGCCGGGATTTCGACCATCATCTCCGCGACCGGGGGCGCAGTCGGAGCCTCGGCCCCTGCAGTAGTGGGGGCAGGAGTGGGAGTTGGGATAGACGTGGGAGTAGGCGGAGGTGGCTTGGGCGTGGGTGTAGGCACAATCTGGATAGGGGTTGGGGTGGCTACTGCCGCCCCGCTAGGTGTCTCCTCGCCAGCGGGACCAGGGGCCGGTGTCCCTCCTCCGCAGCTTGTAGCCAATATTAGAAGCACAATCAGTAAAACCAGATAACTCTTCTTCATTAATTACCTGTCTCCTTTCCCATTGTGAGTGCAGCAAATGTGGCGTTGGTTTTAAAGTACGTTGAGGTGCAGTTGATTGCCCCTCAGGGCAAAGAGGCACACGGATATCACTCCAGCCTTAGCATATACATTTTATCACATCAGTTGGCCTTTTGTCAATTCTGGTACTGGTGAACACAATAGACAAGCGTTCCCCTTCGCTCTTACTGCCTGTATTGTACTCGATAAAGCGTAATTGTGCAAGAGGGAGGCATCGTGACCAATGCACCCGCAATCAGAACTGATGGGCCGTCATGGTTGCGGGTTTCGGAAGTGGCCGGGTTGACGGTTGACTCTGTGAGCTTGAGCTGGCAGTGTCAAGGTGATCGGCAAGGGGCGCAAGATGCGCAACGCATTTAGGCCCGAATTATGGACAGGATGCCTGAAAACCCGGCGCGGTATCTGGAGGCACTGCTAACTGCCCAAGCCACCGCTTAGCTTAAAAAATTGGGAAATTGGCCTCCTACCCCTAGACAGAAGCGAGTTTCAGGTGTATAATAGATTCTAGAAAAGACCACCGTTGATTGCACCGAAGCGGCAGAAAGCGACAAAGTTTCTCAGTAGCTGCCGAAGGCTTCCTTGCGCGGGCAAGGATTTTGTTTTCGGCTGTTTTTTTTCTCCGATCAAGGCATATCCTGTGAAGCACTCTTCTGATCTTCGTTAGCAGCCTGGGGAAGAGCTCGCCCTATTTCCAGAGTGGTAGACACAGGCTTCGCCCATAATGAGTTAGGCGAAACGGCGGCAAAAAGAGAGGAGATAACAAATTATGGAACGCTTGACTTGGAAGATAAGAATTTCAGTGCTGTGGCTCTTTATGGCAGTGGCTATGTCGGCCCACAGTATATTGGCTTTCATGGACCCGGCCGCTATGGAGGAACTCGGGGAGATGCAGATGAGTGCGGGGATGTTCGTATTTATGGCACTCTTCTGGCTGATTCCCTTGATCATGGCTTTCCTGTCCCTGACCCTGAAGGATTCCGCCAGTCGCTGGGCGAATATCGTTCTGGGGATTGTCTTTACGCTGCTCAACATCTGGCACCTAGTTGAGCATTTGACCACCGCGCTAGCGGTTCACCAGATACTGATTATAGCTTCAACGGTTGTAGTCACAGCGCTGATCGCGTGGTATGCATGGAAGTGGCCTAGACAGGTAGCGTGAGTTATTGCTGAAGAAATATGGCGGATAAGTGAGCCGTGGGTTCGGTGAATAGAATGCCGCCGTTTCCTCTAAAACAACAGGCTTTGCAGCTCACTTGTTGGCCAATGCCTTCGGCACTTCGTAAAGCCGAGGACGTTAACCGAAATACGCCCGTCGTTGTCACGAAGAGAGAGTTGGTCACGGCAAGGGGCGAAAGGAGGTGAAAGAGATGGCAAGAACAGGCGGGATCTTTAAGCTGGCTGAGCCAGTTGTGAATCGCATGATGCAAAGACAGCTAGAAAGCAATCTCGCCAACCTGAAGGACATCCTAGAGGCCTAAGTTTAGTGCAGCACCTGACAGCCCACCCTGGGAGTGGTGGGGCCAAGTTTGTGGGCCACCTCTCCGCGATGAGGGACAGGGCGGGCGAACTCTGCCTAACATGAGGCCCCAGCGTACGCTTGATAGTGTCGTAGAAGGCCAAACAATTCAACAAGGAGGTTTGACAATGTCTTTCCGTATATCACCCGTATGGTGGCCCGTTTTGGCTGTGGCTTCGCCGGTTATCGTCCCCTGGTTACTTATCAGGAACCGCCACTTTCAGGAAGACCGCACCCGGGCCGCTGAACTTAACCAGGAGCGCATAAGCCAGGCTGAGCCCCTTGAAATGCCCGAGCTTGATTTCTTGGAGCTGACGGTGCTGGTGGAATGGAAAACCGATGAAGGATTCATGGGCGATGCTGGCGTGTCCTATCTGTTTAAGACCGAATTGGGCTCGATGCTCTATGACGTCGGTTTTGGCCCGACTCGCCCGGCTCTAGCTCACAACGCTGCCAAGCTGGACTTTAGCCTGGATCAGGTGGAGGCCTTGGCCATCTCGCACCTTCACGGCGACCACATGGGCGGGATACGTGCCCAACGCTCCCTGCAAGTGACTGTACCCGATCAACTGATGTCGTCAGAGCCAATGCCTTGTTTCCTGCCTGATACGGCTGAGGCCCAGGGATTCAAGGCCGAGTTGGTTGAAAAGCCCCAGTTACTAGCTGCCGGTATCGCTTCCACTGGCCCTTTGGCCCGGAGTCTTTTCCTATTTGGCTACACGGAGGAACAGGCACTGTTGGCCCGAGTCAAAGACAGGGGCCTGGTGGTCTTCACCGGCTGCGGCCACCCGACCATTGAGGTCATTCTAGATATGGTAGGGCGCCTTTCCGATGAGCCCCTCTATGCCGTTGGCGGTGGGCTTCACTTCCCTGTCACTGGAGGGAGAGGCGACCGCGCTGGCATCCAGTTCCAGACGATTATGGGCACGGGTAAGCCTCTCTGGCAACGGATTACCGACGAAGACTTGAGTCGAACCATTAACGCGATCAATGGCGCTGGTCCCGAGAAGGTTTATCTTTCGGGACACGACACCTGCGACTATGCCCTGGACCGAATGAAGAGAGAGCTTAATGCCGAGACCGAGGTGCTTAAGGTAGGGGCGACTTATCATTTTTGATCCAGTTTCATCGCTTCCTCGAATCGCCTAGTGCGCGCCACACCCGCTGCAGCCGACTCGCTGATTGAGATCTCAAAGTAGGTTTCGTTAGTAGTCTTGCAAAAGCAAAGCCACCCAGATTTCAAGGGTGGCTTTTTTGCTGATTCGCCTAACAACCCCCACACTCCAGCCTCAAAAGATGTCGAAGCTTCCGCTTAGAGGCATAATCAGACTTGGTACAACTTACGCTGGTAAATATAATCCTCCACTGCTTCTGCCACCTGATACTTGATGGGCAGCCCTTCACGCACCCGTCGTTGAATATCAGTGGAAGAAATGGCCAACTCGGGTGCATTGAGCATCTGGACTCGCGAGGCCACTCCAGGTAGAAGGGTATCTAATTCATCCAGGTCTACCTGGTAGCCCGGCCGGCTCACCACCGCAAAGTGGCATAGTTTGATTAGCCGTCTGGGCTCGTGCCAGGTAAGGATGTCGAGCAGAGAATCAGAACCCATGATGAAATAGATCTCAACGTCGGGTCCCCATGCATCCCGAAGAAGTTCGATGGTATCCACAGTATAAGAGGGACCGGAACGATCAATGTCCACCCTGGAGACAGCGAAATGAGGGTTGGAAGCGATAGCCAGTTCGACCATGGCCAGGCGATGCTCTACCGGTGACACGACGTGATCGAGTTTGTGGGGGGGCAGCCTGGCGGGCACGAAAACAACGCGCTCCAACTCGAGTTTCACCCGCACTTCCTCAGCGCTCACCAGATGCCCAATGTGGATGGGGTCAAAGGTGCCCCCAAAAACGCCAACTCGCATGGCTACCCCCAATGATTCAACGAGCAAATCCCAATGGCTTCTTGGTCATTTTATTGCCATTCCAGTTCGGTATCGCCGATGCGCACCGTATCCCCTACCTTAACCCCTGCTTCTTCCAAAGCTGCTGAAATCCCCATGGCTTCCAGAATGCGCTGAAACCTCATTACTGCCTCATCGTACTCCCAGTTTGTCATGGCGACCACACGCTCTACTTTGGCCCCCCGCACTCGCCAACCATTCTCTTCCTGGGTGATGCTGAAGGGCTTTTCCTCCTCCAGGCGGAAGACTTTTACCTCTTCTTCGACAACCGGCTTCTCTTTAGGCAAGCTATCGAGCAGATTAACTATCCGCTGCAGAAGGGTCGGCACTCCCTGGCCAGTGACGGCCGAGATGCTCATAGCCTCCAGTTCCAACTTTTTTATTTCTCGACTGACCCGTGGCCATAATTCTTGAGTCTGAGGCAAATCCATCTTGTTTAATACCACCACCTGGGACTTGCGGGCCAACTGCGGGTCGAAAAGAGCCAGTTCATCGTTGATCTTCTCGAAATCTCCCAAGGGGTCAGCAGACGCTCCATCGAGAAGATGGATCAAAAGCCGGGTGCGCTCTACGTGGCGCAGGAACTGATGGCCCAGGCCAGCGCCAGCGTGAGCCCCTTCAATGAGACCGGGAATGTCGGCCAAGACGAAATCCCGGTCGTCCACCATCACTACGCCCAGGTTGGGCTGCAAAGTGGTAAAGGGGTACTCGGCAATCTTGGGGCGGGCGGCGCTAACGACAGACAATAGTGTGGACTTGCCGGCATTGGGCACACCAATAATGCCCACGTCAGCAATGAGCTTTAACTCCAGGCGCAGCCAGCGCTCCTGGCCAAGCTCACCGTTTTCAGCCAGCCGAGGGGCTTGGTTGGTGGATGTGGCGAAAGCGGCGTTGCCCCGCCCCCCTCGCCCCCCCCGGGCGACGAGGGCCCGTTGCCCAGACTGGGTGAGATCAGCCAGCAGTTGGTCTGTGTCAGCATCGCGGGCCACGGTGCCTGGGGGCACGGCTATGGTCAGATCCTCTCCCTGCTTGCCGGTTTGATTCTTACCCCGTCCGTGGCCACCCCGTTGAGCTTTGAAGTGGCTGCGCTTCTTAAAGTGGATGAGGGTATTCAAATGAGGATCTACCACCAGATAGACGTCGCCCCCTTTGCCGCCGTTTCCGCCGTTGGGCCCGCCGAAAGGAATATACTTCTCACGACGGAAGCTCACACAGCCGTTGCCTCCGTCACCAGCTTTCACATAGATTTTAGCCTCGTCAAAGAACACGGAAAGACCTCTCTGGACTTTAGGGCAGAACGGGCTCCCATGCCCGGCGTCTGGCGGCCCTTCGGCGGAGTTTATCCTGAGCAAAGCCTGTCCTGAGCTCTGTCGAAGGGTCGAAGAGCTCAGGACAGGCGTGGGAGCCGCCTCTGCTCCCATGCAGATAGCATCTAAGCAATATTATACCACTACCTGGACGCGGATGCAAGGCATTTGACAAACCATCTTGATTGTGATAAACTTAACATTGTTTTGCCCAGGCTACGGCGATGGCGTACTCTACGGCCTATGCCCTTAGGAGTCTCGAGGCAATAATGATGCTACGTTTGTAGGAGGAGTTTAGCGCATGCCCATTGATTATCTCCCCATCCTTATCCTCGTTATTGTAGCCTTCCTCTTCGCCGTCTTGGCCCTTCTTGTGCCCGCCCTACTAGGTCCTCGAAAACCCACCACGATCAAGCTCTCTACCTACGAATCTGGCAAGATCCCCTTCGGCACCACGAGCCGACGCTTCCCCGTCAAGTACTATCTCACGGCCGTGCTCTTCATTCTCTTTGACATCGAGGTCATCTTTCTGTACCCCTGGGCGGTCGTGTTCAGGAAGTTGAAAATCTTTGGCTTGATTGAGATGGGGGTTTTTGTACTGATCCTCCTGGTAGGCTATTTTTATGTTTGGCGGAAAGGGGCTCTGGAATGGGACTAGAGAGCAACCTGCCGGAAGGCGCGGTCCTCACCACCACTCTGGAAAAGATGGTCAACTGGAGCCGCCAGTATTCACCCTGGCCTCTCCTTTTCGGCCTGGCTTGTTGTGCCATCGAGATGATGCATGCTGGAGTGTCACGGCACGATATTTCCCGTTTTGGAGCTGAGGTCTTTCGTGCTTCACCGCGCCAGGCCGACGTCATGATTGTGGCCGGACGCATTTCTCAGAAGATGGCTCCGGTGGTCAAACGCCTCTATGAGCAGATGCCCGAGCCCAAGTGGGTCATCGCTATGGGGGCCTGTGCTTCCTCGGGGGGCATGTTCAACAACTATGCTATCGTCCAGGGAGCGGACAAGATCATTCCCGTTGATGTCTATGTTCCCGGCTGTCCACCTCGCCCCGAGGCCCTGCTCTACGCTATCACCAGGCTACAAAAAAAGATAGAGCAAGAAAAGTTCAAAGATAGAGCGTAGTAGTTATCAGGTCAATGAGGCAATGGGGCAAAAGGTAACCTAGTGGACTCGTTGACCTATTCACATCACCACACTTTGGCGAAGGACTGAAGATGGCTGAAGGTGATACTACTGTTGAAAAACTCAAGACCCAGTTCCCCGAGGCCGTGCTGGCGGAGCAAGAGTTCCGGGGGGAGACCACCGTTGAGTTGAGAGCCGATGATCTGGTGGGGGCCTGCCGTTTCCTGCGCGATGATCCCGATCTCAAGTACGAGATGCTGACCCACGTCACTGGGGTTGATTACTTGGCTATGGGGCTGGACCTCCGTTTGGCGACGGTTTATGAGCTTTATTCTCTGGAACACCGACGTCGCTTGCGTCTGAAGGTGCCTCTGGCAAGCCATCCCCCCACCGTTCCGTCTGTGACTTCCATCTGGCCAGGAGCCAACTGGCATGAGCGGGAGGCCTACGACCTGATGGGCATCGTCTTCGAAGGTCATCCAGACCCGCGGCGCATCCTGATGCCCGACGACTGGCGGGGCCACCCGCTGCGCAAGGATTACCCCCCTGAGAATGAGGCGGTGGCTTTCTCCGCCACAGCCGAGTACCCCGAACTGGAGTCCCTGGGTGCCCAGATCATAGAGGCGCCCTCACCGGAACCTTCCCTGCCACCCGGCGTGGATCCAGAGAAATACATGGTGCTCAACTTTGGTCCTCAACATCCGGCTACCCATGGTGTGTTGCGGGTCGTGCTGGAACTGGATGGGGAGACCATGGTCAGCGCCCATCCCGACATCGGGCACCTCCACTCCGGCATCGAGAAAACAGCCGAAAGCAAAACTTACCAGCAAGTCATCCCCTACACCGACCGCATGGATTACGTCTCGGGCATGAACAACAACCTGCCCTACATCCTGGCTGTGGAAAAGCTTTTGGATGTGGCAATCCCCCCCCGAGCCCAGTACCTGCGAGTTATCTGTTGCGAGTTGCAACGCCTGAGTGCGCATCTGATCTGGCTGGGCACCAGTGTACTGGACCTCTCGGGCACGATCATGAGCTTGCTGATGTACTGTTTCCGTGACCGGGAGGCCATCTACAATCTTTTCGAGATGATCTGCGGTGCCCGGCAGACGCCCAGCTATTTCTG
>Ga0180435_10005831_pt1 | contig 11910 bp, 9 predicted proteins | sample SS_ome_3_FD_132467 | JGI IMG/M metagenome (GOLD analysis project Ga0180435, IMG submission 132467) | Hypersaline lake sediment archaeal communities from the Salton Sea, California, USA - SS_3_S_1 metaG | ecosystem: Environmental > Aquatic > Non-marine Saline and Alkaline > Hypersaline > Sediment...
CGCAGGGCCTCTACGGCCCGTTCAAGTGGGCCGGGTCCGACTTCTGAGATGCGCTAGTGCGCTAAAGGGGACGGATCGATTTTCGCGAAAATCGATCCGCCCCCTTTAGCGCCGGGTGCGGCGCCCGAGCAGCGCGATCGCGAACAGGGCGAACGGCACGCCCAGCGCCGGCAGCGGCACCGGGGTGAACGATGACAGTGCCATGTTGGCATTGCTGAAGTTGGCTGCCCCGGCGACGGGATAGGCGCCGCTGTAGAGTCCCGATTGGATCACGACGTCGGCCACGTCCGGGCTGGCGCCGAACGCGATCGCGAATGCCCCGGTCGAGCTGCCCTGGTGGATGTCGACCTGGCCGATGCCGGATGACCAGACCGCGACGCCGACCGTGGCGAACACCCGGAACCGGATGTCGATCGTGCCGCCGACCTCGCCCGCGACGTTGACGTGGAGCTCCGGCGTGGCCGGATCGAGGATGCCGTTGGCGACGTGCGGCACGAGCAAGTCCTCGCCCTGCAGGCGGAAATGGTCGCCGCCGCTCCAGTTTTCCGAGGCCAGCGTGGCGAGGTCGGCGCCGCGCGAGAACAGCGAGCCGGTAAACTGGTAGCGGATCGAGTTGCCGTTGTTGGTGCCGTAGGATGCGGTCGGGTCGCCGTACGCATCGTGCACGAGATTGGTGAAGGTCGCCGCGTGGAACGCGAAATCGACCGTGACCGGCGTGCCGTCGGGCAGGCTCGCCGAACTCAGCATGAGTTCGTCGATATAGTCGATGTAGCCGCCGCCGCTCGCCGAACGCAGCGAGCCGACGCCGAACGCGCTGGTTCCCGTGGCGTGCGCACCCACGCTGAGCGCGCTGCCGGTCAGCATCGAGCGGACTTCGGCGTCTACGCTCAGGGTAGGGCCACCGAAGCTCGAGCTGGTCGAGCGTGTCGTGAGGTCATCGAGCGGCGTGTGGAAGATCTGGCCGCCGACGTCGCTGATGGTGAAGCCCGGGTTGGCGATGCGTGCGTCGATGCGCCCGAAGAAGTCGACCTCGGCCTGCGCGGCAGACGGCGCCAGGGCGGGACCCAGCGCGACGAGCAGGACGGGTGCGAGCCCGAGATTCCGGCGCGCGGGGGGTGCGGGGGAAGCCTGGTCGTCGGCTGGCATGGTGGTTCCTCCCGATACGGCGCCAAGGCGGACGGATCTGTTTTCCAGCGGCGCTAAACGGGACGGGCCTATTCTCGCGAAACGAGGTCTGTCCCCTTCAGCGCGTGGTGCCGCGGCCGTGTGCCGCGCCACGCAAGCGGCGACGGATAGCGTGTCCCGCCTCCCTTTAAGCGTAGTCCGCGCGCCGCCCGTCAACCACGTCGAATGTGCGTCGCATTACCGCTGGGGAAACGCTGCACAAGTGGCTGTGTTGCCTGCCGGCGGCGTTGCGCGGCGTCGAGCGTCCCTGGTCGCTAGGCAGGTGGATGTCGCCTACCCGGAGGATCACCCGTGTCCCGGCCGCCGTTGCATCCGTCCATACGCCCCGGTATAGTGCCGCGCCAGTACCATACGTTTGCGTACGGTACGGCCCGGTATGGCGCCTGCAGGGGGCTGCCGGGCCGCATTCGAATCAGGCCTTCGGGGCGTTGCCGATGAGTAGCCGGAAACGGCGCTCGGCGAGATCGTCCCGGAGTTCGTCGGACTGGTTGAGCGAGGTCGTGTACTCGCCCACCTGGTAGAAGTACAGCGCCTGCGCGCGCAGCAGCGCCTCGGCGTTTTCGAAGCCGGCGGCTTCGAAAACGGCGCGCAGGTAGTCGATGCGACGGCGGTCGATATCCGCGACCGCGGCCGCGGCGTAGTCGTCGAAGCGCGCGAATTCGCGCATGGCGACGTCATGGCGGGAGTCATCGGTGTGATCCGTGAACTCGATAACCGATTTGATCAGGTTCGGCGCGTCCGTGATGTGGTTGACGTCCAGTCCGGCGATGAAAGCGCGTTGCTTGTCCCGCCACCAGTCGACCATCTGGTGCAGCAGTTCGTCGCGGTTCTTGAAATGCCAGTAGAAGCTGCCCTTGGTCACGTCGAGCTCGCGCGCGAGGGTCTCGACCTTGACGTTGCCGATGCCCTGCGAGAAGAGCACGTCGAGTGCTTTTTTCAGCCAGGCGTCGCGATGCAGTGTGGGTTTCCCGGATTTCGGCATGTCGATGATGTGCCCGTGATGGCGGTCTTGGCCTGCAATTCTAACGAAGTGGCGCGCGCACGCCACGCGGCTCACAGCTAATGTGAAGGAGTCTCACTTGGATCTCGATCATCTGACCAAGGAAGTGCAGGAGCGTTACCACACCCTGCTCGAAGAGGGCGCCGACCCCAACGAATGGGCCTACGCCTGGCGCTCGGAATACAACCGCGGCGGTTTCAAGGCCGTCGACATGCTGATGGACGAGGTGGTCAACCCCGGCAAGTGCATCGGCTGCGCCGCCTGCGTGACCATCTGCCCGGTCGACGTGTTCGACTATGCCGAGGAGAAGCCGGTCGCCGCGCGCGAGAGCGCGTGTGTCTACTGCGAGCTGTGCGTCGATGCCTGCCCCGTGCTGCGCCCCACCGACCAGGACATCAAGTCCCAGATCGGCCTCATGGAACCGGTCAAGGACGAGGGCTTCGGCGGCTACGCCTACGGCGTCTATGCGCGCGCCACGGAGAAGGCGTGGGCCGAGAACGGCCAGGATGGCGGCGTGTGCACGGCGCTGCTGCTGCACGGGCTCAAGAACGGCACGCTCAAGGGCGTCGTCGCGGGCGAGGAACATGCCGAGAACCCGCAGATGGGCTCGTCGATGCTGCAGACGACGCCCGAACAGGTGCTTACCGGCGCGCGGTCGCGCTACACCTACCAGCCCAACACGCTGGCGCTGGTCGAGGCGATGAAGAAGAACATCGCGCCGCTTGCCGTGGTCGGCGTGCCGTGCCAGGTCGACGGCGTGCGCCAGCAGCAGCATTCGAGTATCCGTCTCGACGTCGCCGAGTGGTATCGCCAGAACATCGGCCTCGTCATCGGCCTGTTCTGCTCGGAGTCCTTCACCGAGAAGGGCATCGACTGGCTGGCCGAAGAGCTCGAAGTGCCGAAGAAGGACATCACCAACATCAACATCAAGGGCCGCGTCGAGATCAAGCTGCGCGACGGCCGCGAGGAGGTGAAGTCGCTCAAGGCCTTCGGCAAGTATGCGCGCCCGGCCTGTCTCTACTGCATGGACTACTCGGCCGAGAACGCCGACATCGGTCTCGGCGGCATCGGCATCGATGGCTGGACGTTCACCGTCATCCGTACCGAGGCGGGTCATAAGGCCTGGCAGGCGCTGGTCGCCGACGGCTGGGTCGAGACCAAGGAACTCGACGAAGAGCCCAAGGGCAAGGACCTCGTGGCGCGGCTGTCGATCTACAAGCGCAACCGACCGCTGCCGGCGCTGATGCCGACGCTGCCCGAACGCGAGGCCATCGGCAACCTCGACCCGAAGAACTACTACCGGGGCTGGGAACCGGGCAATTCGCCGCGTGAATGGCGTCCGCTGCCGCCCCCGCCGCCGAAGAAGAAAAAGGCGGCCAAGAAGGAGGATGCCGCATGAGCACCGCCAAGCGACAACTCGAAGATCTCAATGTCATCGTCTCCGGCCAGGGCGGCGACGGCTCCCTGACCGTCATCAACATTCTCGCCGACGTGCTGCGCGGCTACGGTCTGCGCGTGTATACCGAACGTGACGTGCTCTCGCGCATCAAGGGCGGCATCACCGCCGCCACCTTGCGTGCCTACAACGGCGAGCGGCTGTGCATCGGCAGTGACATCGACCTGCTGGTCGCGTTCGACGTGCTGGCAGTGAAGAAGCACGCCTACCGCCTCAACGAGCGCAGCGTCGTCATCTACGACAATTCCGGCGGTGGCCTGCCGGAAGGGCACGGCGTACCGGCCGGCGCGCGGGTCATCGGCGTGCCGCTCAGCCGCCACGCCGTGCGCACCTTCCGCCGCGACATCTACAAGAACAGCATCTCCTTCGCCGTTATCGGCCGCCTGCTCGGCCTCGCGGATGCCGACATGCGCACGTCGTTCGAGAAGCGTTTCGGGCGGCGCGGGGCACAGGCGCTGAAGTACAACCTCGATGCGCTCACCATCGGTTGCTCGCTCGCCGACGAGGCCGGCCTGACCACCGACGCCGGCATGTACGACATCGTCGGCAAGGAAACCCGGCCGCACATGCTGATCACCGGCAACGAGGCGGTCGCCTTCGGTTTCCTCGTCGGCGGCGGGCGTTTCTTCGCCGGTTACCCGATCACGCCCTCGACCGACATCATGGAATGGCTGGTCAAGTGGATGCCGAAGTTCGGCGGCGTGGTGCGCCAGGCCGAGGACGAGTTGTCGGCCGTGAACATGGCGATCGGCGCGGCGCTGACCGGCACGCGCACCATGATCGCGACCTGCGGTCCGGGCCTGTCACTGATGCAGGAAGGCATCGGCCAGCTCGGCATGGCCGAGATTCCGCTGATCGTCGTCGACGCCCAGCGCGGCGGGCCGAGCACGGGCCTGCCGACCAAGCCCGAGCAGAGCGACATCAACCTGATGGTCTACGGCGGTCACGGCGACTTCCCGCGCGTGGTGCTCGCACCCGGCACGCCCGAGGAGTGTTTCCACCTCGCCGTCGAGGCCGGCAACCTCGCCGAGAAGTACCAGTGCCCGGTGTTCATGGCGCTCGACCAGGGACTGTCGCAGAACCTCGCGACGGTCGATCCGTTCGACCTCGAGAAGGTCGTCGTCGACCGCGGCAAGCGCCTCGACGAGCAGGGCCTGGCGCAGGCCGAAGCCTACAGGCGCTACGCGTTCTCCGACGATGGCGTGTCCGCCTTCGCCGCGCCCGGCATGGCCGGCGGCATGTCACTGGTCACCGGCAACGAGCATGACGAGTGGGGCCTGGTGTCGACCGACCCGGTCAACCGCGTGAAGATGATGGACAAGCGCCAGCGCAAGCTCGAATCGATGCAGCCGGACCTGCCGCGCGCCGTGAACCATGGCGTGGAGACGGCCGATATCGGCTTCGTCGGCGTCGGCATGACCTACGGCGTGATCCTCGAGGCCATCGACCTGCTGGCCGAGCAGGGCGTCTACGCGCAGTATCACCAGCCGCGCACGCTGTTCCCGATGCTCGACGAGACGCCTACGTTCACGCGGCGCTGCAAGCGGACCTACGTCGTCGAATACAGCGCGACCGCGCAGCTCGCGAAGCTGATCGTCGCGCAGGGCGGCGAGCAGGCCAACATCCACAACATTCTCAAGTACGACGGCACGCCGATGCGGGCCGAGGAGATCGTTCGCCGCGTGCTGGGCGATCTCGGCGTCAAGGAGGTCGAAGTCGCATGACTACTACATTCACTCCCGCCCGTCCCATCTGGTGTGCCGGCTGTGGCGATTTCGGCGTGCTGCAGGCGCTGGTCAATGCACTCGAGGAACTCGGCGTGCCGCCGCACAAGCGCATGGTTATCGCCGGCATCGGTTGCTCGGGCTCGCTGCAGAACAACCTGTCGTGCTACGGCTACCACGCCCTGCACGGCCGCGTGCTGCCGACCGCGACGGGCGCCAAGCTGGCCAACCCGGAGCTGACCGTGATCGGCGTCGGCGGTGACGGCGATGGCTATGCCATCGGCGGTGGGCACCTGATGCATGCCTTCAAGCGCAACCCGGGCGTGACCTACATCGTGATGAACAACGGCACCTACGGCCTGACCAAGGGGCAGCCGTCGCCGACCGCGCCGGTCGGCTACGGTGACAACATCGAAGAGGATCTCGACCCCATCATGCTGGGCCTCAGCATTCCGGGTTCGACCTTCCTCGCGCGTGCCTACAGCGGTGCACCGGCGCAGCTGCTGGAACTGACCAAGGCCGCTCTCGAGCACACCGCGGCGGGGCGTGGCATGTCCTACCTCGAGGTGCTGTCGCCCTGTGTCACCTACAACGACACCTACCGCGATTGGCGCACCTCGGTCTACGACATCGATGCCGAAGCCGGTTACGACGCCGGCAACCGCGCGCAGGCCTTCGTGCGCATGAGCGAGCTGCGCGAGCAGGGCCGCCTGCCGCTCGGTCTGGTCTACCGCGGCGAGCGACCCGCGCTCGAGGAACTCGCGCTCAACCGCGACTTCGAGGCCCCCGCGCTGCAGGACGTGGCCGGGCCGGCCGCCCTCGCAGGTTATCGCGAGGCGATGCAGTCTTTCATGAGGTAAAGGACTACCAGTTGCTTCCTCCCACACTGCCAGGCTGCGTTTCGCCAGACGCAGCGGTTTGACAATGCAACATTCAAGGGGGCCCGGATCGGCCCCCGTTTTTTTTGCACGGGCGGGAAGGTGGCCCGGACTGGCTGCGCGGGCGCAGGAAGCGCGGCAGGCGCATGAAGATTCGCCGGAACGGTCGCGAATTGGGTAATGTGTCGGCCGACTCGACAACATCACCAGAAGGGGGAGAGATGGCAGAGGACTTGTTCGACTTGAGCGGCAAGGTCGCGCTCGTGACCGGCGGCAGCCGTGGCCTCGGGCGCCAGATGGCGCTTGCATTCGCCGAGCGCGGCGCCGATGTCGCGGTGGTGAGCCGCAAGCGCGAGAGCTGCGAGACAGTCGTCGGCGAGATCGCCGCGCGCGGCCGGCGCGGCTTCGCCTACGGCTGCCACGTGGGGCACTGGAACGAGCTCGATCCGATGGTCGACGCGGTCTACGGCGAATTCGGTCGTGTCGACATCCTCGTCAACAATGCCGGCATGTCGCCGCTATATCCGTCCCTGGACGAGATCAGCGAGGAATTGTTCGACAAGGTCGTGGCGCTCAACCTGAAGGCGCCGTTCCGCCTCATGGCCCTCATCGGCAAGCGCATGATGGCCGGCGAGGGCGGCAGCATCATCAATATTTCCAGCACCGCCTCGATGCGGCCGAGCCCCGGGTCGCAGCCCTACGGCGCGGCCAAGGCCGGGCTGAACATGATCACCCAGGCCTTCGCCCATGCCTACGGCCCCGCGGTGCGCGTGAACTGCATCATGGCCGGCCCTTTCCTTACCGACATCTCCAAGGCCTGGGACATGGAGGCGTTTTCCCAGCGTGCATCGCGCATGGCCCTCAAGCGCGGCGGCGAACCGCACGAAATCGTCGGTGCGGCACTGTATTTCGCGAGCGGCGCTTCGAGTTTCACCACCGGGTCGATTCTCGCCGTCGACGGTGGCTGGCTGGGCGGCGACGACTGAGATTGCCGCGTTGCCGCACGGACATCGCGGATGCCCGGCGGTCGCTAAAGCCGGGGCGCGCGCGGCCGCTGTTTTCGATGGTTCTCCTTCCGAGTCATCGCCAGCGGCATGCGCGCTTCGTCAAAACGGACTTTCACGCTGTTCAGCGTTCTCGCCGCGCTGGTCGCGCTGGCCGCTGCGCTCGCGTTCGCGCTGAGCGAGCAGCGCCGCGCCGCGACGGATGCCATCGCGCGGCAGGGACCGGCGCTGACCGCATTGCTCGCCGACCGCTTGGTCGCCACGGACCGCGCGGACGCGGCGGCGCGTCTGCACAGCCTCGAGCCGATGCTCGCCGGCGGGGCGCTGGCCTATGTCAGCGTCGAGCAGGGTGGGACGGCGCTCGCCAGCCGCGCGGCGCCCGGGCTGAGCATTCCCGCGGCCGCGGATGATGCCGCCGTGCGCGAGTTCGATGTCGCGGGCCAACGGCTGCGCGAGTTCAGCGCCGGCGGCGCCGATGGCACGCCCCGGGTGCGCAGTGCCTGGCGTGTGCCGCCGCTGGCCTTGTCGGCGCTGCCCGCCGGGCAGTTCGCCGCGATCGTTGCGCCGTTCGCGATCGCCGGCCTGTGCGGCGCCATGTTGTTGCGCCGTGGGACGCGACCGTTGGGGCGCATGGCCGACGTCCTGGCGGCGGCCGAGACGGGTCTCGACCTGCCCGCTGGCGGGGCAGGAGCCGGCGCCGATATCGTCGATGCATTCGAACACGTGCTCAAGGCGGCTGAACAGCGCCTGCGTGAGTTGAGCGACCGGGCGCAGGACGACTTCGCTCACAACCGCCTGATTGCCTACCAGAAACGCTGCGCAGAGGCGGCCCTGGACGCACTCCCGGACGGGCTCGTGATCATGGACGAGGGCGGCGTGGCGAGCTTCGCCAGCCAGCGCGTCGAGTCGCTCATTGGTATTCCCGGCGAGGCCATCGTCGGTCACAAGCCGCACGAATGGTGTGAGCAGCCCGACGTCATCGCCTTGCTCAGTCGCTATTCCAGCAACGTCACCCGGTTACGCCGCAACGACCACCTGGAGTTCTGCCGCGGTGACGATGACGGGCGCCGCATCCGCGTCTCGGCGCGGCCGCTGAGCGGGGGACGCGCCGGCAGTGCGACGGTCGTGGTCTTCCGCGATGTCACCCACGAAGCCCTGGCGCGCAAGTCGCGTGACGACTTCGTCGGTCACGTCGCCCACGAACTCAAGTCGCCATTGAACGTCATCCGGATGCACGCGGAAATGCTCGCCGACTTCGGCGAGGAGCTGTCGGGAGACACGGTTACCTCGATCAACGTCATCGAGGACGAAGTCGATCGCCTGGCCAAGCTGATTGAGGATGTGCTCAACCTGACGCGCCTCGAATCCGGTTCGCTGGTCATCGATCGTCAGCGGGTCAAACTCAACGGCTTCCTCGAAGACGTCTTCGAGACCGTGCGTCGGGCGGCCAGCGCGCGCGGCATCACGACCAGCCTCGACGTGCCAGCGCGGCTCGGCAGCGTGGCCCTGGACAAGGATCTGTTCCGCATCGCGTTGAACAACCTGCTGACCAACGCGGTCAAGTACAACCGCGACGGCGGCAACGTTTCCCTGCACGCGGAGGAGACCGACGAGTCGCTGATCATCAGGGTCGCGGACACCGGCCTCGGTATTGCGCCGGAGGCGCGTGCCCACATCTTCGACAAGTTCTATCGTGCCGATGACGAAACAGCCGCGGCGCGTGGGGGACATGGCCTCGGTCTCGCCCTCGCACGTGAGATCGTGACCCTGCATAACGGGCGGCTCACTGTCGAGAGCACCGTGGGCGAAGGAAGCACGTTCACCATCGAGCTGCGCAAGAGCGCACACCTGTTGCAGGAGGCATCATGAGCGCCCACCGCATTCTCGTCGTCGACGACGAAGCATACGTGACCCACGTGCTGCGCCAGTATCTGGAACGCGACGGCTACAGCGTGCGCACCGCGAGCAACGGCGAGAAGGCGCTGGAAGCGGCCGAGGACTTCGATCCGGAAGTCGTGATCACCGATGTGCAGATGCCACGCATGAATGGCCAGACGCTGTGCGAGGAACTGGTCCGCCGCCGCGCCGCGGCTGCCCCGCTGCTGCTGGTGATGACCTCGCGCACGGACCGCGAGCTGAGAGCCTGGGCGCAGACGATGGTCGCCGCCGACTTCCTCGAAAAACCGGTCAGCCCGCGGCGCGTACTGGCCCGCATTGCCGAACATTTCGCGACCACCGAGGCGGGGGCCGCATGAGCGCGCAGCATCTCGACGAGCTCGATCTCGAAGCGCACCGCCGCGTTCTCGCAGGCCTCGCCGGCAACGATTGCGAGCTGCGTCTGGATACGCTTGGCGGGGAGCTCCTGGTCAGCACCTGCCCGCAGGCCCCGGCCCGCGGCTTCGCGCCGATCGTGGATGAGGACGAGGCGCAGGCGGCGCGGGCGATCGTCCATGCGCGCAGCGAGTCGGAACGGGTTGCGCTGCGCTACCGGCTGCAATGTCTCCCCGGGGGCGAGGACGCGTGGCTCAGTCTGGTTCTCGACGCGTCGGCGTCGCCGGTGCTGGAGACGGCGTTCGAAGGCATCGCCCGGCTGATCGAGGCGACATGCGTGCGTCTCGATGTGCTGAACGGCATGTCGGCCGAGCTGGCCACGCGCTACGAGGAACTCAATCTGGTCTACGAAATCGACAGTCATAGCGGTACCACCCATACGACCGAGCGGGCCGCGGTGGGCGAACTCGTCGAGAAGGCGCGGGCGCATCTGCGGGTCGACCTCGCGCTCGTCTACCTGCCGGAGCACGACCTGTTTCTCGAATTCAGTGCATGCGAGCACGGCTACTCGATGCGCGAGCTGCGCGCGGTGGCTTGCGAACTGCTTGCCCGGTTGCAGGATGACTCCGCTACGCTGGTGATCAACCGTGACCGGGTATTCGACTGGACCGGCAGCGACCGCTTGCCCGAGTTCCGCCTGTGCACCGCACCGGTAAGGCTGGACGGCGTCACGCCCGCGGGCCTCGTGCTGTTCGCCAAGCAGCTGGACGATGCCCAGTTCAGCAACAGCGACCGCCGCATGTGCGAGGTGGTGGCGACGGAAGTCGTCAAGGTCATGCAACACACGCGCGACCCCTTGACCGGGGCGCTGAATCGGCGCGGCCTGGAAGGCCTGCTCGAGGAAACGATCGCATCCCCCGACTGGGTCGCCACGCATGCCCTGATGCTGATCGACATCGACCGCTTCCAGATGGTCAACACGCAGCTCGGCATCGATGGCGCCGACGAGCTTTTGCGCCAGTTCGCCCAGGTACTGCCGCGGCTCGACGCCACGGCCAATGTCCGCCTGGCACGCATCGCGGCCGATGAATTCGCGCTGCTGGTCTCCGTGCCCGATCTGCCGGACATCGAGGCGTTCGGCGAGCGTGTGCGCTCGAGCGTCAAGCAGCTGGCATTCTTTCACCAGGGCAACGCGCTCGAGATCACCGTCAGCATCGGCGCTGCGATCATCGACAACTGGGTGCCGGACGCGGCCATGGCCTTTCGCGTGGCCGACACGTCGCTGCGCGAGGCCAAGGCGGCGGGAGGCAATGCGGTCGTGGTGCATGCCGCCAACGATGCGGCGGTCGGCCTGCAGCGACAGGAAGTCGATATGGTCGGCGTGCTCAAGCGGGCCATGCGTGACGGCCGCATGGAGCTGCATGGCCAGGCGATTACCGCGATCGCCGATGATCACAAGGAACCGTACTTCGAAGTGCTGGTACGCCTGCGCGACGCCGAGGGCGCCCTGGTGCCGCCGGGACGCTTCATTCCGGTCGCCGAGCGCTTCAACCTCATGCCCGAGATCGATCGCTGGATCATCGAGCGCACGATCAACCTGATGGGACGTCACCTCCGCGCCGGCGGCAAGCCGTTCCGGGCCGCGGTCAACATGTCCGGCCAGTCGTTGTGCGCCCCGGGCATCGCCGAGACCATCCTGTCGTGGCTGTCGCGCCACCGGGTGCCGCCACGGTTGCTCACCGTCGAAGTGACGGAGACGGCGGCGATCTCGAATCTCACCAGCGGATTGGAGATCCTGCATGCCCTGCGTAACGCCGGCTGCCGCACCGCGCTGGACGATTTCGGCAGCGGCATGAGCTCGTTCGGCTACCTCCGCAACCTGCCGGTCGATGTGGTCAAGATCGACGGCGCGTTCGTCAGCAAGATGACCAGCAACGCCTTCGACCGGACCTTCGTCGATGTCATCAACCGGCTCGCCCATGCGCTCGGCTTGCAGACCGTGGCCGAGTTCGTCGAGGACCGCGCCACCTGGTGCATGCTGCGCGACCTGCACATCGATTACGTGCAGGGCTACCTGATCGACAAACCGGGGCCGCTGGAGGACAAGCTCGCCGCCCTCGCGCACGGCGAGACGGACGTCGTCGCCCATGCCGGCTGAATTGCTGCGTGACCGTATCGGCACGACGATGCGGCTCGCGCCCGGCCCCTCGTTCAACGAGGCGCCGGCGTTGGCGGAGTTTCGCGACGGCATCGAGCAGTGCCTCGTGTCCAAGGACTTGTGGGTGGCGGTCGATCTCGACCTGGTCAGCCACCTCGGGAGCGCCGCACTCGAAGCGCTGGTCGATGCACACCACACGCTGGCGGCCCGTGGTGGCTCGCTGAGCCTGCTCAA
>Ga0180435_10005832_pt1 | contig 11910 bp, 12 predicted proteins | sample SS_ome_3_FD_132467 | JGI IMG/M metagenome (GOLD analysis project Ga0180435, IMG submission 132467) | Hypersaline lake sediment archaeal communities from the Salton Sea, California, USA - SS_3_S_1 metaG | ecosystem: Environmental > Aquatic > Non-marine Saline and Alkaline > Hypersaline >...
GAACTAGTCGTCAGCGTCAGATGCGTACTCTTCAATTGAATGCCCTTGCATGGCAGTTTTAATATTGGAATTCATACGGCGTGCGACATAATCTTCACACGCCTTTTCCAGCTGCTTGATTGACTGTTCGATGGCTTCGATATCAGCGCCTGCCTTCACTTCTGCCAACTTACTTCGAGCAGCCATGATTGCCGCCTTTTCATCATCGCTCAGCAGTTGATTGCCGTCGACAGCGAGCGCAGCGTCCAGTGCCTCGAGCACACGGTCCGCTTCGACCTGCTGTTCTCGCAGGCTTCTCGAATGCATGTCATCGTCAGCATGTTCGATCGAATCTCGCAGCATGGTTTCGATCTCGGTATCACTCAAGCCGTAAGATGGTTTCACATCGATGCTTGCTTCGATACCGCTATTCTCTTCACGGGCACTGACGATCAACAGGCCATCTGCATCGACCTGAAAAGTGACACGGATACGCGCAGCGCCAGCGACCTGCGCCGGAAATCCGCGCAGCTCAAAACGCGCCAGTGAGCGGCTGTCATCGACCATCTCACGTTCACCCTGCAGCACATGGATAGCCATCGCTGTCTGGCCGTCTTTATAGGTAGTGAAATCCTGCGCTTTAGCCGTCGGTATCGCGGTATTGCGGTGGATGATCTTCTCCACCAGGCCGCCCATGGTTTCGATACCCAGCGACAGCGGAATAACATCCAGCAGCAGCATCTCGTCATCCGGCTTGTTACCGACCAGCACATCGGCCTGCAGCGCGGCACCGGTAGCAACAACTTCGTCTGGATCGATACTGGCCAGCAACTCGCATTCAAAGAAATCAGCCACCATCTCGCGCACTACCAGGGTACGTGTCGAACCGCCTACCATGACAACTTCACTGATTGCCTGTTTCTCGACTTCCGCATCACGCAAGGCGCGGCGACAGGACAGCAGTGTTTTCTTCACCAGCGGTGCCAGTAACGCTTTTAAAGCACCACGATCAAGTACACCCTGCCATTTGATCGAATCGATTTCGATATTGATCTCGACACTCTCACTCTCGGCCAGCGCTTCTTTTGCACTACGCGCCTGCTGCATGATGAGTCGTTTTATCGCGGGATCGTCGGCATTGTCTATAGCGGCCCGGGCGATGATCCACTGCGCGATCTCGAAGTCAAAATCATCACCGCCGAGCGAACTGTCACCACCGGTCGCCAGTACTTCGAATACACCCTTGTTGAGCCGTAGTATCGAGATATCGAAGGTGCCACCACCGAGATCATAAACCGCGATGACACCATCGTTACCCGTATCCAGTCCATAGGCGACAGCAGCGGCTGTCGGCTCGTTCAGAAGTCGCAGCACATTCAGCCCGGCAAGCCTGGCGGCATCCTTGGTTGCCTGGCGCTGCGCATCATCAAAGTAAGCCGGTACAGTGATAACCGCACCACTGAGTTCATCGCCCAGTGTTTCGACTGCACGCAGTTTCAACGTCTTCAGTATCTCTGCAGAAACCTCGATCGCACTGACATCACCCGCGCGGGTATGGATCCGCGGTACCGCACTGTCTGTTTGAGCAAATTGATAGCTATGATGCGCTTCTTCAGCATTGATATCGTCGATACCCCGACCCATGAAGCGTTTGACCGAAACGATGGTGTTCAGTGGATCGGATACGCTGTACTGCAGCGCTTTTGTGCCGACGTGGACGGCATCTTCTGCATAGTGAACCACCGACGGCAGCAGTGTATTGCCTTCAGAGTCCGGCAGCGTATCCACCTGCCCGCTGCGCACGCTGGCAACCAGTGAATTCGTCGTACCCAGGTCGATACCAACCGCGAGCCGATGTTGATGCGCGGTCGTTGACTGTCCTGGTTCTGCTATCTGTATTAATGCCATAACTCGTATATTTATTCGGGCAAGCTGTTAAATCCGGTTGAGGTAACCAGGTGAGGTTAACCCATTAACTCGTCTTCTATCTTCGCTGTTAAGGTATTTATTTCTTTTATCGCTTTCTGCATGAACTGCAGCTTTCTTACCCATTCGCGTGACTCATCAAGCTGACCTGACTCGTATGAATCTGCAAACCCCTGCATCACCTCATCCATGTTAGCCCTGGTTTCTTTGGCCAGTGCATCGAGGGCATCCAGTGGCTCAGCTTCTGAACTGATATTCTCCAGGCGTTCACGCATCTCGAGCTGCTGCATCAGAAAGCCCGCATCCATCGTGGTCTCATTCTCCAGCTTGATATCGACTCCTTTTAACTTGAGCAGATATGTCGCCCGTAACACAGGATCCTTCAGGGTTGCCTGCGCCTCGTTGATCCATGAGGTCTGCTGCATCGATAGACGCTTTTGCTGATCTGAAGCATTGGCAAACCTGTCCGGATGCACCTGCTTCTGCAGTTCCATATAATGTAGCTGAACCTTGTTCAGGTCGACATCATATGAAACAGGTAGGCCGAACAACTCAAAAAAGTTGCTAGTGAGAATATCTACAGACACGATAATTGTTGAATTCTGGAAGCGCCGCCGGTATCAGACAGTGAAACTTTCACCGCAACCACACTGGGCCTTCTCTTTTGGATTGTTGAATTTGAAGCCTTCGTTCAGGCCTTCTTTGGTGTAATCCAGCTCGGTACCGTCAAGATATACCATGCTCTTCTTATCGACGATGACAGTAACACCCGAAGTCTCGAATACTTCGTCTTCCGGGTTAACATCGTCGACAAACTCAAGCACGTATGACATGCCCGAGCATCCCATGGTCTTTACACCAAGGCGCAGACCGACACCCTTGCCCCGGTTTTCGAGGAAAGCCTTAACGCGTTCAGCAGCTGGTTCAGTCAGTGTAATTGCCATGTCTGTATCTCTAAGATTTATCTATGTATCGTCTACTTAAGGCCTGTTCACTTAAGGATTAGATGAGTATTTTACTTAAATGCTCTGTTCAATTCATCAACCGAGTTCGTTTAACCCGACTTAAGCGTTCTTCTTTTTGTAGTCTGCGATCGCCGCGCTGATCGCGTCTTCCGCCAGTACAGAACAATGGATCTTGACCGGTGGTAACGCCAGCTCTTCGGCGATCTCGGTATTCTTGATTGCCTGCGCCTGATCCAGCGTTTTACCTTTAACCCATTCGGTCAGCAGAGAGCTAGACGCGATAGCACTGCCACAGCCATAGGTTTTAAATACGGCATCTTCGATCACGCCTTCATCGCTAACCTTTATCTGCAACTTCATCACATCACCACAGGCAGGCGCTCCGACCATGCCGGTACCGACATCATCAGCATTTTCAAAACTGCCGACGTTGCGTGGATTCTCGTAATGGTCCAGTACTTTTTCACCGTAAGCCATCGTTCGCTCCTGTTACCTTGTCTTTATTTAATGCGCAGCCCATTCGATGCTGTCGAGATCGATACCATCTTTATACATATCCCACAGTGGAGACAGCTCTCTGAGTTTATCGACAGCCTTGCGGATGTGCTCGATGGTCCGGTCGACCTCTTCTTCTGTGGTGTAACGGCCCATGGTAAAGCGGATCGAACTGTGAGCCAGCTCATCGTTGCGACCCAGCGCACGCAACACATAACTTGGTTCGAGGCTTGCAGATGTACATGCACTACCACTCGAAATGGCAAGGTTGCTCAACGCCATCAGCAGGCTCTCACCTTCGACGTAGTTGAAGCTGATATTGATGTTGCCCGCGATACGATGATCGAGGTCACCGTTGACGTAAACTTCTTCCATATCTTTAACGCCGTCATAAAGTTTGTTGCGCAACTTCAGCAGACGCGCATTCTCTTCAGCCATCTCTTCTTTGGCGATGCGGAATGCTTCTCCCATACCGACGATCTGGTGGGTCGCCAGCGTACCTGAACGCATGCCGCGTTCGTGACCGCCACCATGCATCTGCGCTTCGAGGCGGACACGTGGTTTTCTCTGCACATAAAGTGCACCGATACCCTTAGGGCCATAGACCTTGTGAGCAGAGAAGCTCATCAGGTCGACGGGCAGCTCATCCAGGTTGATATCGACCTTGCCGGCACTCTGTGCACCGTCGACATGGAATACGATCTTCCTTTCACGACAGATCTTACCGATGGCTTCGATGTCCTGAATCACACCGATCTCGTTATTCACGTGCATGATAGAGACCAGGGTGGTGTCATCACGCAGTGCTTTTTCGAACTCGTTCAGATCGATCAGGCCGTTTTCCATCGGGTCGAGGTAGGTTACTTCGTAACCTTCACGTTCGAGCTGACGACAGCTGTCGAGAACGGCTTTATGTTCTGTCTTGCAGGTAACGATGTGTTTGCCACGCTTCTTGTTGAAGTGTGCCACACCTTTGATCGCCAGGTTATCTGACTCAGTCGCACCTGAGGTGAAGATGATCTCTTTCGGGTTTGCCCCGACCAGGTCTGCGATATTCTTGCGTGCCTGCTCGATCGCTGCCTCTGCCTCCCAGCCAAAGCTGTGACTGCGTGATGCAGGATTACCAAAACTGCTCTCTGGACCCATGTATTTAAGCATTTCAGTCACTACACGCTCATCGATCGGCGTAGTTGCTGAATAGTCTAAATAGATTGGCTTTTCTGTTGCTTGTTCTGTCACTCTGTTCACCTTGCAAGTTAGACACTGGCCGCCATCATGACTGACGAGTGTCGATTCGTTTCAATTATGTCGGTCAATGCTGCTAACAGAGCATCGACATCCGACATGGTATTATTTTTTCCGAAGCTAACCCTTATCGCGGAATTAGCCAGCGCGGTCGGCACCTTCATTGCATTCAACACATGACTCGGTTCCGTCTTGCCGCTGGTACAGGCCGAACCGCTGGATACCGCGATTGCTTTTCTATCCAGCTGCATCAATAAGGTTTCACCATCAAAACCATCGACGCCGAACTGCACCGTGTTCGGTAAACGCTCTGCCTGTTCAGCAAAGATGCTTACCGAAGTTAATCCTTTCAATCCTTTCTCGAAGGCTGTCCTCAGCTCCAGTGCCTGCTCACTTCTTGTCTGCAAACTTTCCAGGGCGAGCTCAGCTGCCTTACCGAAACCGACGATCCCCGGTACATTCTCGGTGCCAGCACGCAGGTTGTTCTCCTGTGAGCCACCAAACTGTATCTTCGATATCGGTAACCGCTTATCCACGATCAATGCTCCAACCCCGATAGGTCCATATAACTTGTGCGCAGAGAGCGTCATCGCATCTACACCGCTGGCGATAAAATCGACCGCTATCTTTCCGGCTGCCTGTGAGGCATCGGTGTGTACAAAACAGTTGTTCTCATGCGCAAACTCGACCACTGGCGACAACTCCTGGATCACGCCGGTCTCGTTATTTACCGTCATCACAGACAGTAACTCTGTCTGTTCGGTCATCGCCTGCTCGACATGCTGCAGACCAACCTTGCCCTGCTCATCGACAGCGATGATGTCTGCTGCCGGATGCAGATTCTGTGCCGGCTCCAGCATCGAAAGGTGCTCGACAGCGCTGACGGCGATACGGCTATCGGGACGTTGTTGCCGGAAGCCCTTCAACACCAGGTTATTCGACTCGGTACCACCGCTGGTAAAGATCACCTGCTCGGCCCTGGCACCTGCCAGCCGGGCGACAGACGCTCGCGCCTGTTCGATGGCATCTTTCTGTATGCGGCCAAAGCGGTGCACACTGGACGGGTTTCCCGTCACCTGCCCCATGTAAGGCAACATGGCTTCCAGCACATTTTCATCGAGCAAGGTGGTTGCGTTGTTATCGAGATATATCGCCATCACAGCCAGTATTATTGCTAAGCGTCAATTCGTCTGACTCAATATTACGAGTCGTTACGCGCTAATCTTCTCTTGCTGAATTTTCTCGTCCTGACGAAGCTTCACATCTGTGACAGTATCCTCCTGCATGATCTCTGATAACTTGATACCGTCAAGAAAAGTACGAATCTCGGTGCTTAATTCCTGCCATAGATCGTGCGTCAGGCACTGATAATCGCCATGACAACCATCACTGTCGCCACAGTCAACCACCTTGCAGGTTTCATCTACCGCCAGGATGATGTCAGAGACACTGACGTCTTCGACGTCACCAGACAGCCTGTAACCGCCACCAGGGCCACGTGTGCTGCTGACGATGTTATTACGGCGTAATTTGGCGAATAACTGCTCGAGATAAGACAGTGAAATTTGCTGACGCTCCGAGATGGCAGCCAGAGACACAGGACCTTCGTCCTGATGCAGAGCCAGATCGAGTACCGCAGTTACCGCATAGCGGCCTTTCGTAGTTAAACGCATACCAGTTTCCTAAATATAGTGAGCCCTGTATTCAAGAGCAGGAAATAAACAATATACGAATTTTACTTAATCCCGACTAAATTAGTCAAGTATAAAACCAAGTAAATTACTCAAGTATTTGCAGGCCGCTAAAAAAATATAATATAACTTTATTTTTCATAGGGTTGCTGACCAAGACAAAACGACTCCGTCAGGCAGAAAGCATGTTGCTTCAGAGGATAAAACCTAGTTCGTCTCGATTTTCTCCGGATCGTCGCTGTCATCACCACTCGTGCTGGCGATGGTGCATGAATCCAGATCAGGCAGGTTGGACACATCGATCTCGGTACCCAGCTGTTTCAGTGCGCCACACATGCTTTCCATCTTCTCATCCATGGCGTGAATATGGTCGAGCATCTTGTTGATCGCCGAGGCGACCGGGTCAGGTGCCTCGCGTGTCGCACCATAAGCGTCGAAGCCGAGTTTCTGCGCCATCGCGTCGCGCTTCTTCTGCGCTTCGTCATGATGGTGGATGACCCGTCCGGGGACACCGACAACCGTCGAGTTCTGCTCGACATCTTTTGTCACCACGGCGTTGGAGCCGATACGCACCCCTTCAGCCAGAGTGATAGGACCCAATACTTTCGCACCTGCACCAACGACGACATTATTGAGCAGGGTCGGATGACGTTTACCGGCATTCCAGCTGGTACCACCGAGCGTCACCCCATGATACAGGGTGCAGTCATCACCGATTTCAGCCGTTTCACCGATGACCACGCCCATGCCATGGTCGATGAAAAAACGATGGCCGATCGTCGCACCGGGGTGAATCTCAATCCCGGTCAGCCAGCGTGATATGTGCGAGAAAAGACGTGCCAGCCATTTCAGACCGATATTCCACAGGGCATGGTTCATGCGATGAAAGATCACCGCATGCACACCTGGATAACAGGTCAGGATCTCCCATGTGTTTCTGGCGGCAGGGTCACGGTCGAATACGCAACTGATGTCTTCACGAATGCTGATAAGGCTTTCCCCGATGTTTAATGAACTTTAAAGTGTGTATGTTATATGAAATCGACTTCGATGTTATACCCGGAGAACTTACGGATATTTAATACGCCGGTATCGAGTATCAGGTATTGCCCCTTGATCCCCATCAGGGTCCCCTCGACCAGGCTCTGCTTGTCGAAGTTAAACGATTTTATCTTCTCTGGATATTGCTCGATGGGATAGACAATATCGACCGTGGCCACATCGACAGCCCGGATCGCACCCTCGCCATGCTCTCTCTTCAACGCATCGATCTCGGTCGCACATTTATCCAGCAGTTCATCACGCAGCGCCTGCATATCAAGCGGCTTCGCATCTGCCTTGAGCATCTTGCGCCAGTCCGTGCGGTCGGAAACATGCCGCTTCACTATCACTTCGATCAAGCCGGATTGCAGACGATTTTCTACCTGAAAAACCGGTAATGCCTGCGCAGCGCCCTGATCGATCCAGCGAGTCGGCACCTGCGTGCCACGTGTTATCCCGACCTTTATACCTGAAGAGTTCGCAAGATAGACGTAATGCGGAATAAAACAGTGAGATTTACCCCACTCAGGCTCCCTGCAGGTACCTTCCTCATAGTGACAGGTCTCGGGCTTCATCACGCACATATCACATGATGCCAGGCTACGAAAACAGGGGAAGCAATGCCCCTGCCCGAAACTCTTCTTGGTCTTGCGGCCACATGCGATGCAGTTAATCTCATCGTGAAACTGCAGTTTGACCTGCTTACCGATGTTCTCATTCATCGGCAGCAGCCCCTCACCGATCGGCAGCTGATACTGAACCGGCGCCGCCAGCGTCGACTGCATTTTCAAGATATTGCCCTTCATAGATTTTTGTCCTGATAGTATTGTTTTTTATTATTGGTTTTTCTTATTGGTCTTGCCTTTAGCGAAGAATAAAAGCCAGCGGTAAATAAGACTAGCGGCGAACAAAAGCCGCGATCTTATCCACGGCCCGCTCCAGTGCAGGTAACGATTGAGTATAAGCGAAACGACAATGCAGGTTTGCCTGGTGGTCACCGAAATCGATACCGGGTGTAATCGCGACCCCCTGCTCATCAAGCATCTGTTTGACCCAGCTGAAGCTGTCATCAGTAAACCGTTGGCAGTTTGCATAGATGTAGAAGGCTCCCCGGGGCTCAACGGCGATATCGAAGCCAATCTGTTTCAGTGCCGGCAATAAAAAGTCACGGCGCTGCCTGAACTCATCACGACGCCGATCATGTTCGATCCGGGTATTTTCCTGCAATGCGGTGATGGCCGCATATTGAGAGATCGTCGGCGGCGCGAGGAAGATGTTCTGGGCGATGCGGTCGATGCCGTCGACATACGATTCAGGGACGACCATCCAGCCCACTCGCCAGCCGGTCATACCAAAATACTTGGAGAAACTGTTGATGACGAAACAATCATCTGACACAGATAATGCCGTGTAATCACTGCCGTCGTACACCAGTCCCTGGTAGATCTCATCGACGATCAATACACCACCCTTCTCACTGACGCATTTCTCCAGTTCTTTTAATTGTGTTACCGGCAATACTGTGCCTGTCGGATTCGAAGGTGTCGCGACCATGGCCGCTCGCGTTCTGTCGTTCCAGTATTGCTCCGCCAACTGCGCATTTAACTGGTAATAACTCTCTGCACCGACAGGCACCGATACCGCCTCCGAGGCAAGCACCTGCGCGATATTCCGGTTGCATGGATAACCGGGGTCAGACAGCAGTACATTGTCACCAGCGTCCAGCAGACTGGTGATCGCCAGCTGGATGGCACCGGAAGCGCCGGGAGTGATGATGATTCGGCCAGGATCGACCTGCAAGCAAAACTTTTGCTGGTAATAAGCCGAGATGGCTTCACGCAGTTCAGGCAAACCGAGTGCAGGTGTGTAGAATGTCTGTCCCTGCTTGAGTGCATCGATACCCGCTGAAACGATGCTATCTGCGGTAGGAAAATCAGGCTCACCGACTTCCATGTGAATGATCGATCGGCCCTGCTCAGTTAACGCCTTCGCCTGGGCGAGGATGTCCATGACATGAAACGGGCTCAGTTCACGGGTACGGTTTGATAGTGGGCGAGAAGTCATAATCCAGCACATTTAGCTGTTGAAGAGGCCTTTAAGTAACAGTCTGATGGAATACATCAAGCTACAGCGTCAGGCAGTTACTCTGGCAATAAGTCAGGCAACACCATTGATTTCCATGGTGCAGCATTTTACACTGAGTTCCATCATTAAATCTCTTCCATTCCCCTAAACTTGCAGTAAAAATCGTAGTCAATAACGTTGTCATATTCACAACCAGAAAATTTCGTAACAACATAACAACCAATTAAAGTACATCTGTATGCATAAATTCTTTTATAAGCTGGTGCAGGCCAGCCTGTTCATCCTCATCATCGCGAATAGCACCGTCGTGTCAGCCTTGCCTGAACAGTCACTGGTACCGGGCGGTATCGCCCTGCTGCAGCTGCCAAACCACAAAGAAGATACCCGGGTATACTTCAACGACAAACGCGTCGCTGTCTTTCCGTATCAGGATACCTGGTATGCCATGGCGGGTATCGGTCTGTCGACAAAACCCGGCGAATACGAATTTACCATCAAGCAGGCTGATGGCCTCAGTGTGAGCAGCAAGGTACTCGTCGAGTATAAGAAGTACGATGAGCAACACCTCACCATCAAGAACAAACGCAAGGTCAATCCCAACAAACAGGATACTGAACGCATCGTTGCTGAGAGCAAACGCAAGAAGAAGGCAAAACGGCAGTATACGAACACAGAGCCGAAGGTCGATTTTATCTGGCCGGTAACCGGCAGGATAAGCAGTATCTTCGGGCTACGACGTTTCTTCAATGAACAGGAACGCAGACCCCACAGCGGGCTGGATATCGCAGCCGATGAAGGCACACCGATCAAGGCGGTCGCTGACGGCACGGTGATCGATGCCGGTGACTTCTTCTTCAGTGGCAACATGATCTATCTCGATCATGGTCAGGGCGTCATCAGTCTCTATGCACACATGAGCAAGATCGATGTTAAGCCGGGGGACGTGGTCAAACAGGGAGACATCATCGGCGATGTAGGACAGACCGGCCGCGTCACTGGCCCCCACCTCCACTTCGCCGTAATCGCAAACCGTACACTGATAGATCCTATCTACATGTTACCCGGTGATGGCAGCCAGTTTTCACCCGATAATCACGAAGCCGATAATCACTAAGAATGGGCCCGATTGTCCGATTTCATACCCAAACAGGGATAAAACGGTCGAAAACACTTGCGATTAATATCAAAACAACGATAATTGCGCATCATTATTTAAAGCCGGTCACAGGCCACACCTGATTGACTGGATTTACAGAGTATTTTCTCAAACAGGTTTTCTTAAAACAGATTATTGATTTATGGCTAAAGAAGAAGCAATCCAGATGGAAGGTGTCGTCACTGAGACACTGCCTAACACCATGTTCCGCGTCGAGCTGGAAAACGGACATACCGTTATCGCGCACATCTCGGGCAAGATGCGCAAGCACTATATCCGCATCATGACTGGTGACCAGGTAACCGTTGAGCTCACACCATACGACCTGGAAAAAGGCCGTATCGTCTACCGCGCCAAATAATTCTTCGCCCGGCGCTTTTCGCCAACGTAAATACGCCAGGCAAGCTGACGAAAAAAAGGCTGCTGACAGGGAAACCTGACCAGCAGCCTTTTTTGTTCGATGACCCTGAATTTAAGTCGTTCTATCTCAAGTCATTCGCTTCAGGCTTCACTGCTTCATACTTTAACAGCTTCAGACACGATCTCGATATCGATCTCGTTCTCATCGGTCACCGTCACATTGACGTGACCACCTTTGGTGAGCTCTCCAAATAGCAGTTCATTCGCCAACGGTTTCTTCAGGTGCTCCTGAATGACACGAGCCATCGGCCTGGCGCCCATCTTCGGATCATAGCCTTTCTCTGCCAGCCACTGACGTGCCTGCTTATCGACACTGAGTGTCACTTTCTTCTCGTTCAACTGCAGCTCGAAAGCGACGAGGAACTTGTCAACCACATTCGACAGCGTATGCGCGTCGAGAGCAGCGAAGTTGACGATGGAGTCCAGGCGGTTCCTGAACTCCGGTGTAAACATCTTCTTGATCTCTTCCATGCCATCGAGCTCATTCTGCTGCTCGGTGAAACCCATGGAGCGACGCGACATCAGCTGTGCACCTGCATTACTGGTCATGACGAGAATCACATTTCTGAAATCTGTCTTACGGCCATTGCTATCGGTCAGCGTACCGTGGTCCATCACCTGCAGCAGGATATTGAAGACTTCAGGATGCGCCTTCTCGATCTCATCGAGCAATAGTACACAGTGCGGCTGTTTGTTGACCGCTTCGGTCAGCAGACCGCCATCATCGAAACCGACATATCCCGGCGGTGCGCCGATCAGGCGAGAAACCGTGTGTCGCTCCATGTACTCAGACATGTCGAAACGCACCAGCTCGACACCCATGATGCTGGCGAGCTGTTTACTGACCTCGGTCTTACCGACACCGGTCGGGCCGGCAAACAGGAAGGAACCGATCGGCTTATCCGGA
>Ga0180435_10005834_pt1 | contig 11905 bp, 9 predicted proteins | sample SS_ome_3_FD_132467 | JGI IMG/M metagenome (GOLD analysis project Ga0180435, IMG submission 132467) | Hypersaline lake sediment archaeal communities from the Salton Sea, California, USA - SS_3_S_1 metaG | ecosystem: Environmental > Aquatic > Non-marine Saline and Alkaline > Hypersaline > Sediment...
CAAACTCTAGAAAAATATCAATCCTTGATTGTTTTTCGCACATGATATGAGCTTATAGACGTTTGACTTTGGAATTCGACCATTTGTAAGCTTGAACCGCTCTATCAAATGTTTGTAGGATATGTACTAGAAGAGGGTTTAAATCGTCCACTCGGCCGGAAACGCGAGCCAGGATGAAAGAGGGTTGCTTTCGTCGCTACGATGTTATTCGACCAAGTTCTGCGATGAATGACCAAGCAGGGTTCATTCTTCGGCATTTCAAGAAGGTTTCTGGTTATATCATCCGGGGCAATCGCCTCAATGGTATGTTCTGCTTCGGTTAATGGTCCAACATGGAAAAGGTACTCGCTCGGAGTTGTCCGTGTAAAATCCTGTTTAAGGTAGTCAGGGGCCATTTCTGGGTTCACATACCTGTCTGCGAGTTGGAGGGGCTGTTTATTATTCCGGTGTACAATGACGGAATGAAATACTGGAGAATTCTCCGGCAAATCCATATCAATTGACAGTGTCAATGGGGCTTTCTCTTCAGCTAAAAGGTGGACGTCACAGCTGTGCTTACCTCCACGAAGTACGATCTCATCTGCGATACTGCGTATTTCAAGCAAGGTAAAACGGGGTTTGCGGGGAGCCACAAATGTTCCAACTCCTTGAATTCGAACCAAGTATCCTTCAACTGTAAGCTCGCGCAATGCTCTATTGATTGTGCTGCGTGAGATCCCAAATTGCTTAACGATTTGATTTTCAGATGGAATGCGTGATTCGTGAGGCCATTCTCCACTATGAATGCGCTGAATAATGTATTTCTTGATTTGCTTAAAAAGTGGCGTCATTGTATTGTAGATCGGGGTTTTCCTGTTCATCACTCATATCACCTATTTTTCCGACATTCCATTTTATAGCGTACTGATCTAATTCCATAAAAATTACAGTATGCTTCAAATTTAAATACGTGTCAAATGGGGTGTTTTTTGTTTAGTTCATCTTTTCCTTGACATAGTTATTTATACTTGTATATACATGCTTCAACATATACGGTCAAGTTGATTTTTGAATAGTTTTATATTGCCTGCAAGGTAGTGAAAAACGAAGAGGCTGATTGCCTGCTGAAAAATATGAAAGCAAAGGAGTAACAACAATGAATAATGAAATTCTCTATTCGGTTACAGCGCAACGTGGAAGCACTTTGCGCTGTAAGGGATGGAAACAAGAAACCATTTTGCGAATGCTCGAAAACAACATGGAAAACGCTGAGGCCCCAGAATACTTGGTGATCTACGGAGGTATCGGAAAATGTGCCCGCAACTGGGAATCCTACCATGCCATCGTGGATTCGTTAAAAAACATGGAAGATGATGAAACCCTGGTGGTCCAGTCGGGCATGCCCGTCGCCATCTTCAAAACCCATAAATATGCACCCACTGTGGTCATGGCCACAACCAACATCATGAAAGCGGACTGGCCCACGTTTTACGATCTGCAGGAAAGGAATCTAACAATTTTTGCTCAGTACACGGCAGCACCCTGGGAATATATCGGTACTCAGGGGGTTATTCAGGGAACCTTCGAAACCCTGGGTGCGATCGCCGACCGTCATTTTGGTGGGGACATGGTCGGTCGCATCCTGCTTACCGCCGGCCATGGCGGCATGGGAGCCAACCAACCCCGGGCCATGAGCATGCATGGCGGCGTTTGCATCGACGTGGATGTACAGGAGGAAATTATTGACAAGCGCATCGAAATCGGTTTCACCGACGTCAAGGCCAAGAACCTGGATGAGGCAATCAAGATGGCCAAAAAGGCTACTGCAAATAAAGAGGCATTAGGCATCGGTGTGGTCGGCAACGCCGCCACTTTGTTCTGGGAGGCTTACGAAAAAGGGTTCGAGCCGGATGTGGTGACTGAGATGTGCCCCTGCCACGATCCGCTTTCTTACATACCAGAAGGCTATTCCGCCAAGGATGCCGAGGAACTGCGTCTAACTGATCGCAATTTGTACTTTCAGAAAGCCCGGGAGTCCATGGTCAAACAACTCAAAGCCATGAATGCATTTCACGAAAAGAAAAATGTCCATGTTTTCGAATATGGGACCTCTATCCGTAAAGAATGTCGAGACGCCGGCATGCCTGAAAAAGAGGCCATGGCTATTCCCGGTTTCGTGGCCGAGTACATTCGTCCGCTATTCTGCGAAGGCAGAGGCCCGTTCCGTTGGACCTGCATTTCCGGCGAAGCTTCGGATCTGAGGCGCTTGGACGATCTGGTGCTGGAGATGTTTCCCACGGACAAACTGACGACCAAATGGATCAATTTGGCCCGTGAGAACCTGCCTATAGAGGCTCTGCCCGCCCGCGTGTGCTATCTGGGCTTTGGCGAGCGAAAGGCCTTTGCCCTGGCGGTCAACGACCTTATCAAAAAGGGTGAGGTCAAAGGACCAGTTGCCTTCTCACGCGACAACCTGGATTCAGGATCCATCGTCAATCCCACGTTCGAGTCCGAGAATATGAAAGACGGTGGTGATTTGATCTCTGATTGGCCCATGCTCAACGCACTGCTTAACTGCGCAGCAATGTGTGACCTGATCGCCATCCAGGCCAATTATTCCATGGGCGAGGCTGTGCATACCGGCGTAACCATGATCGCCGATGGTACCGACCTGGCTGATTTTCGTCTCGAGGCCTGTATGGCCACTGATTCGGGAATTGGTGTTGTACGGCACGCCCAGGCCGGATACGAGACGGCCCGTGCGGTGGCCGAAGGTAAGGGTCCCTTGACCGACGAAAGCATCAGGGTGCCTCTGTGGTGGAGCCCGAAGGCGACATTCGGGCCCAGCGGCGGTCGTCAATTGCGCCGTGGGCCGCATACCAAAAAAGATTAAGTCAACGACCACCGACTAGGTCGGTGGCTTATGTTTAGAGTGAAGAGAAGGGTATGTAATTAAAGAGCGATTGTGTCGTTTTTAATTTAGTAGGAGAAATTATGACAAACCAAATATCTTTTGAACCCCGATTAACGTTCCTTTCCGAGGATGATCGAGAGAAAATTCACAAATCAGCTGTAACCATTCTATCCGATATCGGAATGTTTATTCAACATGACGAAGCCCTGGCGCTGTTATCAGAAGCCGGATGTACTATTAAAGAAGGAAAACTCGTAAGAATTCCTGAGAAATTAGTGCTGGATGCGGTTGAATCCGCCCCTTCCAATATTCCGATCTATAATCGAAATGGCGAACATGTGATGGATCTTGGAGGCCGGAGGACCTACTATGGTACCGGCTCAGACCTGATCTACGTAGTTGACCCTGATACCAACAATCGAAAAATGGCCACGTTGCAAGATGTTCAAAGAGCCACGTTTGTAGCTGATGCATTAGAGAATATAGACTTCATTATGTCCTTTGCTCATCCCAGCGATGTCGCTCCAAAAGAGGCATATCTTCAAAGCTTTGCAACCATGGCCCAAAATAGTGTCAAACCCATTTGTTGTACTGCTGCCAATCGTCAGGATATTAACCAAATGTGGGAGATTGCATGTATTTTGCGTGGAGATGAGGAACAAGCCCAACAAAAACCATATTTCATTTGTTACGATGAGCCGATTAGTCCGTTGAAACATCCCTTTGATAATCTTGAAAAACTGTTGTTCTGTGCTGAAAAGGGAGTTCCATGTGTTTACTCGCCAGCGCCTAGCTCAGGCGCAGCAGCACCGATAACCATCGCAGGACATCTCGCTCAAGCGCTGGCCGAAAGCCTTTGTGGTCTGGTCATTAATCAATTGAAAGTCAAAGGTGCACCATTTCTGATGGGGATGGGGCAAGCAGTTTTGGACATGAGTTCCGGTAACTGTCTTTACAATGCTCCTGAAGGGTTAATGGTCTATATGGGTATGATCGAAATGCACCATTATTACGACCTGCCCAACTGGGGATACGGTGCTACAAGTGATTCATTGGAACCAGATTTTCAAGCAGGTTTTGAGGCTGGAATGATAACACTATTTTCCCAAATGGGCGGATCCAACCTGTGTCATGATGTCGGTTATCTTGAATTCGGGTTGACAAATAATCTGCTTGAATTGGTGCTTTGCAATGAAATTATTGATCAGATACGTCGAATCCATAAAGGCATTCCCATCGATGAAAACAATATGGCTATAGAAGTTATAAGAGAGGTAGGATTGAAAAAAGGAGACTACCTGGCCCATGATCATACAATTAAAAATTTGCGAAAAACACAATGGCGACCCAAGCTCTTCAGCCGTATCGGAATTGAGAAATGGGTAGATCAAGGTGAAAAATCAATAGTAGACCGGGCAAGGTACAAATTAAACGATATCCTCAACAATCACAAACCAAAACAAATATCTCATGCAAAATCATTACAGATAAATAATCTATTAGAAAAATTTATTTAAAATCTGTGGCGTTCTAATCAAAAACGGTAAGATGCTTTTCAGTAAAAGGGGGTAATTTTGAGCTGCATTGAGTTAACTGGCGATTCCCTGACAATAGGCCAATTGGTCGATGTGGCATGTAACCATAAATCTGTGGCACCGCTCTCCGAAAAGATCAAAGACCGTATGCTTGTTTCGCAGAGCTGGATCGAAGCAACCGTCGCTGACAATGATAAAACCATATACGGGATCAACACCGGCTTCGGCCCGCTTGCGAGTGTACGAATTGCGCCGGAAGAAGCGGCCAAGCTGTCACGCAATGTGATTCTAGCATGTTTAGTAGGTGTCGGACCAGGGTTGCCAATTGAAATCGTTCGCGCCATGATGCTGGTTCGCGCCAATACACTGTGCAGTGGCCATTCGGGTGTTAGGCCGCTTTTAGTGCAAACGCTTATCGATATGCTTAATGCAGATGTAGCCCCATTCATTCCTTCAAAAGGTTCTCTGGGCGCCAGCGGTGATCTGGCCCCACTGGCTCACATGGCAGTAGTCCTTACCCGCGATATCGAAGATGGAGAGGGAGGCTACAGCGGCCAGGCTTATTATCGAGGAGAGCTCATGAGTGGTGCCGAAGCGATGCATAAAGCTGGCATCTTAAGACTAAAGCCCGAGGCCAAGGAAGGTCTGGCCCTGTGCAACGGGACGACCTTTATGGTTTCAGCAGGCACGATTGCCATCCACCGTGCCATGGGATTGATAGACAATGCTGAAATAGCTGCCGCATTGAGCCTCGAAGCCTTGACAGGCCTTTCTGCTGCCTTTCATCCGCAACTTCAGGAGGCTAATCGCCTTCATGGCCAAGTACAAACAGCAGCCAACATACGCAATCTTGTCCAGGGAAGCCGGCTGGTGGATGCTGATCTGGAGCGAGTACAGGACGCCTATGCATTAAGGTGCTCCCCACAGGTATTGGGGCCAATACGGCACTCTCTGGAATTTGTTCGTGATAATATTAAGCCACTTTTAAATGGCGCTACAGACAATCCGTTAATTTTTGAGGAAAGCTCCGGTGAAACGCCCTTTGTTGCTGTCTCCGGGGGGAACTTTCATGGTGAGGGAATTGCCATGTGGCTTGATTTTCTGGGGATTTCCGTAGCTGAGATCGGGAACATTTCTGAACGGCGAACGTTCCGAATGGTAACGCCGGAGTTGAACAATGGCCTCCCTGCCATGCTGGTGAAATCCCCCGGACTTAACACGGGATTGATGATGCCCCAATATACTGCAGCCGCTCTGGTTTCCGACAACAAAACCTTGGCCCATCCGGACAGTGTCGACTCGATTCCATCAAGTGCCAATCAAGAAGATCATGTCAGTATGGGGGCAAATGCGGTGCGGCATGCACTAGAGATAATCGACAATGTGAACAAAATCGTCGCAATCGAACTCTTAACTGCAGCCCAAGCCATAGATCTGAGGCCAAATGGCCCTGAGCAACTGGGTCAGGGGACGTCAAGAGCATATAACAACATTCGTCGTACCGTTAATGCCATCACATCAGATCGAGAATTATCACCTGACATCGAAGCCATCGCACGCCTGGTTCAATCGGGTGAACTCCTCGAAGCGGTAAAAAGGAAGGATCACTAGCAATGGAGCCTGCTGGGGAGCGCTGTAAATGACAGGGCCGGCAATATATGTCCTCTCCATGGGGGATTCACTGAGATATGGATGACAAGATATTAGAAATTAAAGAACTGAAGACCTGCTTTCATGTCAAGGATATAGTCCTGCGGGCCGTGGATGACGTATCGTTTTACTTGAGGAGAGGTGAAACTTTAGGTTTGGTAGGAGAATCCGGTTGTGGCAAGAGCGTATCGGCTTTATCTATACTACAACTTCTCGACTGCCCGCCGGCCCGGATTCACGGCGGTGAGATCTGGTTTTATGGGCAAAACTTGCTGTCCCTAACTGAAAGGCAGATGCAGAAGATTCGGGGACGTGCCATTTCAATGATTTTTCAGGAACCAATGACTTCCCTGAATCCTTTGCTTTCAATCGGGCTTCAGATGACCGAAATGTTGAAATTGCATATGGGCATGCGCTCCGAACAGGCACATGAGAGAGCTATAGAGCTGCTTAGGCTGGTGGAGATTCCTCTGCCCGAAAAACGCCTGACTGAGCATCCCCACCAACTAAGCGGCGGTATGCGGCAGCGAGTGATGATCGCCATGGCATTGGCCTGCAACCCAGAGGTGCTCATTGCCGATGAGCCTACTACAGCGCTGGATGTCACCATCCAAGCCCAAATTATGGACTTGTTGATCAGCCTGCAGAAGGAACTGGGTACCGCTATTCTCTTTATCACTCACGACCTGGGTGTTATTGCCGAGATGGCCCAACGCGTGGTGGTTATGTATGCGGGCAAGGTTGTGGAGGTCGCTGACGTGATCACCCTTTTCCAGCATCCCCTGCATCCCTATACCAAAGGGCTGCTGGCAGCCTTGCCGCGGATCGACCGGCTTAGTGAGAAACAGCGTCTATCAGAGATTCCGGGCATGGTGCCTAAACTAACCCTGGAAGCCAAAGGATGCTCCTTTTACAATCGGTGCCCGAATCCTCAGCCGTGCTGCAACCAGGAAGTTCCCATGCTCCACACAGTCGCTTCGGGTCATCAGGTCCGTTGCTGGGCGGTGTCCTCATGAGTTCATTTCTGCTTGAAGTTGAAAATCTAAAAAAATATTTCCCGGTTACCAAAGGTCTTTTTTCCAGAGTGGCGGGGCAGATCCATGCAGTCGATGGGGTCAGCCTGAGGGTAAAAACAAAGCGCACCTTGGCCTTGGTCGGTGAGAGTGGCTGTGGCAAAACAACTACCGGCAAGACGATTCTCAAATTGCTGGAACCTACTGCCGGTAAAATCGTTTACAATGGCACCGACATCAGCGCTTATAACCCTGCACAGATGAAGACGTTACGCCGCGATATGCAGATTGTTTTCCAAGACCCGTTCGCATCCCTGAATCCGCGGAATACTGTGGGTGGGATTGTCGGAGCGGGCTTGGAGATCCATGCGTTAGTGCCGCCTAAAAAAAGAGAAGCCCAGGTTGCTGCTCTGCTGGAAAAGGTCGGGTTGGAGCCCGATTATATGAAACGTTACCCTCACGAGTTCAGCGGCGGTCAGCGCCAGCGTATCGGCATTGCCAGGGCTTTGTCTGTTGATCCCAAGCTAATTATCGGTGATGAGCCTTTTTCTGCCCTTGATGTTTCTATCCAGGCACAGATTATAAATCTTTTAGAAGATCTACAAAAAAAGTATGGATTGACCTACATCATTATAGCCCACGACCTGAGTGTGGTCAGCCACATTGCCGATGAGGTGGCCGTGATGTATCTGGGTAAGATTCTGGAATTCGGGTCAACGAAAACAGTCTACGACAATCCGCAACACCCTTACACCGAAGCCCTGTTATCGGCGGTTCCCGTTCCCGACCCTTTGGCAAAACGTCGGCGCATTGTTCTCAAAGGTGACGTTCCAAGTCCGCTTAATCCTCCAAAAGGGTGTCGGTTTCATCCAAGATGTCATCATCGATTTGAGCCATGCGACCAGTTAGAACCGAAATTAATAAAGATAGCTGACAATCATCTGGTGGCGTGCCACCTGAGGTAAAATATACCTTCGGCAGCACCACAATGAAAATGGTAGGAGTAAACTGAAGAAAGGAAAGAGATATTTAACCTATGCTCAACTACACCATTAGGCGAATATTGCTGGCCATACCATTACTTATTGGCGTCTCGGTGATTGGATTCGGGATGATGCATCTGGCCCCCGGTGGACCTCTGGCCGTTTACACGCTGAATCCTACCATAACGGCCCAGGATCTATACCGGATCGAAAAGGCCTTTGGCTTGGACCGGCCCATCCATGTGCAATATGTAAAATGGGCCTATGGTATGTTCACAGGCAATTGGGGCAATACTTTTTTTGGAGGGCGCCCCGTTCGGGAGGTGATTTTCGAACGTATACCGGCCACAGTTTTATTAATGGGATCAGCGTTTGCCTTGGCCATCTTTTTGGGGATGCTGATCGGGATTGCTGGGGCCATGAAACGTTATTCCATCTTTGACTATATTGCCACAACCGGAGCTATGGTAGCCTTGAGTTTTCCCACTTTCTGGTTTGGGTTGATGGCCATTTTTGTTTTTGCCGACAAATTGGGATGGTTGCCATCGGGCGGCATGTTTACTTTAGGAGGAGAAGAAGACCTAATTGATCGATTGCGCCACCTGATTCTGCCAACAGTGGTTCTGGCGTTGGTGCTTGTTGCCCAGTGGAGCCGCTATACCCGGTCAAGTTTTCTGGAAGTCATCAATCAGGATTACATCCGTACAGCCCGAAGCAAGGGGCTTAGCGGCGGAAAGATCCTTTTCCGGCATGCCTTTCCCAATGCCCTCGCCCCCCTAGTAGCTCTAATGGGGGTGCAGTTACCCTGGCTGTTGAGCGGTGCTCTTGTGACTGAAACCATTTTCTCGTGGCCGGGAATGGGCCGTCTCTTTGTGGATGCCTTGAATGTAAAGGAGTACCCCATTCTTATGGGAATGATCATAGTGACGGCGGTTGCGGTTATCGTTGGCAACCTTTTGGCGGATTTGATCAATGCTTTAATCGATCCCCGAATCCGTTTAAGTTGAAATGGAATTGCAATTCTATGGATAAACAGACCCCAGAAGTCACCCGCGCTTATGAATCCCAGTTTCGTCAAGTATTCCTGCGGTTTTTAAGCCATCGATTGGCGGTGGCTGGCGCCGTTGTCGTGGTAATGTTGCTGGGACTTGCTCTTTTTGCCAATGTTCTGGCGCCAAAAGATCCCCTGTTTCTGGATACATCCAAACGCTTCATTCCCCCGTTTCAAAGCTGGACGAACTTTTTGGGTACCGATGAAGTGGGCCGGGATGTGTTGAGTCGTATTTTATACGGTGGGCGGATTTCTCTTATCGTCGGTATCGCCGCAATGTTCGCCACCGTGGTAACGGGATCACTGATCGGTTTGGTGGCGGGATACTTTGGCGGTAAAATTGACAATATTTTGATGCGTCTTACCGATACCATGCTCTGCTTTCCCCAGGTTTTTCTACTGCTGGTCCTTGCGGCATTCATCCGGCCCAATCTAGTTTCAATCGCCTTGATCATCGGAGTGAGTTCCTGGATGGAAGTGGCCCGCATTGTCCGTAGTCAGATAATGTATATCAAAGAGCAGGATTTTATTCAGGCCGCCAAGGCTTTAGGCGCTTCCAATGCTTGGATTATGTTCAAAGAGTTGCTACCCAACAGCTTGGCACCGGTAATGGTATCCGCAACTCTCAGTGTAGCCAACGCGGTGCTTATGGAGTCATACATAAGCTTTTTAGGATATGGAATTCAGGCGCCTTTAGCGAGTTGGGGCAATATGCTAACCAATGCTCAGTCCTATTTTGACCTGGCACCTTGGCTGGCCATTATTCCCGGTGTGATGATCACTCTGACGGTGATGAGTTTCAATTTTTTTGGTGACGGTTTGCGTGACGCGCTAGACCCACGCCTGCGAATGTAATTTGCGATGCAAGAATAAAGACTTGCCACAGCGCTTCACCATCAAATATAAGTTATTCTTCCATAGGGGAAGCTGAAACATAAACGAAAAAACAAAGGAGGACGTTCATGACTAACACACAAAACAAATCAATGACGCGCAGAGAGTTTATAAAAAACACCGGCAAAGTGACGGCTGGAGTAGCTGTAAGTACCAGTTCATTGGGGATTCTGGCCAAATCCGCCTATGCGACTAAAAATAAAAACGTCATGATTCTCGGTGGCACCCAGGAGCCCGTGCAATTCAATCCGTTGTTCTATAACAATCCTCCCTTCGAAGCTGTACCCGAAGCCTGCTGTTTTGATGCTCTTTGGGACATCAATGAAAAAGGTGAGTTCATACCCAATCTGGCCGTAAGGGTGCCCACCGTTAAAAATGGTGGTATTTTAGATGACGGTTTGAGGTGGCGAATCGAACTCAAGCAAGGGGTCAAATGGCATGATGGCCGCCTATTTACAGCCAGGGACGTGGACTTTACCTATAAAACCATTCTCAACCCGGATTTGCCGGTACGCACCCGCGCTGGATTTGACCTAATAGAAGATTTTAAGGTGCTGGATGACTATAATATTGAAATGCGACTGAAAAAGCTTTATGTGCCTTTTATGTGGTCCTGGCAAACGATCCATATCTTACCCGAACACATTTTGTCGAAGGTGGGTAATATCAACACGGCGGCTTTCAACACCAATCCGATGGGAACCGGGCCTTTTCTGTTTCACAAACGGGTGGCCGGCAGTCATGTCATCTATAAGAGGAACGCAAATTACCATGGTCACGTACCAGCTCTGGAAACCTTCATCCAAAAAGTTGTACCGGATCAAAACGTGCTCTATACCCAGTTCAAAACCGGAGAGATCGATGTCCTTTCGCTTCACGGCGTACCGGCCGAACGCTATGAAGAAGCCCTTAAGCTGCCCAATCGGGATGTTCTGCCAACCCCTGGTCCCTGGAATGAATTCATCTATTTCAATTGCGGCAAGCCGCAGTTTAAGGATCCACGGGTACGCAAGGCCCTTTACATGGCGATTGACAAGGATCGATGGATAAAGGACATCTGGTATGGTACCCAGACCCGAGCGTTGACCTATCTCCCAGCGGGCCATTGGGCCGTCAACAGCGATGTGAAGGATCCGGGTTTCGATCCTGGGGCTGCTGCCCAATTGCTTGATGCCGCCGGATGGAAAGTCGGTGCTGATGGCATACGACAGAAAAACGGTGTCAAACTTAAATTCAGCATGTCCACTAGTGCTGGTTCAAAGACTCGCGAACAGGCCCAAGTACTCGTCCAACAGAACTGGAAAGATATCAATGTATCCATGGAGATCCGCAACATGCCGGCATCGGTGGTCTGGGGAGAATATACCACCAAATCCGAGTTCGATACCCTGATGGTGGCCTGGGGCCTCATCATGGGCATGGACCCAGACTATACCGATCGTTGTCACAGCGAACTTATTCCGGCTAAAACAGGGAAGGGCTCTAACTATGTTCAGTACGAGAATGCCACGGTTGACCGGCTTCTGGAAGATGGGGTTGTGACCCCTGATCGTGAAAATCGTATGGCGATCTACAAAAAGATACAGAAAATTTTGGATGAGGAGGTACCCTTTGCCCCAATTTTCACTTGGAATAATCTTTACGGAAAAAAATCTTCGGTAAAAGGTTACAAGGTAAACGGATATGTCAAGGATCAAACTTGGAATGTACAGGATTGGTACTGGGGATAAAAATATATAATTTCGGCAACAAATTTATTTTACGGTAACCGACGGTGGAAAAGGTTTTTAATAACCCAGGTATTTGGGAAGGGAGAACTGTTTCCAAATACGAATGACTGTTTCTAATGAAAATGTTCCGATTGAGATTCGTTTAAATAAGTAAAG
>Ga0180435_10005835_pt1 | contig 11904 bp, 9 predicted proteins | sample SS_ome_3_FD_132467 | JGI IMG/M metagenome (GOLD analysis project Ga0180435, IMG submission 132467) | Hypersaline lake sediment archaeal communities from the Salton Sea, California, USA - SS_3_S_1 metaG | ecosystem: Environmental > Aquatic > Non-marine Saline and Alkaline > Hypersaline > Sediment...
AATAATCTTAATAATAAGTTTTTTACATTAAAAGATAATTACAATACTCTTCAAGACTATATCGAAGAAAACTATCCTAAATACTATGATTTGAAGTACAATTCTAGATTTATAACAATTTCTGAAATTCGGAGCCGTCTAGAAAGAAACGAATGCCTCGTCGAGTATGTCCTGTCCGATTCCATACTCACCACATTTGTGATCGACAAAAAAAACATCCAGGTGCTGAATCAACCCATAGAAACTAATTTTTCTGACCTTTGTTTCGACTATTTCTCGCTCCTTCAAAACCAGGATTTCAGCAACGATGTGCAACGGACCTATGAAAACTATACGGTACTGGCCAAATATTTTTACGACATCCTGGTGGCGCCGGTGCTGGAGGTGACCGACAGCCGGGAAATCACCTTTGTGCCGGATGGGGCAATCATGTACCTGCCGTTTGAATCATTCATCACCAGCAATAACTTCGACAAAACCCGGCCCAATTACAGGGAACTGCCCTACCTGATCTACGACCTGTCGGTGGGATACTCCTACTCCTCCACCCTGCTGTTCAGCGAAAGGGTCCGCTCCAAATCACCCAACAACAAGGTGCTTGCCTTCGCTCCTGAATACCAGAATCTCCTGGATGAAGAATTGCAATCCATCTGGAACCGCCAGTCAGAACGCGACCTCCTGATGCCCCTGCCCGGTGCGAGGGAAGAGGTGATGAACATCTCGAAAACCGTGAATGCAGACATCTACCTCGATTCTGCCGCTTCCGAAGCAAATTTCAAGGCACTGGCATCCGATTACGCGGTGCTGCACCTGGCCATGCATACCATCATGGATGATGAAAACCCCATGTATTCCAAACTGGCATTTACCAGGAACTTCAGCGACAGTACGCAGGACCATGACCTGTTCACATACGAGATATATAACCTGCCGCTCAATGCCGACATGGTGGTGCTCAGTTCCTGCAGCAGCGGATTCGGTAAAATGCAGAAAGGAGAAGGAATGATGAGCATGGCACGCGGATTCATCTACGCGGGATGCCCCAGCATTGTGATGACCCTCTGGCAGGTTTCCGACCTCTCCAGTGCCGAACTGATGAGCGGATTCTATAAACACCTGAAAAAAGGATCCAGTAAAAAGAAAGCACTGCGACAGGCAAAAATAGACTATATCAGCTCGTCCGACAACCTGAAAGCAAATCCCTACTTCTGGTCGGCATTCCTCATGGTCGGTGACAGCACACCGCTGTACGCAGCCTCTGCATCGTTCTACCTGGTCTTGATTCTCGTGCTGTTTGTCCTGGTTGTATTAGGAGTCATCTACAGGAAACAGATCAGGAGCAGACTGGTCAGGAAAAATTAACCCTGACACCAGTATCAATCCTCGATCAATGCCTGGTACTCCCTGTCTTCCTTGATCCGGTTGACCAGGAACTCCTTGCAGAAATGACGGCGCTTCCTGACGTAGGTGTCGCTCCTGAAACCAAGCTTCTCTGCAATATCCCTGGCAGCCATGTCCTGGGCCGTCAGGGTAAGGATCTTCTGACAATCTTCAGGGATCAGCTTCAGGTTCCGCTGGTAAACGGCCAGGCGCAGGTCCTTGTCTGCAACAGGAGGTGGCTCCTCGAACTCAATGTACTCCTCCATCTCCCGCTTCAATTCTGTTACCTCCATCTTCCTGGTGTCGCGGAGCTTCTTTAACCAGATCAGGCGGGCAATAGAGTACAAATAGGTGCTGAAGGTACTGCTGAGTTCAAAATCCGGCTCGTCACGAAGCCGCTTGAAAATAACTATCAACGCCTCCTGGAATACATCCTCGGAATCGTCGTCGGATCCGTTGTTGTTGGTAATGAGCGAACTGATCTTGCCGAAATCGTTCTTGTAGATGAACCCGATCACCTGGTTGTCCCGCTTGCGGAGGCCAAGTATGATATCTTCATCTGTAAAACTCTTCATGCGATCTTGTTAGCGTGCCGTTGATCAGTATTCACAATCTGACAAATATAATTATTCTGCTTAAGCTTGCAGTGTTTCAGCGAAAAGTAATTAATTTATACCCCGGAATTCTAATTAATTCTAAATTTGGCACTGAATTGAAAAGACCCTTACCATGATCGAAACATTGTTGGAAAATTACCGCGTACTGCTTGAAAACATTGGCCTTTCAGCCCAAACCGCCCAGATACTTGAAAACACCACGGTCTTCATAGCCATCGTCTTACTGGCATTTATCGCCGACCGCGTTACAAAAATCATCCTGGTCAGAATCATCGGAAACCTGGTCAAACGATCCAAAAACAAGTATGACGACATACTGATGCAGAAAAAGGTTTTCAAACGTATCGCCCATATCGCCCCGGCCCTGGTAATCAACGCTACCGTGGGACTGCTGATCGATGCAGCCGGACTGGTGGAGTTCATCAGGATCATCACCAATCTCTATGTCATCCTGATCAGCGCACTGGTGGTCGACTCACTGATCGGCGCAGCACACGAGATCTACCAGCAACTGCCGGTATCGAAAGGCCGGAACATAAAAGGATATGTGCAACTGGTGAAAATCCTGGTCTTTATCATCGCCGGACTGGTGGTGATCTCCGTCCTCACCGAGAAATCCATCAGCGGACTGCTGACAGGTCTCGGCGCTTTCGCTGCCGTGCTGATGCTGGTATTCAAGGATACCATCCTCGGACTGGTTGCCAGTGTGCAGCTTTCAGGAAATAAAATGGTGAATGTGGGCGACTGGATCTCCATGCCCAAATACAACGCCGACGGCGATGTGATCGATATCAGCCTCAATACCGTCAAGGTGCAGAACTGGGACAAAACCATCGCAACCATCCCTACCTATGCCCTCGTACAAGACTCCTTCAATAACTGGAAAGGAATGGAGGAATCGGGCGGAAGACGAATCAAAAGATCCGTGAACCTGGATATGCAAAGCGTGCGCTTCCTGGATAGCACCGAACTTGGAAAGTTCAAAGAGATCCGCATCCTGAAAAACTATATCGAAGAAAAGGAAAAAGAAATCCATGATTTCAACCAGAAAGTGGGGGTGGATACTTCCGACCTGGTCAACGGAAGAAGACTCACCAACCTGGGTACCTTCAGAAAATACCTGGAACTCTACCTCCGAAACCATCCCAAAATCCACCAGGACATGACCTTCCTGGTAAGACACCTGCAACCCACGGAACGCGGAATCCCCATCGAAATATATGTCTTCAGCAATGACCAGGCCTGGTCCAGCTATGAAGCCATCCAGGCCGATATCTTCGACCATATCCTGGCAGTGATCCCGGTATTCGACCTCCGCGTATTTCAGAATCCAACCGGTGCCGACTGGCGGGCAATGGCGGAACAACATCAGTAAAACCGAACCACCCGGACATCCGCCAATAAAAACTGACCGATCCGAAAAAGTGCTGCACTAACAGGCAGGCAATACTGGAAGTTACTATTTTATAACATACCGTCTTCTATTGTTAATACCGTCAGCTGTGCTAAATTTAAACTTTCATGTAATAATGCATGAATCACTGTTAATTATTAATACACAAGCCCGGATATAAGAAAAACAGACACAAATACGCTAATCGTGGTTAAAACCTGTTTTTCAGCATCCGCAAAGACTCTATAGCAAAACAATGGAAGAAACATCACACATCGACAGCCTCGACAAGAAGATCCTGGCCCTGATCACCAAAAATGCACGGATCCCCTACCTGGAGGTCGCCAGGGAGTGCAATGTCTCCGGTGCAGCGATCCACCAGCGCATACAGCGCCTCATGAAACTCGGTATCGTATCCGGTTCCCAGTTCATGCTCGACCCCAGGAAAATCGGGTTTCATACCTGCGCCTACGTCGGGATATTCCTCGACAATGCGGGATTGTACCCCGAAGTGGTGCAAAAACTCGAGAAAATCCCGGAGATCACTCAATGCCATTACATAACAGGTGGTTATTCGATCTTCATCAAGGTATATACGCGGAACAACGAGGACCTGAAACACGTGCTGGGAGACAAGGTGCAGGCCATCCCGGGAGTATCAAGAACCGAAACATTCATCTCCCTCGAAGAGAGCATCAACCGGCAGATCCCGCTGGAGTAGCAGCCTGCATGCGCTGCCTGACGGCTTCATAGATCACCACCCCAGCTGCAACAGATACATTCAGCGATCCGATCGTTCCATATTGCGGAATGGATACCGATTGGTCGACGTATTCCAGCAACGCCGCAGAAACACCCTGGTCCTCGGCACCCATGAGGATCGCCGCAGGTACCGACAGATCCGCCTGGTAAATGGTCCTTTCAGCCTTCTCTGAAGCTGCAAAAACCTGCAAACCGCTGCTTCTCAGGTAATCGAGCAACAGCCTGAGGTCGGGGTGACGGCAGACAGGAATGCTGTGCAACGCCCCGGCTGAGGTCTTCACCGCCTCGGCTGTGATACGGGCACTTCCTTTATAGGGAACCACGATCGCATCCACTGCCGCACATTCAGCAGTACGCGCTATGGCACCAAAATTCCTGACATCCGAAACCTGGTCCAGTACCAGGATCAGCGGATTTTTTCCTTTCTGAAAAACCTCGGGAAGAATAAACTCAATCTCGCTGTACTGGATCTCTGAAACAAATGCTATCACACCCTGGTGGTTTTTCCGGGTGATGGCATGGAGCTTCTCCTGGGGTACATGCTGGAAAGGGATCTTCTCCGCAATCAGCCTGTTCCTGAGCTCCCCGAAAGCATCACTGGTGCCCCTCGCACTCTTGATAAGCACCTTTTCAAGTTCCCTGCCTGCATCCAGTGCCTCTGTAACCGCATGGATGCCATATACGATCTGGTCTTTTTCTTTTTTCATTACCTGCTCAATGAGTATACTTTGCCCGATCTCCAGGAACTGACCGCAGCCGAAACATATCCCATCGACTGACCGTTCCTGCGCCAGACGAGGTCGTGGTTCGAATACAGCCCGGGAACCCGGTCGAACACAAATTCAATCACTTTCCCCTGGCGACTTGAAATATAATACCAGCGCTCCTCGGAACCTCCCGAACGAATGCGGTCGGGCGGACCGAAAAGAATAAAGATCAACCCGCGGTCGGTCTTCCACCCTTCCCGGTTGGTTGTGAAATAGAGGTTTGAATAAACCACCCGGTTGTAGTATACCCGGAGCAGCTCACGCGAACGCTCCATGGAGGCAGTCCTGGCCAGCCAGAAATCATCCACGGCCAGTTTCGCGTTGCCCCCCCGGCGCATCGCATTGTATTCGGTTTGCGTTGCAATATAAAACAATGGCTCCAGCAGGGATTCTTCCGACTGTACCTGGGGGAAATCCGGACCGAACCGGTGAAGCGTGATTCCCTCCGGCCGGGTCGTGTCCAGTCGAAAATGATACATTCCCTTCTCCGGCAAGGCGAATACAGTGCTGTCCGCCCACGCCAGCCTGATGGTCGTGTCAGGCGCCACTTCGAAAAACGAAGGCGATGTCATGGTTATGGGCGGCCTGGGAAAATCTTCACGCACCTTGATGAAATCAACGTAAATGGAATCGTACCCGGGCATCCTGTAGCTGAGCCTGAAGACTTCACCCGGTGCAATGTAGTTAAGGAACCGCGGATACCCGGTCCGCGCCGATAAAACACTGAAATTCTGTGCCGAAAAACTGTTCCGCTTGTCAATATAGATGTGCTCCAGCCCCACCGATCCGCGCAGCAGGTCCTTCGCTTCAATCCTGATCATATACTCACTGCCGCTTCCAATGCTCAGGACCCTGGAGCTGAAAAATGCGGTGTTCGCCTCGTCTTCCCTGTCGAGCTTGATCTGAAATGTGGTGGAATCGCTCCTGGCAACAATCTCCCTGTTTTCACCAAGCTCATAAATGACGTAGGTGATCCCTACCAGCGCCCGGTATTCAGCTTCCTCATTGGCCTGGTTGAACAATAGTTCCTTCGGGAACAGCCTGATGAACATGGAGGTCATGTTATCACTGATATGATACAGCCTGTAGTCCGCATTCAGTGAAAACTCGCTGGGATTGTACATCGAGGCAAACTGCGACTCCGGAACACTGAGATTCTTCGTAGTGGTGCACCCGGCAACCAGCAACATGACCAATATGATGTAAACACTCTTTCTCATTCAGCTTTGTAAAGAATATGCAAAATACGCAAATTCATCTGTTTCTTTTCATTTTTCAGAACAGATCCGCATCTCAAGTCAGTATACCGGAGAATTGAAGCCGGGAATGACCTGCGGACTGCCCGCTTCAGTTTCCTTTCAACTGCTCCAGGTCGGCCGAAGCCCGCTCCCATCGCTCCATCAGCCGATCCAGCTCGTTACGCTTCTCCCTGTAAGAAAAAAACAGCGATTGGTCCGCAATATTGTCCGGATCAGCCATTATCCTGTCCATCTCGCTGATTTCCTTCTCGCTGGCAGCAATGGCATCCTCCAGCTCCTTCACTGCACGCTCATATTTTCTCAGCTTACGCTCGTATGCCTTCTTCTCCTGGTAATCCTTTTTCAAACCTTCCCCGCCTGACTTTGCCGGCTTCGGTTGCGTACCTCGCCGCTCAATCTCGCGAATGGACCGTATCTTCCGTTTGTCCAGGAACTCAAAGATGCCACCGATATACTCCCTGATCCCCTTGTTCCTGAATTCATATACCTTGTCGACCAGCCCGTCGAGAAATTCCCTGTCGTGCGACACCACGATCAATGTGCCATCGTATTGCAGCAATGCATTCTTGAGGATGTCCTTTGAGTTCATGTCCAGGTGATTGGTGGGCTCATCCAGGATCAGCAGGTTGAAAGGCTGCAGGATCATGACCGCCATGGCCAGCCGGGAGCGCTCGCCGCCCGACAATACCTTCACCTTCTTGTCAACATCCTCACCCCGGAACAAAAAGGCCCCGAGGATATCCCGCATCTTTGTCCGTATATCTCCCACAGCAACTGCATCCACCGTCTCCAATACGGTCTTGTTCTCATCCATCAACTCATCCTGGTTCTGCGCAAAATAACCCAGCTCAACGTTATGTCCCAGCCTGAAACCGCCGCGATAATCCAGTTCCCCCACAATGATCCGCGACAGGGTGGTCTTCCCTTCACCGTTCCTGCCCACGAACGCCAGCTTCTCCCCCCGCTGGATCACCAGGTCGATGTCCTTCAGCACCTCGTTGTCACCATACGATTTCGACAACTGGTCGATCTCCATTACGATCTTCCCCGACCGCTTTGCCACCGGGAAACGCAGGTGCATCGAAAGCCTGTCCTCCTGCTCCACCTCGATCCTGTCGAGCTTGTCCAGCTGTTTCACACGCGACTGTACCTGCACCGCCTTGGTGGCCTTGTATCGGAATCGCTCGATGAACTTTTCCGTATCCTTGATCATCTTCTGCTGGTTCTCATAAGAGGCCGACTGGTGTTCAATACGCTCCTCCTTCAGTTGTACATATTCTGAGAACCCCACTTTGTAATCATAGATCTTTCCCAGCGAAAGGTCCAGCGTCCGGTTGGTCACCCTGTCGAGAAATATCCTGTCGTGCGATATCACCAGCACACCACCGCCGAATGTGGCCAGGTAATCCTCGAGCCACTGGATGGAGTCAATGTCCAGGTGGTTCGTGGGCTCGTCAAGCAGGATATAGTCGGGCTTACGCAGCAAAATCTTGGCCAGCTCGATCCGCATCCGCCATCCGCCCGAAAACTCGGTCACCGGCCGGTCCATGTCCGACGGACTGAAACCCAGTCCCACGAGGGTCTGCTCTACATCTGCATGGATCGCACTTCCGCCTTCCAGCTCGAAACGCTCTGTAAGTGTCCCCAGTTGCTCGATCAGCTTCATGTACCCGTCCGACTCATAGTCGGTCCGCTCCTCCAAAGCCTTGTTGAGCGACGCGATCCTGGCCTCAATCTCCAGGATGTGCCCGAACGCCTGCAGCGTTTCATTGTAAAGGGTCCTGGAACCCGAATGCTTCATCTGCTGCGGCAGGTAACCAATATCCGTTGAGCCGGATCGCACCACCATACCCTCATCGGGCTGCTGGCGTCCGTCGATCAGGTTCAATAACGTGGTCTTGCCGGCACCATTGCGCCCGACAAGCCCCACCCGGTCATTTTTACTGAGCTGGAAGGAGATGGAGTCAAAAAGGGTAAATGCTCCGAAACGTATGGTTACATTGTCAACTGATATCATCTGGTTTGCATATATTCAAGCGCGGGGCCAACTGCATATTCATACCCCCACATAAGACCATGCAGCGGTTGTTTTGTTTTTCTTTTTCCTGAAATACAAAAAACACTCCCCGCAGGGACTTCCGTTAATAATTGTTTTACTCGATACACCCGCTCATCGTAAAGCACCGGGTCGATCCCGCTGTTGTTGCCCCAGGCAAGGATCACATAGTCGGAGGCTGTCGCCATTTTGCCGATCACATGGTCGTTGTCGGCACCAACCACCTGCATGGCACCCTCCTCCCTGTAAACGCGGTTCAGGTCGCCGGGCTCCGTGGCCCTGAACGCAAAAATATTTAATATATGAAGCCACCGCACTTCCGGAAAACGATGGTATACAAAGGTCTCCACTTTCCTGATCGTGGCATCCGCCCTGGCAGCATCCGCTGCACTGGGATTCTTCATGATCACCGCGACTGACTTGTCCCTGCCGCTGTCCATCAACGTATCGGTATACCGCATGGACAAGCTGTACCTGTACCGCCTGTCGCCTGAAAAAGCAGCCTCGACCGAAGTAAGGTCAACCAGCTCAAAATGTGGTATTTGCCGTCCTATTCTTACCATGAAAAACCGCTTAACCGAACAAAAATGAAAGTTTATTGTACATATATTGAGTGATTAAAATACACCTTAACAATGAAAAACATGACAACAGGAATCATTATCGGTCTCGTCGCAGGAGCCCTCATCGCAGTGCTTGCGATCTTCTTCAGTTCTCCATCACTGATGCTTAAAGAGAACAAAAGTAAACATGATTTTGAAACTACACTTGCCGAAATTGAAAAATCGGTCGATTCCCTGGGTTGGAAGATTCCGCATATCAACGACCTCCAGGCTACGATGCACAAGTTCGGCAAGGATGTCCGCCAGGTAAAGGTCTACGAAATATGTCATCCCGAACATGCCTATAAGGTGCTCAGTCAGGACGACGAAAGGATCGTATCCACGCTGATGCCCTGCCGGATAGCAATCTATGAAAAATCCAACGGGAACATCTACGTGTCAAGGATGAATTCCGGACTGATGTCCAAACCCATGAACAAGATCATCCGCAGCACGATGTCGGAAGCCGCTGCCGATACCGAGAAAATCCTCGCTTCCGTTATTGAATAAAACACATCTGTCCTGAAGTCCTTGGTGCTTTTCCCGATCTGCTGACTATCTTTGCAGGATCAAACTGAGTATGCAATGGGGAGAAGAAAATTACCGGCCTATGAAGCCATTACCATAGCAGATATCGCTGCCGAAGGAAAATCCATCGCCAGGATCAATGACATGGTGGTGTTTGTGCCGGGAGCCGTACCGGGCGACGTGGTCGACCTGCAGGTAACAAGGAAACGCAAGAAATACCTGGAAGCCAAAGTCACACGCTACGTCAGCTATTCCGATGAACGCACGGAACCGTTTTGTTCCCATTTCGGTACCTGCGGCGGCTGCAAGTGGCAACACCTTCCCTACCCCAGGCAGCTCATATACAAGGAAAAACAGGTGCAGGATGCACTGCAGCGTATCGGGAAAATCAATATCGACAGGACCGACCCGATCCTCGGGGCCGAAAAAACCAGGTTCTACCGCAACAAGCTGGAATATACCTTCTCCAATCACCGCTGGCTGTCGGATGATGAAGCCGCCGGCGACCAGGTATTCGAACACCGCAACGGACTGGGATTCCATGTGCCCGGGAGATTCGACCGCGTGGTGGATGTGGAAAAATGCTACCTGCAGGAAGACCCGAGCAACGAAATCAGGGATACCCTCAGGGACTTTGCACTGCAACAGGAACTGAGCTTTTATGACCACAAGACAAACGAGGGACTCCTGCGCAACGTGATCATCAGGACCACCACCACCGGCGAAGTGATGGTGGTATTGTCGGTCCAGTTCGACGAACCGGTGGTATACGAAATGCTCGAAGACCTCAACCGCAAGGTGAAAGTGATCACCAGCCTGATGTATGTGATCAACCCAAAGCTGAACGAGACGCTTTACGACCAGGATATCAAAGTGTTCAGCGGCCGCGACCACCTTATCGAGGAACTCGGCGGACTGAAATTCAAGATCGGACCCAAATCATTTTTTCAGACCAATACCACGCAGGCGCACGAACTCTACAGGAAAGCAAAGGAATTTGCAGATCTCAGGGGAGACGAGATCGTTTATGACCTCTATACCGGTACCGGCACGATCGCAAACTATATTGCGGGCGGAGCAGGAAAAGTAGTGGGCATCGAATCGGTTCCCGAAGCCATTGCCGATGCGGTGGTCAATTCGAACCTGAACGGGATCACCAATACTTCGTTTCATGCCGGGGACATGAAAGACCTCTTCAACGCGGATTTCATGGCCGAACACGGACGGCCGGAGGTGGTCATCACCGATCCGCCGCGGGCAGGAATGCACCAGCAGGTGGTGGAAGCACTGCTGGAAGTGGCCCCTGAAAAGATCGTATACGTGAGCTGCAACCCTGCCACCCAGGCCAGGGATGTGCTGCTGCTTTCAGAAAAATACACCTTCCCCCGCAGCCAGGCCGTGGATATGTTCCCGCATACGCACCACATCGAAAACGTGCTGCTGCTGCACCGGAAGTAAATACTTTTAACTCCCCCGCGGTACCCGCTCGTCGGGCCAGTCATTCCTGAAATCTTTCCAGTACTGCTGAACCGTTGATTTGATGTCCTTCCGGAGGATCAGGATCCCTGCCAGGTTGGGGATCGTCATCAGCGCAATGGTAATGTACGACAGGTTCCATACAATGGTGGTATCGGTGAACGATGCCAGGAAAAAGGCGACCACGTAAAACATCCGGTATACGATCACGTAGCGTGTACCAAACAGGTACGTAACTGCCCTTCCACCGTAATACGACCATGATATGGCCGTGGAGAATGCAAACAGCAAGAGCCCGATGGCCACGATGTACTGACCATAGTCGCCCAGGATGCTGCGCTTGAATGCTTCCGTTGTCAGGGCTGCACTGTGTATCAGCGATTTTCCCTCGAGGTGGATGTTTGCTGACGAGACACGCTCCCCGCTGAGATCCAGGCGTCCCTGCCTGATGGGAATCATTCCAGAATATACCCGGTCGCCGCTGTACACTTTCACCTCTTCGGCAAAGGATTCTGCATGCAGCACCGTAACACCTGTCGTGCTGATCACACCCTCCGTTACCTGTATCTCCCCGTTGTATGCTTTTAAAATGGTATCATTGCTGAAATAGCGGCTCAGCAACTGCACATCGGAAACATCTCCGTCGGAATAGGAGCCTTCCAGTATTTCAAGGTCGGCCTGCTCAAATTTGTTGTCGATCTTTTCGTTCCATACGCCTGACGATAACAGCACCAGGCCAGTGATAGTACAAATAAGAATGGTATCGATAAAGGGTTCCAGGATGGCAACCATGCCTTCCGACACAGGCTCCTGGGCCTTTGCCGCCGAGTGCGCAATGGGAGCAGAACCCTGTCCCGCCTCGTTGGAAAACAATCCCCTGTTCACACCCTTGTTGAATGTAAATGCAAAGGAAGCACCAAGAAATCCGCCCACCGCTGCAGTGCCCGTGAAGGCGTCGGTGAAAATGGATACAAATGAAGGACCGATATTTTCATAATTGGTGGCAATCACAAGCAGCGCACCAACTATATAGATAAAGGCCATCACAGGGACCAGCGTGGAGG
>Ga0180435_10005837_pt1 | contig 11901 bp, 8 predicted proteins | sample SS_ome_3_FD_132467 | JGI IMG/M metagenome (GOLD analysis project Ga0180435, IMG submission 132467) | Hypersaline lake sediment archaeal communities from the Salton Sea, California, USA - SS_3_S_1 metaG | ecosystem: Environmental > Aquatic > Non-marine Saline and Alkaline > Hypersaline > Sediment...
TTGGCTTTCCGTCCTTTATTTACTTCATATTGGAGAGAATGAAAAAACTGGGCGTCTCAAACCTCAGGCTCCACCCCGAATCACTGGTATTCTTTGCAGGAGGATGGAAAGGTTATGCCGACAAACAACTATCCAAACCTGAACTTTATGGTCGTCTGGGTGAACAACTGGGAATCCCGGATGAGCGGTGCCGTGATGGTTTTGGCTCTGTCGAACATTCGGTACCCTATGTTGAGTGCGAGAACCATCATATGCATATTCCAATCTGGTCGCGGGCGTTTACACGTGATGTCAGGACGCTGGAAGTGCTTGATTACGGAAAGCCAGGTTATCTCTGCTTCCTTACTCCTTATATCACTTCTGTTCCGGCCGTGAGCGTCATGATGGGCGACCTGGCCATGATGCACGGGCCTAAAGAGTGTGGCTGCGGCATTGATAGCCCCTGGTTCGAGATCGCCGGGCGGGCAGGTATTTCAAAAAACAAGAGCTGTGCCGTTTCGGCCGCCGAATTGCTTAAAAAAGAAAGCGTATGAACATGATGAAAGAACATCTCTGGCGAGGGGAATGGATCAGCACAGAGGAGCTTGAAGAAAAGTTAAGCAGTGTAGGTAAGTCTATCTCCCCTGACCTGAAACTGCGCATACAACCCGAAATATTATTGAGAGCCTGCGCTGCATACCGTAATCAGCTCCTGCAAGGCGAGAATGAAGAGCTGATCCTATCCCTTACCGATGCTGGCAATACAACAGAGAAAGCGGCCGAAACCATAGAAGAGATCGTTGCTTTTCTTGATCCCGATTTTCTCGATCAGAAACTAAAACGTGAGCTGGGCAGCAGCAATCCCTTTGTGCTGCAACGCAACGACTTCACCGGAGATGCTTTTGAGGCCTGGGCTCCGCTCGGCATCCTGGTACATGTCGTGCCCGGAAATGCACCTACCGTAGCTCCGTTAAGCCTGCTGGAAGGCCTGATGGCAGGTAACATCAATATTTTAAAGAACAGCAGCAAAAACGGGAACTTTCCGCAACTGGTACTCAAAGGAATACTCGAAGCTGACAGCACTGCATCGCTAAAGCCTTTTGTTTATGCATTCCAGATCCCTTCTGCCCGAAAAGACATGCTCGAAATCCTGTTTAACGCAGCACACGGCATTGCTGCATGGGGTGGAGAAGAAGCTGTTGCTTCGGTAAGGAAAATGACTCCGGAGGGTGTGCGCATCATCGACTGGGGTCACCGGATCAGTTTCTCTTATGTAAGCAGTAAAATGAAAGACGACATTCCTAGCCTGGAGAACATCGCTTACGATATTTGCGTGATCGAACAGCAGGCATGCTCCAGTCCGCAGTGCCTGTATCTTGAAACGAATGACAAAGAAGAACTCCTGGCATTTGCGAACACATTTGCAAAGGTTCTTGACGGAATATCAAAAACCTTTCCCCCGGCAGAGATAAGCATACCTGAGATGGCCGAGATCACCAATGTGACTCAGGTTACCAGGCTTGGGGCCAGTCTGGGTGAATCGGAAGTGATCGAATCACCGGATAAAAGCTGGCGCATACTCATAGACTTTAAATCCGGTTTGCGTCCCTCTCCGCTGTACCGCACCATATGGGTAAAACCATTGCCCAGGGAAAATATCGTAAGTACACTTCGACCCCTGCGGACATACCTGCAGACCGCTGGCCTTGCATGCACATTGGATGAGCTCGGTGAGATCAGCACTGCGCTGGTGCAGGCCGGTGTTACAAGGGTCAAGCGCCCGGGGCATATGCTGGAAGGCTATCCGGGAGAACCACATGACGGGGTATATGCACTGCAGCGCTATTCTCGCAGGGTATGCCTGCAGCTGGGTTCCCTTACCGACGGCCTCAGCAGTTTTGAAGACCTGCTGGAACAACCCAAACCTTTTCTGCCTGACGATACGCCTGTTATACACAAGGAAGATTATATCAGCAAGCGCGTGCCGGATGAATTTTCTGAACTCTTTTTCAAGAGCGGAGGTACCAGCGGAAAACCCAAAATGGCTGTGTACACCTACGAAGACTATAAAAAACAGATGTTTGCAGCTTCGGAAGCCCTTTTTGCAGCAGGGCTTGATCCGGCAAATGACCGATGCATGAACCTTTTCTTTAGCGGGGAACTCTATGGTGGGTTCATCAGTTTCTGGAGCATACTGGAAGGTATGGGTGCGACACAATTCCCCATGACCGCCATCAGTGAATATGAAACCGTAGCCAGAACCATTATCGAAAACAGGGTAAATACCCTCCTGGGAATGCCATTTTATTTCTCACAACTATTTGATGCCTGTGCTAAAGAATTGAAAGCATACGGCGGAATCAAAAAGATCTTCTATGGCGGAGAGCACATGAGCCCGGCCATGGTCGAGCACTACAAGCAAGAATTCGGCCTTGAAGTCGTAAAATCAGCCATTTATGGCAGCAACGATGCCGGACCCCTGGGATACAGTTGCATACATTGTGAAGGCAGTGTACATCATGTTATGAGTCGTACACAGTACCTCGAGATCTTCAAAATGGGCGAGGATAAGCCCGTTGACAGGGATGAAACCGGCAGGTTGATCTTCACCTCACTCTCAAGAAAGGGGCAGGACCTTTTCCGCTACGAGATCGGTGACCTGGGCAGGTGGGTGGATGAACCCTGTGCCTGCGGAAGGAAATCGCCACGCTTTGAGTTGTTGGGCCGCTTTGGTGATATCTTCAAGATGGGGCCGCTCTTCAACTATAATGAGTTCAGGAAAATCCTGGATGAGAAGCTGAAATATGCTGATGAGCTGCAGCTGATCCTGGATGCTACTGAGTCAGAAAAACAAAAGATCATAGTGCGGGTGAACAAAGATGCCGGGCTTGACAGCAAGCAGGTCTATGATGCCCTGGTCAACAATTATCACTACCTCTATGATATGATCGTGAACGATGACCTCATTGAGCTGGAAGTGGAACTCACCGACCCATCAAAATTTACAAAGATCGAAAGCAGTGGCAAGTTGCATAAGATCATCGATAAGCGAAAACTTACAATATGAAGCACAGCCATCATTCTAAGCTAAGCATACAAAACGATATTGAGAACCTACCTGAAGCCCAGGCCTGTGCAGAAAAGGTAGCCGAGCACATTGGCTTTAACAGTCACGACAACAGGTTGATCCAACTGGCTGTTGAGGAAGTGCTCAGCAATATTATCAAGCATTCTTTTGCCCCGGGACAACTGGAAGACATCGACCTTGAATTCACACAAAAAGCACTCGGTTTACACATCAGCATATGGGTGAAAGGCATCCCTTTCGACCCGGCCCTTTTCCCGGTTTACAGCCGCAAGGATCTGGTGGAAAAGCTGGAGGACCGCGGTCTGGGCAACTACCTGGTACATCAGGTTATGGATGCATACTCCTATGTAAACCATGGCCATGCCGGTATTGAGATCATCCTGGAAAAAAACATTCCCATGGCCTCCATCAAAGAGATCATCGAGGACGGAGATACAGTGGAGATCAGCGAACCCGGAAAAGGTGAAAAGCCTCCTTACTTTATCGACCTGATGAGGGAGGAGGAGGCCGTGGAGGTATCACGGCTGGCCTATTTTGCCTATGGGTACTCTTACCCTTACGAGAACATCTATTATCCGGAAAAAGTAGCCCGACTGAACCGGAGCGGAGAACTGATTTCGATGGTGGCACGCCTGGAGAGCGGGGAGATTATCGGTCATGCCGCGCTCGAAAAAGGGGGCGATAACTTTAAGAATTCCGAACTGGGTATCGCTTTCAGCAACCCCAACTACAGGGGCATGGGCATCATGAACCGCCTCTGGGAGGCTCTCATCGAAAAAGCAAAAGAAGAAGGTATCTTCGGGGTCTATGCCATGTCTGTTACATCACATCCCTACTCCCAGAAAGCATCCCACCATTACGGGTTGAATGATATTTGTCTGCTGCTCTCACGGGGTACCGTCATACAGTTTAAAGACCTGAAAGAAGGAAGGGAACAACGCGAAAGCCTGATGATCACTTACCGCTATCTTTTCCCTCCGGAAAGTGCTGCAATATATCCGCCCGAGAAGCACAAAGAGATGATCCTGAAGATCTTCAACAACATTGGCTTCGTGCCTGAACTGAGGGAGCCTGACGTAGGCAAGGAAGACCTGAAAGGCCAGCGAAGTATCATCAAGGTAAAACCCGACCATGCCTTTGTTACGGTGGGCATACAGGTGGACTGTTTTGGTGAGCATACGGTAAAAAAAGTAGCCGAAGACCTGAGGCAATTCTGCGTTGAACGCTATGAAAGCATTTACCTCACCCTGAATCTGCACGATCCCCACACAGCAGTACTGACAGAAGATTTCGAAAAGCTGGGATTCTTTTTTGCCGGGATTCACCCTGCTGATGAGGAAAGTTCATACCTGGTGCTGCAATATCTCAACAACCAGAAGATCAACTACGGTCTCCTCGACATGGACTCAGACTTTGGGAAAGAGCTGGTAGATTATGTTAAAGGATGTGATCCGGGCCTTTAATAATTCTCCGGAATATTTTTCATGATATTGGAAATGAACTCGCGGGCGCGGAAGAGTTGGGCTTTTACCGTGCCCAGTGGCAGGTCGAGCTCTGCAGCGATCTCTTCGTAAGAATATTCTTTAAAATAGCGGAGTTCGATCAGCTGGCGGTAATGGGGTTTTAGCTTCTCAACGACCTCACGCATCAGCCCCATCTTCTCCTTCTTCAACACATTTTCTTCCGGATCGGGACCATCGGATGGCAGGTAGTTGGCCAGTTCGTTACCCTCTTCCCCATCAGGGCTTTGATCCATTGAAAAAGTGCGTTTTTTCTTCTTCCGCATGAAGTCGATGCAGTTGTTGGAAGCGATCTTGAACAGCCAGGTGCTGAAGGCATAATCAGGAGTGTATTGCTCCAGTTTTTTGAATGCTTTGCCAAAAGCCTCAATGGTGAGGTCATCGGCATCGCTGGCATTGTTGGTCATCTTCAGCAACATGAAATAAAGGGAGTCGCGGTAGTTGTTCATCAGGGTGGCATAGGCACGCTGATCGCCATTTTGAATGGCGGCCTGCACCAGCTGAAAATCGCGCATGGCCTTGTCGGTGAGATTTGGATTTACTTCCATTTATCGGGTTTACTGAACATATTCACCAGGCTGACCAAAGGATAAAATATGATCAGGAACAATTCCGCTATAAGCGAAAATACGAATATTTTTCTTTCATTCAGCTTGTTCATGCTTAATTTAGTAATTAACAAATAACTAACAAAGCGGAGCAGGAACACGCAGCCCACAATGATATAATTATACCCCAGCACCAAGAGCAATGCGAAGAGCCCCCAGAAAGCAAACTGGCTGATAGCCCAGGCACCCAGCATACGCTTAAACACGCCCCTGTAGTATTTCCATGTACTGACGTGCCTGCGTTTCTGCCTGAACCATTTTCCGAAAGAGGTTTCGGGAATGGAGATGGTATAGCTGCCATCCCCGACCTCCACCGCCACATTCCTGGCCGTGGCCACACTGTTGATAAAAAGGTCGTCATCGCCTGAAGCCACCGTATAATGTGATGAAAACCCTTTGCTTTCGATAAATAACCTCTTGCGGTATGCCATATTACGCCCCACCCCCATATAGGTTCTCCCGATAAGTGCATATGAAAGATATTGTATTGCAACCCAGAGGGTTTCATGCCGGATAAGCAGATTGAGCAGACTGGCTTTTCTTTCATAGGCTCCATAACCCAGTACAATCTCTGTCTCACCCCTGAAGCGGGATGCCATATTGCTGATCCACTTATCAGAAGAGGGACGGCAATCTGCATCAGTGAGTAAAATGATATCATTGGCAGCCGACTTTATCCCGAGCGACAGGGGGAATTTTTTTCCGATGAAAAAATTCAGCTCCTGGCTTAGATTTACGATCTTCAGTCGTTTATCGTCACGCGCCATCTCTTCAAGCAACTCAAGGGAATCATCCTGGGAATTATCGTTTACTACGACCACTTCAAAATCGGGATAATCCTGAGCAAGTATGAGCGGCAGGTGGTTTTTCAGGTTTCCGTATTCATTGCGTGCACAGATCACCACCGAAACCGCCTCCCCCGAAGCAACCACCTCCTTAGGCCTGTAAAAGGCCAGCTTGCGCAATATGCCCCAGAAATAGACCATCTGAATAAGAAAAGCAAGGAAAAACAGCAGCATGAGCACCTGCTCAAGGAGATCCTGGGGGAAATAGGGTTGCTGCATGGGTTTTGCGTTTAAGCGAAATTATCCAATCTTCACGAATTAAAGCTATCTTTGAATGTTTTTTTATAAACACCATGAAGTTTATAATTCAGAGCAAGGACAAAGCCTCTTCGGCACGGGCAGGAACGCTTGAAACGGCGCATGGGAAGGTACAAACGCCTATTTTCATGCCCGTAGGTACGGCCGCCAATGTGAAAGCCGTTCATGTACCTCATCTGCTCGATGATGTGAAAGCACAAATCATTCTGGGCAACACCTATCATTTGTATCTCCGCCCGGGTATCGATATTATTAAACAGGCCGGCGGGCTGCACAGGTTCATTGGCTGGGAGCGGCCATTGCTCACCGACAGCGGCGGTTACCAGGTGTATTCACTCACAGAGATCCGTAAGCTGAAAGAGGAAGGGGTCACGTTCCATTCGCACATTGATGGTTCAAAACACCAGTTCACTCCCGAGAACGTGATGGATATCCAGCGCACCATCGGTGCAGATATCATCATGGCCTTCGACGAATGCACACCCTACCCCTGCGAGAAGGATTACGCGAGAAATTCCATGGAGATCACCCACCGCTGGTTACAACGCTGCGTTGACCGGTTCCAAAGCACGGATCCCCTGTATGGTTATGAACAGGCCCTCTTTCCTATCGTGCAGGGCAGCGTTTACCCTGACCTGAGGAAAAAGTCGGCCGAGATGATCAGCTCTTTTGAAGCTGAAGGCAATGCTATCGGGGGGCTCTCGGTAGGGGAGCCTCATGAGATGATGTACGAGATGACCGAGCTGGTATGCAATATACTACCTGCTGACAAGCCGCGTTATTTAATGGGTGTGGGAACCCCGGCCAATATACTGGAAAGCATTGCATTGGGTGTGGACATGTTCGACTGCGTGATGCCCACGCGTAATGGCAGGAACGGTATGGTTTTTACCCGAAACGGCTTCATGAATATGCTGAATAACAAATGGAAGGACGACTTTTCGCCTCTCGATGAGGATGGTACTTCCTTTGTTGATAAGCAATACAGCAGGGCCTATGTGCGGCACCTTTTTAAGAGCGGTGAGTTGCTTGGTGGCATGATCGCAAGCCTGCATAACCTGGCGTTTTACCTCTGGCTCGCAGGAGAAGCACGGGAGCGGATCATAAACGGCACCTTCAGCAGCTGGAAGGACGAAATGGTAAAAAAGGTAACCACAAGGCTATAAGATGAAACTGAGGATCCTCGACATATACATCATCAAAAAGTTCCTCGGGACCTTCTTTTATGCCATAAGCCTGCTCATTGTGATCGTGATCATCTTCGATATATCGGAGAACATCGACGAATTCCTCGACCAGGATGCACCTCTGATGGAGATCATCTTTGACTACTACCTGAACTTCATACCCTATTTCATCAACCTCTTCGTATATCTGTTCACCTTTATTTCGGTGATCTTTTTCACCTCTAAAATGGCTTCGAACACAGAGATCGTAGCCATGCTCAGTGGGGGTGTAAGCTATTACCGCATGTTGCGGCCCTATTTTATTTCTGCCATCTTCCTGGCTCTTATGTCTTTTTATCTGGGCAATTTCCTTATCCCAAAAACCAACATAAAGCGGCGTGAGTTCAAAGATAAATACATGGAAAATCTCGATCAGGAGAAGGAACGTAACATCCATCTTAAGATCGGGGAGCAAACCTATGTGTACCTTGAGAACTTTAACAGCTCGACCAACACCGGCATCAAGTTCAGTCTTGAGCAATTCGATGGGAACAAGATGATATACAAGATGCAGGGCGATCGCATCAGCTGGGACAGTGTGAATAACCAGTGGAACATCAACAATTACGTCATCCGTGAAATCGACGATGTAGCCGAAAGCATGCAGCGCGGCAACCAGCTCGACACCCTGTTTAACCTCAAGCCCGACGACCTTTATGAGAAAAAAGAGGATTTTGAGGAGATGAACTACTGGGAGCTTCGCGAGCGTATTAAAGAAGAACGCCTCAAAGGATCAGTTAAAGCCAAAGAGTACGATGTGGAACGGCATAAACGCATCGCTGGTCCTTTTGCAACTATCATTCTAACACTCATCGGCGTAACCCTTTCGAGCCGGAAGATGCGCGGTGGCATCGGTATGCACCTGGGCCTGGGAATAGGGCTTACATTTACCTATATCCTCTTTATGCAGGTGAGCATGGTATTTGCCACCTTCGGCGACCTCTCCCCTTTCCTCGCCGCATGGATCCCCAACCTCATATTTGCTGCAATTGGCATTGTATTGTTGTTTACAGCACAGAAATAAATCATTGAGTTCCGTGTTCCGACTTCAGAAATAATCCAACCTCCAACACCCAACATCCAAAATCATGGTTGATTAAAGATTCCAAAAACGGATGAACCACTACCGCTCATAGCCGCATAAATCGCTCCTTTCTCGTACATTTTATCTTTTTCGATTCGGATGGCAGGGAATTTCTCGAATACAGGTACTTCAAAGTCATTGATGAGAATATCCCTCCATGCTGACACGGGTTGTGCAATGATTTCCCGGAGGGACGGGCGGGAAGCATCCGGTTTGACCATAGCATAAGCCTGGGGAGTGGAAACATGTATCCCGGGGTGTATGAGCTCGATGCGATAGGCTGACAGGTCAAGGTCAATGTCTTCAAGAATCTCCCCCCTGCCGGATGCGATAGACGGTGTGTTTTCGATAAAGAATGCGCAGTCGCTACCCAGTAAAGCGGCAAGCTTTTTCAGACCGGAAGTGCTGATACCCAGTTCGAACATGTCATTCAGCATGATAAGGGTATATGCAGCATCTGATGATCCGCCGCCCAACCCGGAACCGCTGGGAATATGTTTGAGCAGATGCACATCGATGGGCGGAATGTCGTATTTTTCATACAGCAGGCGATAGGCCTTTATCACCAGGTTCTCCCCACGGGGCAGCACAGGTCCGTATTGCTTCAGCGAATGTTCCTTCGCCTCCCTGATCTCCAGGCTGTCATGCATGCTGACCGGATAAAAAACAGTTTCAATATCGTGAAAACCATCCTCGCGTTTGCGTAATACCTGCAAACCAAGATTGATTTTGGCGTTAGGGAAAGTGATCATGGGTCAAAGATAGGAATTCATTGAGTTCATAGAATTCATTGAGTTCATGAAGTTCATTAAGTACTTGGAGTTGGTTCGAGCGGAGACGAGAACCTCGTTTAAGAAATAAGCTGTCATGCTGAGCACTTCATTTTGTTCAGCATAAACTCCGTCGAAGCAGGGAATACTTGGAATTGATTATATTTAGGCGATTTAGAAGATTGATCGATGTAGCGATTGAGCGAAGTGCACCTGCTACTAAAAAGTTCCCCCGTACCCCGTACCGCGAACCGCGTACCACACTTAAAACTAACTCAACACCCAAAACCCTCACAACTCAACACTATAAAAAGCCTAAAGCCAAAAGCCAAACGCCCAATTGTAAATTTTCGTAATTTTGGGTTCCCAAAAATGAATCGATGGCTTTAATAAACTCCGTACTATCATGGCTGATGAAAAAGCGCTTTCACCAGATCGAGCTGTTCATGAAGTACCCCCATGACGTGCAGCAGGAGTGGTTCAACAGGCTCATCACAACGGCAAAAGATACTGAATTCGGAAAACGGTATGCATTTGCCTCCATTGAAAACTATGAGACCTTTCGTGAACGGGTTCCGGTGAATGACTATGACTCCATCCGCCCCGATATAGAGTTGTTGATGGAGGGCCGTCAGAATATCCTCTGGCCTACCGATATTAAGCTTTTCGCCAAGTCGTCGGGGACCACCAGCGACAAAAGCAAGTTTATCCCGGTAAGCCAGGCATCGCTCGAAGAATGCCATTACAAGGGTGGCAAGGACATGCTATCGATATATATGCACAGCAACCCCGACTCCCTCATGTTCGACGGTCGTGGCCTGGCAATGGGCGGCAGCCATACCATCATGGAGCTTAACAACGACGAGTACTATGTGGGCGACCTTTCAGCCCTCATCATACAAAAGCTGCCCCACTGGGCGGAGATCATGCGCGTTCCGAAACGCAAGGTAGCCCTCATGGACGAATGGGAGGAGAAGATTGAAAAGATGGCCCAGACCACGGCACCACACAATGTGACCAGCCTCTCCGGGGTTCCCTCATGGACCTTGCTGCTTCTGAATCGTATCCTGGAGATGACAGGCAAAGAAAATATCCTGGAGGTATGGCCCAACCTGGAAGTGTTTTTTCATGGAGGAGTGAACTTCGGGCCTTACCGTAAACAGTTTGAAGCACTCATCCCCCGGCCAGACATGCAATACCGCAACACCTATAATGCATCGGAAGGGTTTTTCGGGCTTCAGGAAGAAAAGGACCATGACGACCTCTTACTGATGCTCGACTACGGTATCTTTTATGAATTCATCCCGATGCAGGAACTTGATAATGAAAACCCCTATGCCATACCGCTAAATGAAGTTGAGACCGGTGTGAACTATGCCATGGTAATCACCACCAACGCCGGACTATGGCGTTATATGATAGGCGATACGGTGAAGTTTACCAGCACCGACCCATACCGCATCAAGATCACCGGCCGTACACGCAGTTTTATCAACGCTTTCGGGGAAGAACTGATCGTTGATAATGCCGAGAAGGCACTGGAAATAGCCACGAATAAATGCAAGGCCGTGATCAGCGATTATACAGCTGCCCCGGTTTACCTGGAAGGTAAAGAGAACGCAGCACACGAGTGGCTGATCGAATTCAGCCGTGAACCGGGCGACCTGGAATTTTTTACCGAAACCCTCGATAATGCACTGAAGTCACTCAATTCAGATTACGAGGCCAAACGCTACCACGATTTGATATTACGCCAGCCTGTTGTACGAAAACTACCGGAAGGCACGTTCTACAAATGGATGAAGCAACGAGGCAAGCTGGGCGGACAGAATAAGGTGCCACGGCTGGCCAACGACAGGCAATACGTTGATGAGATCCTTAAAATGCTCGGATGAAGATCCTGATCAAGATAATATTTGTATTCATATTCACCCTGATGCTTACCTCCACAGACGAAGGTTATGAGCAGATTATGGAAATAAAGGCAAAAGGTGACTATATACGCAGTGATGAACTCGGCAATGTCTTCCTGATCGACGATAACCAACTGATCAAATTCAATAGCACAGGCCAGAAGCTACATACTTATACCAATCTCTACTCCGGTGATATCACTTTTCTTGACACCCACGATCCGTTCAAACTATTGGTATATTACCGCTCTTTCGGACAGGTAGAATTCCTCGACCACACACTCAGCCTGGCTTCCAGCACCATCGATCTCAGCATGCTTGGCCTGAGCCTAGCAACGCTGGTATGTGCATCCTACCAGGGAGCGTTCTGGGTATATGATCCCATGAATTTTGAGCTTGTCAGGATCACGGCAGGACTTGAAGTGAATGAACGCACAGGCAACCTGGTACAGGCCACCGGCCTCAGTCCGGAACCCAACTATATGCTGGAACGCGATAACTACCTTTACCTGAACGACCCTGCCATCGGGATCATGATGTTCGATAAATACGGAACATTTTACAAAACCATCCCCGTTCTTGGGCTTCACACGTTCCAGGTGTTCAACAA
>Ga0180435_10005838_pt1 | contig 11900 bp, 11 predicted proteins | sample SS_ome_3_FD_132467 | JGI IMG/M metagenome (GOLD analysis project Ga0180435, IMG submission 132467) | Hypersaline lake sediment archaeal communities from the Salton Sea, California, USA - SS_3_S_1 metaG | ecosystem: Environmental > Aquatic > Non-marine Saline and Alkaline > Hypersaline >...
CCGAGCGAGGCCCAGGCGGCTGCAACCGACCGAGCAGCGACCGAGAAAAGCGAAGCGACGATCGAGATCGAGGAAGGCAGCATCGTCTCGATTTTCCTCGAGGAAGCCGTCGAAGTTCTCGAGCGCTGTGACACCCTGCTCAACAACTGGCGGGACAACCTTTCCGACAAGAAGCTCGTGCAGAACCTCCAGCGCGAGATCCACACCTTCAAGGGCGGCGCCCGCATGGCCGGCCTCGAAGGCCTGGGCACCTTTGCACACGCGATGGAGAACCTGTTCGAACAGATCGCCGAGGGCCGCGTGGAAGCGACGATCCTCTCCGTCCAGGCGCTCGAAGAAGGTTGTGACAAGCTGAACCTGTGGATCGAGCGAATCCAGGGCGGCGCCGTGCCGGCGACCGACGCGGCACAGGCGCGCTTCGAAAAACAGGTCCGAGCGCTGCATTCCGGCCAGGAACTGCCGGCCGAGGATACGGCGCACGCGCCCCTGGCGACGCCAACAGAGCCGGCTGAAGCGCCGCACCCGGCCACGCCGGTCGAGCCGCCGAAAGAGAAACCCGGGCGGCCGGTTCCCGCGACACCTGCGGCCGCAGAGCCGGCAGCCCCTGCTCCGGGCGGGGATATCCGGGTGCACCGCAAACCTCCGGCCGCGCCGAAAACACCGAAGGTTCCCCCGCGCGAGGTCCGCGACATACCCGACCGTCCGGCCGCGCCCGCCCAGGACACCGGTCCGGGCGCGCAAATCCGCGTCGCCGCAGACCTCATGGACAAGCTGGTCAATTACGCCGGCGAGGTCAGCATTTACCGCGCCCGTCTGGAACAGCAGATCGGTTCCGTGCGCGGCACGCTGAAAGACGTTAACGCCACGGTTGTTCGGCTCAAGGAACAACTGCGCAAGCTCGACATGGAAAGCGAGGCGCAGATGATGTCCCGCTACCAGAGCGAACCGTCCCGGGATTCTAGCGAGTTCGATCCACTGGAACTGGATCGTTTCTCCAACATGCAGCAACTCTCCCGGGGGCTCTCGGAATCCGCCTCGGACCTGCTGAGCCTGCATGAAATGCTGGACGAGTCCGTGCGCACCGCCGAAACACTGCTGACCCAGCAGTCTCGCGTCAGCTCAGACCTGCAGGCCGGCCTGATGCAGACCCGCATGACGCCGTTTGGCAGCGCCGCACCCCGGCTGCGCCGCATCGTGCGCACCGCTGCCGCGGAGACCGGCAAGAAAGCGCGACTGCAGCTCAAAATGGTGGGCAGCAGCGATCAACTCGACCGCAACGTACTCGAACGGATTACCGCGCCGCTGGAACACATGCTGCGCAACGCAATCGCGCATGGCATCGAAACACCCAAACAGCGCAAAAAACAGGGCAAGCCCGAGGAGGGCAGTATCACGGTAACCGTCGAGGCCGAAGCGACCGAGTTCGTGATCCGCGTGCAGGACGACGGCGCCGGGGTCAACCTCGACGCCGTGCGCCGGCGTGCGATCGAGCGCGGCCTGATGGGCGAGCACGAAGCGCTCGAGCCGCAGCAGCTGGTCCAGTTCATTCGGCACAGCGGTTTCTCCACCGCAGACGAAGTCACCGGGCTGGCCGGGCGCGGCGTCGGCATGGACGTCGTCGACGCCGAGATCAAGCAGATCGGCGGCTCACTGGATATCTCGAGCGAACCGGGCAAAGGCACGCTGTTCTCGATTCACATCCCGTTCAGCCTGGCCGTCATGCAGGCCATCGGCGTTTCGGTCGGCGGCCGCCTGTTCCAGGTGCCGCTGAACAGCGTGGCGGGCGTGGCGCGCCTGTCGCCGGCAGAATACTCGGAGCTGCTCAGGAGCGATGAACCCGTTTATGAATTCGCCGGAGTAGACTACCCCATCCTGGAGCTCGAACCCCTGCTGGGCGAGGACATCAAACCCCTGGACAGCGACAATATTTCCCTGCTGATGATCTCGGCCGGCGATTGCCGGGCTGCTTTCCGCGTCAACGACCTCAAGAGTCACCAGGAAGTCGTCATCAAGCCCGTCGGGCCGCAGGTCAGCTCGATTCCCGGCATCCTTGGCGGCACGATCGCAGCGGATGGCCAGGTCATGCTGATCCTGGACATGGGTCCGCTGATCCGGCGCGGCCTGGAAATCGCGGCGCAGCCGTCGGCAGAGGTGCTGGAACCGGCGAAAAAAGAAAGCCGTCAACCGCTGGTCATGGTGGTCGACGATTCGATTACGATGCGCAAGGTCACCCGCCGCGTGCTCGAGAACCACTCGCTCGAGGTCGCGTTGGCGCAAGACGGCGTCGATGCCGTCGAACAGATGCGCGACGTCGTGCCGGACCTGGTTCTGCTGGATATCGAGATGCCTCGCATGGACGGTTACGAATTGCTCACGCACATCCGCGCCGACGCCCGTCTGCGGCACGTGCCGGTCGTGATGATCACTTCTCGCGCCGGGCAGAAACACCGTAAAAAGGCGCGCGAAGCGGGCGCGAACGACTACTTGACGAAACCGTACCAGGAAGGCGACCTGGTCGAGAAAGTCAGCGAATTGCTGGATCTTCCGCTGGTGCCGGGAAGGCAGGACTGATATGAGCCGAAGTGCCTATGCGGGTCGCAAGGCCCCGAAGAAAAAAATCATGCGCCGCGCGGGCATTCCGCCTGAACTGCACTGCATGCTCGTTCCCGCCGGCGAGGTATCGCTGCTGCTTCCGACCGCCCTGGTGGCGGAGGTCATCGATTTTCAGCCAACCACCGCGATTGAAGAGACACCGGCATGGCTGATGGGCGAAATCGAGTGGGACGACCGCCGGGTGCCGGTCTTTTGCTTTACCGCGCTGATCAACGGCACCGAGCCCGCCGAGCCGGGTTCCCGCGCCAAGATCATGGTTCTGAAATCGCTCTCCGACTCAACCCGCGTTCCGTATTTCGGCCTGCTGATGGACGGCCTGCCGAGCCCGGTGCAGGTCAACGATTCCGACCTTGAAGAACTCGGCGACGAGAAGGTCTCACTGGGCGTTTTCAGCCGGGTGCGCTGCAAGGAACAGGAAGCGATCATTCCGGACATGGACCGGCTCGCCCACCTGGTGACGCACGCCACTTACGGCGCGCTGCCCATCACGCAGCTGGACGACTAGCCTCAAGCGCCGGCCCGACGGAACCGCAAAAAAAACCGGCGCTTCAGCGAAAATCGCCGAACAGCATTTGCAGCGCCGCGATGGCTGCAGCTGCGGCCGTTTCGGTCCGAAGCACCCGCGGGCCAAGCGCAACCGGCCTGACGCCATGCTGCTCGAGCAGCTTCAACTCACTCTCGCTGAAGCCGCCCTCCGGGCCGACTGCCAGTTCGATTTCGCTGGCGGGAGCAAGCGACGCCAGCGAATAATCAGCCGCGGGCGCGAGCACCAGCCGGACACGTTCGCCGGGTTCCCGCGCCCAGTCCGCGAGGCCTTTTGCGGCGAGGACTTCCGGCACCCTGGCGCGGCCGCTCTGCTCGCAGGCGGCAGCGACCACGCCGCGCCAGTGCTCGAGACGGCGGGCCAGTTTTTCACCTTTCAAGCGCACCTCGACCCGGTCGCTCCACACCGGCTGGAAAGCTGCAGCACCGAGCTCGGTGCATTTCTGCAGCGACTGGTCCATGCGCTCGCCGCGGCTGACCGCCTGCACCACCGCGATGCGCAGCGGGGATTCGGCCAAGGCTGGCAAGCGCGCCGTGACTTCGAACTCCAGTTCTTCACGCGCGGCCCGCAGCAGCTCGGATGCATAGTCGCAACCGTCGCCGTTGAAGAGCACCACGACCTGCCCTACCGCGAGCCGCAGCACGCGGCCGAGGTAATGGGCCTGCCGCCCCTCGAGACGCACCCGGCAGCCGGGCTCGAGCGCCTGCGGTGTGTAAACGCGATGGGTCCTCATGATTCAGGGCCTGTTCCAGTCCCGTCGAAACCAAACTGTTATCATTCCCTATCTTTCGCAGTGCCGCAAAGAATATGCAACAGTTCCTGGACACCGCACTGAAGGCAGCCCGTGCCGCGGACGAAGTTTCGATGGCGTATTACCGCGGGGACTTTGACGTGGAGATCAAGGAGGACCAGACGCCGGTCACCATTGCCGACCGGCGCGCCGAGGAAACGATTCGCGGCATCCTGCTGGACGCCTTTCCCGAGCACGGGTTCTACGGCGAGGAATCGGGCCGGCGCGGTGCGGATGCCGACTACCTCTGGCTGGTCGACCCCATCGACGGCACCAAGAGTTTCGTTGCCGGGTACGGCATGTGGTCGACGCAGATCGCGCTGATGCACCGCGGCGAACTGGTGCTGGGCGTGTCCTCTGCGCCGGCCGCGGGCGAAACGGCCTGGGCCGCCCGCGGTCTCGGGGCCCACCTGGGCGAGACCCGGATTCACGTCAGCCGGCAGGACCGGCTGCAGGACGCATCGGTATCGACCGGGAACCTGGGTACGATGGCCCGTTCGCCGCGCTGGAACGTGCTCGGGCGCATCCTGGCCCGGGTCAACCGCACGCGCGGCTACGGAGACTACTACCACTACCACCGACTCGCCGCGGGCCAGGTCGACGCCGTCATCGAATCCGACGTCAACGTCCTGGACATAGCCGCGCTCGCGGTCATCGTGCGCGAGGCGGGCGGTGTTTTCACCGACCTTGAAGGCCGGCCGCCCGGCCTGGAGACGACGTCCGTGCTGGCTGCGACACCGGGGCTGCACGGCCTGCTGCTGGACATGTTCAATCAATGAGCAAGAAGAACCTGCCAAGCATCCTTTCCCGGACCGAGGCGCCCGCGGCCCGGTGGATGCGACGCGAGAAGCTGGAACTGGAATTTTCGAACGGCGAGACGCGCAGCTACACCCGGCTGATCACGCACGGCCTGGGCGCCGTCATCATCGTGCCGATGAAGGACGAAAACACCGTGTTGCTGGCGCGCGAATATGCCTGCGGCCTGCACCACTACGAACTCGGGCTGCCCAAGGGCCGGGTCGAGCGGGGCGAGAACAGGCTCGAGGCTGCGAACCGCGAATTGAAAGAGGAGATTGGCTACGGAGCCCGCGACTTGCGTGAAATCAACGCTTTCAGCCTCGCGCCCGGGTACATGACCCACGTGACGCACATCGTCCTGGCGCGGGACCTTTACCCCGAACGGCTGCCCGGTGACGAGCCCGAGAAAATCGATGTCGTGCCCTGGCCGATCGACGACCTCGAAACACTGGTCACGCGCGACGACTGTACCGAGGGCAGAACCATCGCGGCGCTGTACTACGCGCGTGACTACATGAACGGAGAACGGGCAAGATGAACGACAGAAGCCTGCCGGCGTTACTGCCTGAAATCGAACGCATCGCAAGATCCGCCGGCCAGGCTATCCTGGACGTGTACGGGCAGGCGTTCGAAGTGATGACCAAGGACGACAACTCGCCGCTGACCCAGGCCGACCTGGCCAGCCACCGCATCATTCGCGACGCGCTCTCGCAGCTGACGCCCGATATTCCCCAGTTGTCGGAAGAGTCCGACGGTATTCCCTACGAAACGCGCTCGACGTGGAAGGAGTACTGGCTGATCGATCCCCTGGACGGCACCAAGGAGTTCGTCAACCGCAACGGTGAGTTCACCGTCAACATCGCGCTGATCCGGGGCCACGACCCGGTGCTCGGCGTGGTGCACGTGCCGGTGAGCGGCGTGACCTACAGCGGTATCGTCGGCGATGGCGCGACACGGCGGGACGGCGACAATGCCGCCGCGGAACCGATCCGCGTGCGCACACCCTGCCCGCAGCCATTCATCGTCGTCGGCAGCCGTTCCCATGCCAACCCGGAACTGGAACGCTACCTGCAGGCCATGGGCCGCTACGACCTGATCAGCATGGGAAGCTCGTTGAAGTTCTGCCTGGTCGCCGAGGGCCGTGCCGATTTTTATCCACGCCTTGGACCAACCTCCGAGTGGGACACGGCCGCCGCACACGCCGTTGTCCTGGCTGCCGGCGGCCGCATCGTCGAGCTGAACGGACAGCCGCTGCGCTACAACCTGAAAGCATCGTTCCTGAACCCGGAGTTCCTGGTCATTGCCGATGGCAGCCGGGACTGGGTTTCACCGTTTTCGTCACGAAATTGAAAAAGACGCCGGCAAAAACACTTGACGACCCCGGGCGCTGAAGGTATATATTCTGACCAGTTCTGGGGTATTGCCTTGAATAACGATAACAACAGAACGACTACAACACTGACAAAATTCAGGAAATAAGCGGCCTCGGCCGCTTTTTTTTCACATGGCACCTGGACCTGGAAAACACGGATTTCTCGAAGCGGCCTTCGTCACGCTGGTGCTCGTGGGCGCGCTGCTGTTCGCCACCTGGCAAGTCGCCACCCGTGATGTGCCGCCGGGGATGGACCGGCTGCAGTCCGAAATCGATTTCCTGAGCGGCGAGGTGGAGGCGCTGAAAAATCGCGCGGGCCGGCTGCGGGCCCGCAACACCGTGCTCGAGCGCGAGGTGGCCGTGCTGCGGGACGCCAACGAGATGCTGCGCGAGGCGGAAAACGAAAGAAACGCACAGATCGTCCGCCAGCAGTCCGAGCTCGATTTCTTTCGGCGCCTGGCAGGCGCCGGCGGCGCGCAGACCGGGCTGGATATCTACCACGTCGAACTCGCCGCGACCGGCTCTCCCGCTGTCTGGCGCTTTACCCTGACCCTGACCCAGAACATTCGACGCGCCTCCATTGTCGACGGACAGGTCCGGATCGAAATCGAGGGCACGGACGGCGACCGACCGCTGCGGCTGGACTGGTCCGGCATCGGTGGAGAGAAGGGGCCCGGACCGGCGTTTCGCTTCAAGTACTTTCAGCAGCTGGACGGCTACCTGACCCTGCCGGACGGCTTTCTTCCCGACCGGCTGTTACTGACGCTGGAGCCCGAGGACAATCAGGTCCCGGTGGAGCGGCAGTACGAATGGGCCGAGCTTGCAGGCGACGAACACCCGGCCGGCGGTTCCTGATCGGCTTGATTTCGGGAGCGGCCAACCGCATAGTGAAGGTCATGGAAGAAAGCGTCGACATCATCGAAAGCCCGCAGGCCATGCCCGGCATCGTGTTCACGGATGCGGCCGCGCGCAAGGTCCAGGAACTGGTGCTCGAAGAGGGCAACCCGGACCTGAAACTGCGGGTTTACATCAGCGGAGGCGGCTGCTCGGGTTTTCAATACGGCTTCTCTTTTGACGAAGAGCAGGCCGAGGACGACATCACCGTGGAAAACGACGGTGTCACCCTGCTGGTCGACCCGATGAGCTTCCAGTACCTGATGGGCGCCGAGGTCGACTACAGCGAAAGCCTGGCAGGCGCCCAATTCGTCATCCGCAACCCCAATGCGAACACCACCTGCGGCTGCGGCTCTTCTTTCTCGATCTGAGCGGTGGCCGGCCACGAAGCGATCGTAGACCGGCTGACCCGATCGCACCGGAACAGCTTCACCTCCGTTCGGCTCGACCGGCTGGTCGAGCGGCGCGACGACCCGCAATGGGTCCGCACGACGCTGCAACTTCCCGGCACACGCATCCTGCCCATGTGGCGCGGCCGGGGCTTGATCAACCCGGACCGCCCGGGTGAGGAAGTGATCTACCTGGAACACGGCTCCCTCGCGCAGGAATCCGCCCGGCTGACCCTACTGGGCCGCGACAGCGAACACCACTATTTCGCGCTGCCGGTGGACGATCCGCTGCGGGAGCAGTTGCTGGAAGCCCAGCCCGGCGCCGCGTTCCATGAACTTCGCCGGGCGGCGATCGGGGTGCACGAAAAACACGCCGGCATCCTGGCTTACGCAAAGGCCATGCTGTACTGGCAGTACCGCAATGCTTTTTGCGGTTTCTGCGGATCGGCCAACCGGGTGGAATCCGCGGGTCACCGGCTGAAATGCCTCAACCCGGATTGCGGTCGCGAGTCTTTCCCCCGCATCGATCCCTCGATCATCGTGCTCGTCACGCACGGCGACGCCTGCCTGCTGGGACGCAACGCGCGCTGGCCCGAACGCCGGTTTTCGGCTTTGGCCGGTTACGTCGAGCCGGGTGAAAGCCTGGAGGACGCGGTAACCCGGGAAGTTTACGAGGAATCGGGGGTGCGGCTTTCATCCCTTAGCTATGTTTCATCCCAACCCTGGCCTTTTCCGTCTTCCGCGATGTGCGGCTTCAACGCCGAGGCCGCGAGCCGCAATTGCACCCCGACGGATGAAATCGAAGAACTGCGCTGGTTTACCGCCGCCGGGCTTGCGAGCGCGATCGAAAACGACGAAATCAGGGTGCCGCCGCCCGTTTCCATTGCCTTTCAGCTGATCTCGGACTGGTTCGAACGACAAGGCGGTAAACCGCTCGAACCATTGGTGCGAGCATCCGGTAGCTGGATTGCACGCAAGGGGATAAAATGAAGCCATGACCATTATCGCCATTCTCCTTGCATTCGCCGTTTGCCACTTCTTTCGCGAGGTTGCCCGCCTGAGACAGAACCACTGGCTGAACCGCTGGGTCAACATGGCGAACGACGCACTGGGCGGGCTGCCGCGCTGGACCGATGTGACCGGTTTCCTGCTGCTGTTCGGCCTGCCCCTGGCCGCCCTGCTGCTGATCAACGACATCCTGGTGTCGCTGATGGGAAGCACCGGCGGCTTTCTGCTTGCGCTCGCGGTGTTGATTTACTGTTTCGGCCCCCGCGACCTGGACACCGATGTCGACGGGATCGTCAACGAGGAAGACCCGGCCCTGCGCAATGAAAAGCTCGGCCTGCTGCTCGGCGGAACGCCTCCGGATGACCCGGACGAGTGCCGGGCCGCAGCGGTTGAATCCGTTTTCCAGGAAGCGCTGAGGCGCTGGTTCGGCGTGATTTTCTGGTTCGCCCTGCTGGGGGTCGCCGGCGCTTTCGTCTACCGCATCTCCGGCTGGCTGGCGCGCAACGACTATGCGCTCAGTGAAGAGCAGCGCGCGCTTTTCCGCAACATGCAGCAGATCATGGACTGGCCGGCGGCGCAGCTGATGACCCTCTCGCTGGCCATGGCCACGGATTTCGACTCGGTCTTCAAGGCCTGGAAAACCTACCACGACGAGCAGGGCCACGGTCTGTTCGAAGGAGACAACGGTTTCCTGCTCGCGGCCGCGCGCCGCGTCGTCATGTCGGGCCATGCCGCGCAGGACGGGTACGCGGACCAGCTCGACGGCCGGATGCTCGGACTGCAGCAGGCAATGGATCTCGCCTGGCGCATGCTGGGCGTATGGATGACCGTGCTGGCCATCCTGTTGCTCGTCGGCATCCTCGCCTGACCATACCCTGAGCCTTGAAACGAATCGGGTACGTCCTGTTTTTTCTTGCCGGGCTGCTGGCCCAGCCCGCGCGTGCCGGTATCGTCCTTCCCGCCGCTGACGGCGTCGATTTGCATCTCGAGACGCCGGCGCGGCGCGTCATTACCCTCTCACCCAACCTGGCGGAACTGGTTTTTGCCGCCGGCGCCGGGACGAGTCTGGTCGCGACGGTCGAATACAGCGATTTTCCGGCAGGAGCCGCCGGGCTGCCCCGCGTGGGTGATGCCTTTCGCCTGGACATCGAGGGCATCCTCGCCCTGAAACCCGACCTGGTCATCGCCTGGCATTCCGGCACGCCGGGAGCCGCGGTCGAGCAGCTTCGCCTGCTCGGTGTGCTCGTCTGGCCGGTCGAGATACGCGAACCCGGGGAAATCGCGCTCGCGCTCACGAACATCGGCCGCGCGACGGGAACGGCGCAGGCTGCGGAGAAGGCCGCAGCAGCCTTTCGAGCACGGCTGCAGCGCCTGGAGCAATCCCGTCAGGACCTCGAGCCCCTGTCCTATTTTTACCAGGTGGATGCGCGGCCGCTGTTCACGATCAACGGCGCGCACCTGATCAGCCGCGGCCTGGAACTTTGCGGCGGCCAGAACATTTTCAACGACGAACCCGCGCTGGCTTTCCAGGTTTCCCACGAGGCCGTTATCGCGGCCGACCCGGACGTGCTGTTCGCGCCATCCCTTCCGGGAAACGCAGACCCGCTGCTCGCCTGGCGCGAGTGGAGCACATTGAAGGCGGTCAGGCACAACCAGCTTTTCCTGCTGAACGCCGACCACATCAGCCGCGCCACTCCGCGCTGGTTGGATTCCATCGAAACTGCCTGTAGTCTCTTGGAATCCGTTCGCCGGACACACTGAACCATTACAGGACACAATCTTTGGAGAGACCCATGACACGCATAATCACATTCCTTGCCTTGCTGGCTTTCAGCCTGCCGGCAGCCGCAGCCACGGTCCTCGAGTGCGAACGCCTGGTCGACGTCGATGCGGGCAAGGTATTGAAGAATCAGGAAATACTGGTCGAAGGCAACCGCATCGCGGCGGTCGGCAAGAGTGTCGACGCGCCGGATGACGCTGAACGCATTGCGCTGGGCAGCTGCATGCCCGGCCTGATGGACATGCATGTACACCTGGACATGCAGATGTCGCCGCAGGCCTACATCAAGCGGTTCCAGGCCAACCCGACCGACTACGCATTGATGGCCGCCCACTACGCGAAAAAGACGTTGATGGCGGGCTTCACGACCGTGCGCAATCCGGGCGACGCGTTCAACTCAACCATCGCGCTGCGCAACGCCATCGACCAGGGTTTCGCCGTCGGCCCCCGAATTTACAGCGCCGGCAAGTCGCTCGCCACCACCGGCGGTCACGCCGATCCGACCAACAGTTTCCGGTTCGACATGATGGGCCGGCCCGGCCCGGATGACGGTGTTCTGAACGGTGCCGCGAGTGCCCGCGAAGCGGTTCGCCAGCGCTACAAGGACGGCGCGGACTTCATCAAGATCACCGCCACGGGCGGCGTGTTGAGCCTGGCCAAGAGCGGCATGAACCCGCAGTTCGTGGACGAGGAACTCGAGGCCGTCATCGCCACCGCGACCGATTACGGCATGCACGTGGCCGCGCACGCGCACGGGGCCGAGGGCATGAAGCGGGCCGTGCGCGCCGGCGTGCGTTCGATCGAACACGGCACCTTCATGGACGACGAAACCATCGACCTGATGAAACGCAACGGCACGTTTTACGTACCGACCATCCTGGCCGGCCGTTTCGTCGCCGAAAAAGCCGAGATTGACGATTACTTTCCCGAAATCGTGCGCCCCAAGGCCGCTTCCGTCGGCCCGCAGATCCAGGCCACCTTTGAAAAAGCCTGGAAGGCCGGCGTCAAGATCGCTTTCGGCACCGACTGCGGCGTCTCTCCGCACGGCGGCAACGGCATGGAGTTCGTTTACATGGTCGAGGGCGGCATGCCCGAGATGGACGCCATCCGTTCCGCGACCCTGACCGCCGCCGAGCTGCTGGGCGTCGAGAAGGAACTGGGCAGCATCAGCGCGGGCAAGCTCGCCGATATCGTTGCCGTCGAAGGCGATCCGCTCGACGACATCTCGCTGCTGAGCGATGTTTCCTTCGTCATGAAAGACGGCCAAATTTACAAGGTATCGCGATGATCATGCTGACTGCAGGCGTCCTGCTCTGGTTCGCCGTTCACCTTTTTCCCGCTGCCGCACCGGGTCCCAGGAACAACCTGTCTGAAAAAATGGGCAGTAACCCTTATCGCGGCCTGTTCACGCTGCTGACCCTGGCGTCCCTGCTGCTGATCGTGTTCGGCTGGCGCTCCAGTATTCCGGAAAACGTGTACCTGCCGCCGGAGTGGGGCCGCCACCTGGCCATGCTGCTCGTGCTGATCGGGTTCATCCTGTTTTCGGCTTCACACGGCAAAAACAACATACAGCGCGTCATTCGACATCCCCAGTTGAGTGGCGTATTCGTCTGGGGCATCGCACACCTGCTGGCCAACGGCGAATCACGCTCCATCATCCTGTTCGGCGGGTTCACGCTGTGGGCGCTGGTCGCGATCGTGCTGATCAACCG
>Ga0180435_10005839_pt1 | contig 11900 bp, 9 predicted proteins | sample SS_ome_3_FD_132467 | JGI IMG/M metagenome (GOLD analysis project Ga0180435, IMG submission 132467) | Hypersaline lake sediment archaeal communities from the Salton Sea, California, USA - SS_3_S_1 metaG | ecosystem: Environmental > Aquatic > Non-marine Saline and Alkaline > Hypersaline > Sediment...
GCGATCGGCCAGATCATCGCCGACGCGATGGAGAAGGTCGGCGAAGACGGCGTCATCACCGTCGAGGACTCCGATACGATCGAGACCTACTTCGAGGTTGTCGAGGGAATGCAGTTCGACCGCGAGTACATTTCGCCCTACTTCGTCACCGACCCCAAGAAGATGGAGGTCGCGCTCGACAAGCCCCTCATCCTCGTCACCGACCAGGAACTGAAAGCGGCTCAGGATCTCGTGCCGATGCTAGAGAAGGTCGCCCAGGCGGGCCGCCCGCTCCTGATCATCGCCAAGGATGTCACCGGCGAAGCGCTGACGACTCTTGTCCTGAACAAGCTCAAGGGCACGCTCTCCAGCTGCGCCGTCAAGGCCCCCGGCTTCGGTGATCGCCGCAAGGCGATGCTCGAAGACATCGCCGTCCTGACCGGTGGAACCGTCATCGCTGAGGATGCCGGCATGCAGATCAAGGACACGACGCTCGACATGCTCGGGACCGCCGAGAACGTGAAGGTCGACAACAACAACACGACCATCATCGGCGGCAAGGGCAAGCCGGAAGCCATCCAAGGACGCGTCGAGCAGATCGAGGCTCAGATCGAGACGACCGACTCCGACTACGATCGAGAGAAGCTCGAAGAGCGGAAGGCCAAGCTGGCCGGCGGCGTCGCCGTCATCAAGGTCGGCGCTCCGACCGAGACCGAGCTCTCCGAGAAGAAGCACCGCATGGAGGACGCACTCGAGGCGACCAAGGCGGCCGTCGACGAGGGAATCCTCCCCGGTGGCGGCGTCGCCATCGTCTTTGCCTCCAAGGCGCTTGAGAAGCTCGAGTCCGAGGGTGATGAAGCCGTCGGAATCAGCATTCTCGCGCGAGCGCTCGAGGCGCCCCTTCGCCAGCTGTCGCTGAACGCCGGCTACGAAGGCGCCATCGTCGTCGAGAAGGTCAAGGAGCAGAAGGTCGGCGTCGGCTTCGACGTCCTCTGCGGCAAGTACCACGACATGTTCGACGCCGGGATCATCGACCCCACCAAGGTCACCCGCTCGGCGCTCCAGAACGCTGTCTCCATTGCCGGGATGCTTCTGACCACCGACGCGCTTGTCGCGGAGATCAAGGAAGACACCCCGCCGATGCCGGCGATGCCTCCGGGCGGCATGGGAGGCATGGGAGGCATGTACTAGAGTAGCGACTCGTTCGACTTCGGTTGCCACGGCCCCTTTCGCCCACTACGATGCGGCGGAAGGGGCCGTTTCTCATGACGGATGAAGGGACAACGAGACGACTGGGATTCGCTCTCGGCGGCGGCGGCGCGCGCGGCCTCGCCCACCTCGGCGCACTGATTGCCCTCGAAGAAGCTGGCATCGAGCCTGCGGCGATTGCCGGCACCAGCATGGGTGCAGCCATGGGATCAGCCAAGGCAATCGGCGCCGATCTCCACAAGGTCCGTCTCATCCTCGGATCGATCGACCTCAACGACATCCTTCAGGTTTCTGACAGCACCGTTCGGGAACTTCAGAAGATCATCGGCCGAAGCGTCGTCGAGTACGTAAGAGGATCAGCTTGGGGGGAAGAGGACGCGCGGCCCCACGACCTGCGACGCCTCTGCGAGCTCTTCCGGCTGCTGACCGCGAGGAAGACCTTCGCGGAGACCGAGATCCCGTTTGCCGTCGTCGCCGCCGACGTAGAGACAGGCGAGCGCGTCGTCCTGCGCGACGGCCTCCTTGCCGACGCCATCACTGCCAGCACGTCGGTTCCAGGCGTTTTCTCCCCCGTCGCCCATCAGGGACGCGTTCTCATGGATGGGGGCGTGGTCGAGAAGCTGCCGATTGATGTGGTCGCCGAGATGGGCGCAGCGGCGGTCATCGCCGTCGACACGGGGGCGCCCCTCAGCCGGGAGATCTCGACCTGCCTGGATGCGCTCTTGCAGTCGCAACGCGCAACGTCCCACCACCTGACCCAGCTGCAGGTCGAACGGGCCAAGGAGCAGCTCGAGGGACGCATCGTCGTCATCAGCCCCGATGTCGGGTGGATTCGCATGTTCGGCTTCGAGCACGCCGACGAGGCAATCGAGGCGGGCGCAGAGGCTATCCGCACCCACCTCGACGAGATTCAGTCGTTGCTTCGCTAGTTGCGGCTAGTCGTTGCGTACGTCAACGCTGTCCAAGACGTCGAACACAGCGAATCCGTTCGCATCTTGCGCCCAGATCTCAACAGCGTACACACCATCCTCAACGTCGGCGGTATCCCATGCAAAGGATCCGGTGTTGGCGACGTTCTCGGCGATTGGGAGGACCTCCCCACTGTCCGAAGACGTAGCGTAGATGCTGATGATCAACGCTGTGTCGTCGCCGTCTGGATCAACCGCCGCCCAAAGCACGATCAACGTTCCTTCGACGACATCTGGACTTGGCGAGAGAATCTCCACTCGAGGCGCCGACGAGACGAACACGACGGTGCTGTTCTCAGACCGCGGCGTGCCGTAGATCGGTTCCCCTTCTGCATCCGTCCCATTTCTCGCGGCCATCGGCGCATTCTGGGCCCAGTCTGCATTCTGGTAGGGAGGATCGAAGCGTTCCATCGTCGTGTACGGGTAGACTTCATCGTCTCCGCCCGTTCCCGCCGGCCAACCGGCTTCGGCAGCCAGGATCTCATCAACCGTCACGCCGTTCGCGTCGACAAGAAGGAGGTCCTCTCCGCCGTTCGACAATCCGCCGGTGTAGATCACATCCGCCGCGATGTCCGAGATGGTCGTGTCGTCGGTTCGCTCGAGTAGAAGATACCCGCCGGCTTCGATCACAGACCGTCGCACCTCGAGGGTGGCATCGGCCACCTCGCCCAAATGAACAACACGCTCAGCGATCCGCACCGTCCAACCGGTTAGGTCGACCGCCTGATCCGACGTGTTCATGAGCTCGATCCACTCGTCGCTCGCGCTCGCGGCCGTCCCGCCCCAAGCAACCTCGTTGATGATGACTTGCGACGCCGCGCTCAACGCGAGCCCGAAAACCACCACGGCCGTCGCGATCCACTGCATCCACCGAGTTCTACGCATCATGCCCTCCTGTCCTTCAAGATCTTTTCTTCCCAGCTGAGATAGGATAATCATCTTCGTCGCCCAAGGCAAATCGAAGGACCCGCCTTGTCGAGCCTGCGCGGGGAACGTAGACTTTCTTGAAGGGATCAGCACTTCGGAGCGAGAGGAGCAACGTGCATATCAAGCAATTCCTCACCGGCGGGGACCGGAACTTCGCCTACCTCGTGGGAGATGAAGCCACCAAGAAGGCGATCGTCATCGATCCGTCCTATGACCCGGACAGCGTCGTGGACTACGCGTGCGAGAGCAGGTATGAGATCGTAGGTGCCTTCAACACACACGGGCATCACGATCACACGAACGGCAATAATGCGTTCGAGAATTCAACCGGTGTGCGGCCTGCGGCCTTTGGACAGGTAGCGACGAACGGCGTGCACGTTGACCATGAGACGGTCTTCCCCGTCGGTGAACTCGAGGCGAGGATCCTTCACACGCCCGGCCATTCACCCGACTCGATCTGCATCCTCGTTGGAGACGCCGTCTTCACCGGGGACACACTGTTCGTCGGCAAGGTGGGCGGGACGGATCTGGACGAGGGAGCGCGGACGGAGTACGCCTCGCTCCATGACATCGTGCTCAAGCTCCCCGATGCGACCCGCGTCTTCCCCGGACACGATGTCGGCGTGGCCCCGGAATCGACGATCGGGCACGAGAAGGAGACCAACCCATTCCTCCTGCGCAAGGACGTGGAATCGTTCATCGACCTGAAGCGCAACTGGGCCGCCTACAAGAAGGAACACGGAATCGCGTGAAACCCTGGTACGAAACGGCCTTTGGATCGGAGTACCTCGAGCTCTACCCGCATCGCGGCGACGCGGAAGCTCGAAACGATGTCCAGGCGATCATCGATCTGATCGGTCCGCCGAAGTCCGAGCCCCTACTTGACCTAGGCTGCGGCGCGGCAAGGCACTTGCTGGCGTTGCATGCGGCTGGCTTTCGTCAGCTCTTCGGACTCGACCTCTCCCGCGATTTGCTCGCTGCAGCGGCTCAGCGGATCTCGGAGGAAGGCGCCCAGGGGATCGAGCTGATTCGCAGCGACATGCGCCACATCCCGTTCGAGGGGCGATTCTCCACGGTTCTTTCCATCTTCACGTCGTTCGGCTACTTCGAGTCGGACGGCGAGGACGCAAAGGTCGTGCGGGGCGCCTATGCCGCGCTGAAGCCGGGTGGGCAGTTCCTGCTTGATACGTTGGGCCGGGCGGCCACGATCTCCGCGCTGGTCAGAGAAGAGGTCAAGACAATCGGGGCGCGAACGCTCCACATCCGCCGCCGGCTGACCGACGACGGACTACGAGTCGAAAAGGAAACGCGGGTGTCGAGCGACGGCAGCGAAGTGGCCACCTTTCGGGAGTCGGTTCGGATGTATCGCCCCGACGAACTGATCGGCATGTTCTCCGAGGCCGGCTTCGAGGAGATCCGTACCTACGGCTCGGTGGCCGGCGAAGCGCACGACGAGACAAGTCCTCGACTGGTCGTTGCCGCTCGGAAGCCTCGTCCATGAACACTCGGCTGAGCCCCTCGGACGTCTACCCAGACAACAAGCTCCTCGCTGAGTACGTCGCAGGCCGTCCGGAGACGCTGTCGCTCTTCGGACATGCGCCGGGGAACTACCACGTGGGTAGCGATCGGCGCATGGATCCTGACCTCGTCAATCGGCTCCGCGCCTACAACGAATCCATCGGTTGCTCTGACGAGACGCTTCGGAATCTCGATGCGCTGAGTCACCCCGAGACTCGCTGCGTCATCGGGGGACACCAGGCGATCTTCCTCGGCGGACCTGCGTTCACCACCTACAAGATTCTGACCGTCGTGCGGCTGGCGCGCCGTCTGACGACAATGTTCGACACCCCCATCGTTCCCGTTTTCTGGCTCGCCTCGGAGGATCACGACTTCGGCGAGATCCACCGCCTCCGCTTCCTGGAGAGAGATGGAGCACTCCGTACGATCAACTTCGACTGGCCCGAGCAAGGCAGACCGATCGAGGCGCTTCCGATCACCGAAGCAGTCCGCGCCGCCCTCGAAGAGAGCACGCGCCTTCTGGGAGAGCGGCCCCGTGGGGCAGATCTGGCCAGCCTTCTCCAGCCGGAGCCGGGCGACGACTACGCCACCTGGCATGCACGGATCTGGTCTCGCCTGTTTGACGAGGCCGGCCTGATCGTTGTCGAGCCGCGGATCCTTCGTCCGTTCTCGGGAAGGTTTCTCCACGAAACGCTCCGGCGAGATGCTGAAGTCCGCGATGCCCTCCGGCAGGGAGCGACAGATGTTCAAGCCGCCGGCTATCCGCCTGCCCTGGATCCCCATCGCGTCGGCTGCCCGTTTGTCTTCGATGCACAGGGCAAACGGCAACGCATCGATGACGCAGGCGCTCACGTCGATACTGTTCTCGATCGCCCCGAGGCCTACTCGACCGATGCCGCCCTTCGCCCCCTCCTCGCCGATCGACTGCTTCCGACAATCGCCAGTGTGCTCGGCCCGGGGGAACTGGCCTACCAGGCCATGCTCAAGCCGCTCTATCAGCTTCTGGACGTTCCTCAGCCTGTTCTCGTTCCCCGACAGGGATACACCGTTCTCGATCCATCGGAGGCCCGGCTCCTCGAGCAGATCGGTGTCGATCCAGGCGATGTCATCCGAGGGACGTTCGACGCGAGCCGAGCGATGGCCGGCGCAGCCAGCAAGGACGTCTCGGACGCCTTCGACCGTGCACGGGAAAGCGTTGAGGAAGCGCTGCGGCCGCTGCGGCCTGTGCTGGACGATCTCAACTCGGATCTGAACGCACGCTGGGAGCAGACCCTTCGGCATGCGCAGCAAGGGATCGCCAAGCTCGAGGATCGCGCCCGGCGAGCCGATCTGGCCAGAAGCGGCATTTCGACGGCCGGGGTTCGCCGTCTGGAATCCACGCTTCGCCCGGCGGGCAAACTGCAGGAGCGCGTCCTCTCCTTCGTCCACTTCGCATCGCTCTACGGGGTAGAATGGCTGCACGAGCTCCCCGGTGCAGATGAGGCTGACACCTTCGCGCACTACGTCGCAACCACCACAGGAGGAAGATGAAATCCGCAGATGTGCTCGCATTCGGCGCCCATCCCGACGACGTCGAGATCGGTTGCGGAGGCACCGTCGCCAAACTGACGGATGCCGGGAAGCGCGTCGTTGTGGTGGATCTGACGAAGGGCGAGCTCGGCACGCGAGGAAGCGCCGACATTCGCTCACGTGAGGCAGCGCAGGCCTCGGAGATCCTCGGCCTCGCTGATCGCGAGAACCTCGGACTGCCAGACGGGCATGTCCGCTCGGAACCAGCAGCCAAGCGTCGGGTTGTCGAGACCATCCGAAGGTGGAAACCTGAGTCGATCCTCGTCCCTCATTCGGTCGACCGCCATCCGGACCACGTCCGCGCCTCCGAGCTGGTCTACGAGTCTGCCTTCTTGGCGGGCCTGCCTCGGTTCGAGGCCGATGGCGAAGGTTTCCGCCCCCGGCGTCTCTTCTACTACTTGGGTTGGTCGGACTTCGAGCCAACGTTCATCGTCGACATCACCGCCCAGTTCGAGCAGAAGATGGCGGCCATCTTCGCGTTCGAAACGCAGTTCGTGCCCGAGGCATCGACCGATCCACAGACCGAACTCACATCCCCCACCACCGAATGGCGTATCCGTAGCCGGTGCGCCTACTTCGGGTCGCTGATCAAGCGCCGCTATGGAGAGGGATTCTTCGTTCGCGGGAGGCTCCGCGTCGAGGATCCCCTCGGACTCGATTTCGAAACGTTCTAGGAGGAACCGATGCGAATCGGCATCTGCTGCTATCCGTCACACGGCGGGAGCGGCGTCGTCGCCACCGAACTCGGCAAGCACCTGGCCGATCTGGGCCATGAGGTGGCCTTCGTCAGCTACGAGACGCCACTTCGGCTTGGGCAGCTGCCGGAGCGGGTGAGTTATCACGAGGTAGAGATCGAACAGTACCCGCTTCTCAAGCACTTCCCCTACACGCTGGCGCTGGCCTCCAAGATGGCCGATGTCGTTGTCCAGAACGACCTGGAGGTCCTTCACGCTCACTACGCGATCCCATTCGGCGCCGCAGCGCTTCTGGCGAAGCAGATCGTCTCCGAGCGGAATCTGAAGGTCGTGATGACATTGCACGGTACGGACATCACCCTCGTCGGCAGCAATGCCTCGTTCAAGCCCGTCACGCGGATGACGATCGAACATGCCGACGCGGTCACCGTCGTCTCCAACTGGTTGCGCGATGAAACCTGTCGTCAGTTCAGCATCTCTCGCGACCTGGAAGTGATCTACAACTTCATCGATCCGGAGCGGCACGAAGGCGAGCCCTGCCCATGCATCCCCAGCTGTTCGAGTCGCTCGGAGAAGACCCTGATGCACATCTCGAACTTCCGGCCCGTCAAGCGCATCCCGGATGTCATCGACATCTTCGCCCGTGTCCACGCGGAGATCGACAGCCGTCTCATCCTCATTGGCGACGGACCGGACATGCCGATCGCACGGGAAGCAGCGGCGGATCATGGCGTGCTCGACCGCATCAAGTTCGTCGGCATCGTCGATCAGGTCGCGCCCCTCCTCAACAAGGCTGACCTCTTCTTGCTGCCCAGCAGCACGGAGAGCTTCGGGCTCGTCGCCCTGGAAGCGATGGCCAGTGGCGTACCCGTCATCGCCAGCGATGTCGGAGGAATTCCGGAGGTCGTCGACCACGGCACGACCGGCTTCCTGGCTCCCTGTCGCGACACGAAGGCCATGGCCGCCCATGCCGTTTCTCTGCTCAAGGACGAGGATCGCCGCTGTCAGTTCGGACAGGCGGCCAGAGCACGAGCACGGGAGCTGTTCAACTACGCATCGATCGTTCCCCAATACGAGAGGCTGTACCAACGGCTCGTCGGCGTGTAGATCGTCCGAAAGGAGTCGCCAATGACGTTGTCTCTCTTGACCTCGATTCGACCGACCTCCCGGAACGCATGCGCTGGGCTCGGGATCCTTCTCCTTGCCGGGCTCACAGCCTCGATCGGCGCATGGGGACGTCCTTCGTACGACATGGATCTCTCCGTCGACTGCGAGATGGGAGCCTACGCCGGCGAGATAATCGTCACCACGGAGAATCCGACCGAGCTTCCATTGGATCGGCTGATCTTCCGGCTCTTCCCCAATGACCAAGTGATCTACGCAGGCGCCTCCTTGGCCGTCCAGGGGGCGACGCAAGGCAACATCTCCCTCGAACTGAAGCTGGAAGATGATCCGACGATCTTGACGATTCCGCTCCTGGAGCCGCTCGGCCCCGGACAAACGGCCAGTCTGACCCTCCGCTTCAAGGGGAGTGTCGGCCCGTCGCCGGCCCGAACGAGTGCCCGCTCGTCGGGCTACGGCATTCTGACCAAGAACGATTCCTCCCTCGTGCTGACCTCGTTCTACCCGCTGCTGGCGCCCTTCGATGGTTCGAGCCAAGTGGTTCACCCTGTCTGCGAGTATGGGGACACGCTGTGGAGCGACGCCGCCGACTACACCGTACAACTAACCGCCGACAGCGGCTTCCTGCCGGCTTCGACCGGGCGTCTGACCTCGTCGACTCCCCTGGGAAGCATCATGCTGCACGACTTCCAGGCTGACGGAGCGAGGGACTTCGCCCTTGTGCTGACCTCTGGACTGGCTGAAGTCGAGCTGCAGTCGGGAAGCCGCACCCTACGAGCCTGGTTCTCCCCGATGCGGCCTGAGGCCGCCGCCCAGGCGCTGACGCTCGCATCCTCGGCCGCCGACCTGTTCACAGACCTGATCGGGCCGCTCCCCTTCGATGAGATCGAGTTGATCGAGGTCCCGCTTCGTCATGCCATCGGCGTCGAGTTCTCCGGACTGATTCTCCTATCCGCCGACTACAGCGCGGGATGGCGGCAGGACATCTACTCGATTCTCGTCTCGCACGAGATGGCCCACCAATGGTTCTACGCCGCGGTGGGGAACGATCCTGTCTCGGAGGCTTGGCTCGATGAGAGCCTGGCCACGTTCCTCTCGAACATCTTCCTCGACCACATCGGGCGCACGGCAAGTGCATCCCGGGAGCAAGAGCTCTGGATCACGGGCTACGTGTATGCGCAACAAGACGATCCGAGAGCAAGGATCGGAATGCCCAGCTGCGACTTCGACTCCTCGTCGACCTACAGCTCCCACGTCTACGGAGGAGGCGCCTACTTCCTCCAGACCCTCCGGAACCAAGTGGGCGATGAGGTGTTCTTCGATGCCCTCCAGGCCTACTACGCCGCGCACATCGGCCGTATCTGCACAACTGACGCCCTGCTTGCCGCCTTCAAGAACGCCTGCGAATGCGATCTCTCGGAGATCTTCGCGTCGTTCGGCTTCGCCGTCTCCGACTGAGCAGTCTTGGAACCCCAGAGATCCATCCGGGATGGCTGGGCGTCTCGCCGCGACACGACTGCAACTTCGGCGGAACTTGGTCCGCCTTGGGCGTGTACGTAGAGTACGAAAGCACCCTGGGAACGAAGAATGAAGGAGGCGCCCATGAAACGACGAACCTTCCTCCTGTATCTGATTGCAGGAGCCGCTCTCGCCATCGCAGCTGTCGCCGTCGCCGTAGGACAGGGAACGGCCCTTACTGCAAGCAACTACTACATCTTCGCGCTGCAAGAAACCTCAACGGATCTGAACGCGCTCTCGATTGCCGTGCAATCCGACGGCTTCACCGTTGTTCGCTACGAGAACGGTGCTGCCGCCGTTCAGCAAGGCGGCCAGCTCTCACCCATCGCCGAAGACGAAGCCCTCATGAGCAGTCACCTGCTGGTTCTGGACGAATCCCGGTTCCTGCTGCGCGCCGAAGAAGCCGACTACACCTACACGCTCCGCCCATCATCCTCCGGACTCGAACTTGTGTTCAGCCCGGCAGTCGACGTCTCGTTCGACGCCCTGCTCAACGTGCTCTTCGACGTCCAGGCGCTGGGGTTGATCGGCGCCGAGATGGACTTCGGCTATCCGGAGACCTACGTGCGCGACGCGTTGAAGGGACCGGCCCCGCCGGCCGACCTTCGCATTGATTCCGATCTCTACGGACTCATGGTCGCCGAGGACTGGTTCGCTTTCGCTGGTGTGAAGGCGATCTCGCTGGTCGGCCTCCGCGTCGAAGTGGTCGCAGAAGTCCAGCCTGGTGCGTTGATCCCGGCGCAGTTCTTCCAGTACGTCGTGAGCGAGTCCGAGTCGCTGGTCGAGCTTCTGCTTCCCATCGAGCAGCTCGCCGCCCTTGCAGGCTCCAGCGAAGTTGCCCTCGTCCGGCAGGCGTACCAGCCGGTCGCTCCCTAGGAGGAATCATGAAGAGAATCGTCCCGCTTGCGCTTGTCCTCTTGCTCCTGGCAGGGATGAGTGTCGTGTCCCAGGAGCGCATCTCGGTCGGCATCGATCAGTCGACGAGATCCTTGTGGGACGAAGTGACAGGTCCGTTCGAGGAGCAGACAGGCTACAAGGTGACACTCCACGCCTACCCGCAAAGCAGCGTCGCCCAGCAGGTCGTCTTCCAGTCCTTCTCCCGCTCAGGCGAGCACAACCTCTTCATGATCCCATCGAGCTGGGGCGCCAGCCTCTATCGATACATGGAAGATCTGTCCGATGTTGCCGGACAGTTGGAGGCGTCCGGCGTCGAACCGGCCGTCTTCTCCGGTCGAACGCTCGGCGTCATGCTCCCCTTCGCCCCCAACTGGTTCCTTGCCGTGGTCGAGTGGCCCGAGGATCGCGAGGTGGCTCTGGAGTTCTTGATCCTCGCCGGCGCCGGATCGAGCGGAGCCTCGTCTGCCGTCGTCACCGACGTGACCCTGCCCGAACAGGCGACTGAGACGGCCAAGATCGCGCGCTCGGAGCACAACCCGATCATCGACGGCGCGCTGGGCACGCTTCTCTCGGCGGCCTCCGGCGCCATCACCAACGCCGCATCGCAGATCGCGTCGTACCTTCCCTCGTCGGCGCGCGCCACGCTCGAAACCGTAGCCAACTCCCTCGGCGTTCCGTTCTCTGCGGCGACCAACACGGTCACTGTGGTCGTCGAGTCTCGTGGCAGCGCGACATCGACAGCCGTCGCCCTGTCGTCGCTCGGCGTGAGTCCATCGAACATCGACCAAGGAAGCTCGCTGGTGAAGGTCACCGTCTCCCTCGACGACTTGAAGACGCTGGCCACGCAGCTCGCCGGGGTGACCTTCCTGCGCGCACCGTACGTTCCCTATCCGCTAAGCACGCCGACCGAAGGAACGGCGGCCATCGGCGCCGACGCGTTCCACACCGCTGGAATCACCGGGACAGGAACGAAGATCGCGATCATCGATCTGGGCTTCGTTGGCCTGAGCCAGGCCAAGGCAAGAGGTGATATCTCTGCCTCGGCCATCGGCCACGATCTGACGGGAATGGGTCTGGAAACGACGTTCTCGCACGGCACGGCCGTCGCCGAGATCATCCACGACATCGCCCCCGGCGCACAGCTCTACCTGATCAAGATCGCCGACGAGGTCGACCTTGATCAGGCCGTCACCTACTGCATTGCCAACGGCATCGACATCATCAACCACTCCCTCGGCTGGTACAACACCAACTTCTACGACGGCACCGGAACGATCGCCGATATCGCCCGGAATGCGACGTCCAGCGGCATTCTTTGGGTGAACGCTGCCGGAAACGAGGCGCAGAGCCACTGGGAGGGAACCTTCACGGACGGCAACAGCGACGGCTGGAACGACAGCTCGGTCACGTTCTCCGCTTCGTCCGGCCAGCAGATCGTTCTCTACTTGACCTGGAACGAGTGGCCGGCCTCATCGACGGACTACGATCTCTACCTGTA
>Ga0180435_10005840_pt1 | contig 11899 bp, 9 predicted proteins | sample SS_ome_3_FD_132467 | JGI IMG/M metagenome (GOLD analysis project Ga0180435, IMG submission 132467) | Hypersaline lake sediment archaeal communities from the Salton Sea, California, USA - SS_3_S_1 metaG | ecosystem: Environmental > Aquatic > Non-marine Saline and Alkaline > Hypersaline > Sediment...
CCAGGTTTGCTCCCGCCGCGTTGAGCCAGGAAGGTGTGCTGTGGACCGTTCTCGATAAGCCGGAAAACGCCGAGGAAGCGCTGCGCAAGCTCCAGCAACTGTATCCGGATTCCAACGAAGCCATAAATGCCCTGTTCTTGCTCGGTATGAGCCTGTTGAAGATCGGGGAGCGGGAACGCGCCGTAAGGATCTTCACCCGAATGTTCAGCGACGACGCCGGCACGTACAATGCTTACGAGATTCTGACGGCGGGCGGGGAGCTGCTGAAAGCCGAAGAGCATGAGATTGCCTTGACGGCTTTCGACAGGGCGCTTGGGATGGCAAAGGAGCCGGCCCGTATTCAGGCGGCGCTGCTCGGCAAGGGCAAGTGCCAGGTGGAACTCGGCAACTACGCTGAAGGCGCCAAAACACTCGAGGATCTGTTCGCGCGCTTCCCGAATACCGTTCTGACCATAGAAGCTTCCTTCTACCTCAGCAAGGCCTACAGCGAAATGGGCATTCGCGAAAAGGACGAGAACAAGCGGTTCGAGCTGTTCAACCTGGCGGTCAAGGCGGTCAAGCGCGTGCGCCGGTTCGACACTTCGGCCAAGGGCCGCGCGATGACCAACCTGCGCGTCGGCGAGATTTACGAGCTCAAGATGAAAGCCGAGCAGGAGATGGGGAGTCCCGAAAAGGCCGTGGAGTACCGGCAGGAAGCCATTGCGGCATACCAGACGATCCTGCTGTTCGAGAATCCCGACGTGGCTGAAATCAGGCCGTTCGTCGAGGACGCCTATCACAAATGCATGCCCCTGATGCTGGAAGCGGAAGAATGGGGCGACGTTATCGAAGACGCGGAACGCTACTTCCAGATTTTCCCGCGCGGCAAGCATATTCAGGATATTCGAAAGTGGCACAACAAGGCCAGGGCCAAGCAGGCTGCGGCGGGGGCGGTGGCGCCCGCGCCGGAGGGCGAGCCGGTCGAACCCGCCCCCGAGACGACGGAAGACAACGGAGATATGGAATGAAACCGACAACAACAATATTCGGATTGCTCGGTTCGCGGCGCGGAATTGGTCTTGCGGCGGCTGTTCTGCTGGCCGCCGGCGGCGCGACGGCCGCCGTACCGGGCAGGATCGTCAGGACCGACGAAACCGTAGTCGAAGGCGAGAGCATTCGTTGGAGCAGATCGTTGCGGCAGTATATCGTGAAGAGGGACAAGATTGAGATCAACATCGATCTTGACGACGTCGAGAGGGTGGACGTGCCTGAACCGTCCGGGCTGCGCCAGGCTATTACGGCCGCGCAGCGACAACCCGCGTCGGCCATAGCCGCCCTGCAGCGGATCGTCAACGATTACACAATGTTGTATCACGACATCACCGCCGCGCGCTGGCTGGGAGAAGCGCTGCTGAAAACCGGGCGGGCCGGCGAGGCCTCCCGTGTGCTGCAGGAGATGGTAGACAACTACGGATTCGGCAAACTTCCCGGAGATCTGATATCCGTCTACATTGACGCGCTAACCGGAGACAACAGGACGGCCAAAGTAAAATCGATTCTTAGAACCATGATTGAGGAAGGCTCTCGCGGGGCCGCCGCGGTCGCCCTCGTAAAGCGGGGCGACGTCTTGAAAAAAGAGGGCAAATACAGGGAAGCCCTGACGGACGGCTACCTCCGCGCGATCGTCCTGTTCGCCGACGAGAAGCACATGCAGCCGGAGGCCCTTTTCAACGCGGCGGCGTGTTTTGAGGAACTGGGAGAGGCCGTCTATGCCGAGAAGATGCGCAAGAAACTTATGGCGGAGTATCCGCAGAGCACATATACTCGAAGAGTTCAATCGGAAAGTTGATCACATGAGGAAGAAAGGGCATTGCCTGACATGAAGAAACTGCTGCTTTTTGTGCTGATTGCCGCGCTTGCGGCCGCTTTTGTGCCGAATATTCCGGCTCTGGCCCAGACCAATGACGACAGGGGAACCCTTGTTGACGCCGAGTCGGGAAGGGCTGCCGACTCCAGCGGCGGCGGATCCGGCGGATTCCTGAGCGTGGTGATCAATTCCGGAGTGCTGGGAGTCCTGCTCTGGCTGGTCATTTTCGGTGCGGGCGGAGCCGCAGTGTATTTTGCCGTGGACTGCGGAATTACGGTCAGACAGAAGCGAATCATGCCGGATTCCCTGGTCAACAACGTTACCAGCGCCATGGCCGAGGGAGACGTGCTCAAGGCGCTGCAGAATTGCGAGAACGAGCCCGGCCCGCTGGCAAATATCCTGACGTCCGGCTTCAGCCACGTCGAAGAGGGTTTCGACGTGATCCAGGAAGCCGTGGCGACTTCCGCGGATCTCGAAACAGAAAGGATCATGCAGAAGCTCACATGGCTTTCCGTGGTGGGCAACCTGGCACCCATGCTGGGACTGCTGGGCACCGTGCAGGGCATGATCCGCGCTTTCGGCAACCTGGCCGGCGGCGCGCCGGACGTCGCGCGGCTGGCGCTCAATATCTCCCAGGCGCTGTATACAACCGCCGGCGGCCTGACAATCGCCGTTCCCTGCGTGGCCGCCTTCTACGCCTTCCGCAATAACGCCAATACCATCATTCTGCGCATGCAGGCCCTGACCATGGAACTGATCAAGGACCTCCGCAACGTCGAGGTGGTCGAGGAATAGACGCGGCTAACTGAGAACCCGCCGGGGAGGAATGCGATGGCCCGGATACGGAGAGACCTGGCCGAAATCGACATGACGCCGATGATAGACGTCGTGTTTCAGCTTATCATTTTCTTCATCGTCACGATCCAGATGGAGAAGGAATACAACCCCGACATCGAATTGGAACGCTCGCCGCACGGCCCGCCGATAGAAGGCAAACAGAACGTGCTGACCATGGAAGTCGAAATCAACCGTTTCGGCTGGATCTCGATCCACGGCGCTCAGCTCACCCATAAGATGTTCCGCGACATCATGCGGAACCGCTATAATCGTTACGGCCAGTTTCCCGTCCTGATCAGGGCCGACAAGAAGACCAAGCACAAGGACGTCAAAGCCGTTATGGATATCTGCACCAGCGTCGGCATATGGCGCATCAATTTCGCGGCGGTCAAGGAGGAGCGCTCTTGAAACTGAGAAGCACGAACAAGAGGCCCGTCGAGAACCCGAAGCTCGAAATGACGCCGATGATCGACGTGGTCTTCCAGCTTCTGATTTTTTTTGTTGTTACGCTCAAGCAGGAAGACATCCTGGCGCACCTCGATGTCTCGCGGCCCGCTCCCGTCCCAAAAGCCAGGCAGGAGGAACAGGTCCAGGACCTGCTCCAGATCACGGTCTACAACGAACGCGCTCTGGGCGGGCAGGGCGTCTCGGTGCAGGGTCGCCAGGTTTCCTTCCGCACGCTCGAATCTCATCTTTCCCGACTGGCGTCTTACAGCCGCAACCTGTCGATCATAATCAAGTGCACCGGGGATTCCTACCATGCAAACCTTGTCAAGGTCCTGGACCTCTGCGCCAAGGTGAAATTGAAGAACATCTCGGTATTCAGCATGTGACACGAACACTCCCGGGAGTGATGAGGTCTAATAGCGCGTCCCCCGCAAACGTTTTACCTGTGGAGAGTCGAATATTGCGGAGCATTCAAGAAGGAGTTTTCGGGAATGAGCGCCGAAGCGGAAAATAGCCCGGTCCACCTTGATGAAGAATGGCTGCATCAGTATCACGGCCTGATGGAGATATTCAATGAATTGAGTTTCCGGGAGAAGGTCCGCAAGGTCCTGAACGGACTCAAGCAACCGAAAGACAGCGGCGCATACAAGTGGGCCAGGCTGCAGATTTTGCGCCTCTGGGCGCCGGTATCGGCGGTGGTCGTACCTCTACTGGCGGTCATCATTCTGATGTCCCTGGCCGTAATCGCCCCGCCCGGACGCACGGTCGAGGTGCAGATTATCGAACCGGAAGTTCTGGACGAGCTGGAAGAGTTGGAAGAAATCGAACCTGAGCTTCTCGAGCCGCCCGAGATCGAAATGGAGATACCCGACGAGGTCGTTGTAACTGATTTCGCAAACCCTCTGCCCTCGCCGGCCACGGATTTCAGCCCCCGACCGGCCGATTTTGATTCGGTGGCGATCGTCAAGAGCCCCGTCATTCTCAAAGGCATTCTCGGCAGCCGTACACCGGGCGCGCGCGGCAGCGCCCTGGCAAGGCATGGCGGCGGCGGAGCCACCGAAGGCGCGGTGCTGAGAGCCCTGCGCTGGCTGAAAAAGAACCAGAACTCGGACGGATCGTGGAACAACGTCAAGCCCGCCATGACCGGACTGGCCCTGCTGACCTTCCTGGCCCACGGAGAAACGCCCGCCTCCGAAGAGTTCGGCTACACGGTTGAGGCGGCCATCCGCTGGCTCACGGATAACCAGGACGGCAGCGGCCACTTCAACGGCCGCGACGACCACGACTACAGCCACCCCATCGCAACTTATGCACTATCCGAGGCCTGTGCGCTGACAAAGATTCCGAAGGTGAAGTACGCGGCGGAAAAGGCCGCGAAGATCATTGTTGCAGGGCAGCATCCCAGCGGCGGCTGGGACTACAATTGCGGCCAGACCACGCGCGACGACACCTCCTACATGGGTTGGTGCGCTCAGGCCCTTAAAGCCGCAAAACTGGCCGGGCTGAACGTTGAAGGACTGGATGCGGCCATGACTAAAGCAATCGACGGCTTCAGAAAGAATTACGCCGGCAACTCCGGTTACGGCACTTTCGGCTATACCGAGCCGGGCGATACCGGCTTGACGGGAGTCGGAGTGCTTTGCATGCAGCTCCTCGGCGCTTCCAGGTCGCCGGAGGTCAGGAGCGGACTGCTGTCGCTCGAGCAGACCACTTTCAACTGGGGAGGCGGCGGGAAGTACAACCAGAATTACTACTGGTACTATATCACCCAGGCGCGTTTCCACGCGGGAGGCAAGAGCTGGGATTCGTGGAACAGGCTGTTCTCCCCGGTGCTGGTCAACAGGCAGACCATCATCCCCAAAGCCATCCGCGACGCCAAAGGCGAGCTGGTGGACATCGGATTCTGGGACATGAACGCGGAAATATCGGGGCATACCGACGGCGTGGTAATGAACACGTCTCTTTGCGCGCTTCAACTCCAGGTTTACTACCGCTATCTCCCCACCTATCGTACGCCGAAGGATATCGAAGAGGAAATCCAGCTCGAGGATAAAGAGTCGGATATCGACGTCAAGATCCTGTAGGGCATTTGTCGGTTACTCGCCGCTTGCCACAGCCTTGCGCGCTTCGTATTCTTTCCGCATGCCTCCAGGCTCGCAAATCCGCGTACTTCCCGCGCACGTGGCCAACAAGATTGCCGCCGGCGAAGTAGTCGAGCGGCCGGCCTCCGTCGTCAAGGAACTGATTGAAAACGCGCTCGACGCCGGCGCCACTCGGATTGACGTGGAAATATCGGCCGGCGGCCGCAAACTGGTAAGCGTCAGCGACAACGGATCCGGTATGAACCGCGACGATGCTCTGCTCTCGGTCGAAAGGCAGGCCACGAGCAAGATCCATGACGTTGACGATATTGAGCGGATCGACACGCTCGGCTTCCGCGGTGAAGCGCTGGCGGCAATCGCCTCGGCTTCACGTTTCCGGGTCATGACCTGCCCGGCAGGCGAGGTGGGCGGCACCGAGGTGCGCGTGGTCGGCGGTAAGCTCCAGGACGTCGCACAGATCGGCCGTCCGTCCGGGACCACGATCGAAGTGCGCGATCTTTTCTTCAACATTCCGGCCCGGCGCAAGTTTCTGCGGTCCTATCAGACCGAGTTGGCGCGAATCAGGGCGTGTTTCGTTCAGCAGGCTCTGGCGCACCCCCCCGTGGGCATGACCCTTAAGGTCGACGGCCGGGAAGTCTACTGCCTTGCCGGAGATGCCGCGTTTGATGAAAGACTGCGGGAACTCTTCGGGCCGGACGCTCTCGGAACGCTCAGGCCTCTGGATTATGCCGCCGGGGACGTTGTCGTGAAGGGCAAGGTCAGCGTCCCTTCCGCGTCGCGCGCCGACCGCAACGAGCAGTACATCTTCGTGAACGGGCGCGTCACTTCGGCTCCGCTGATCGCCTATGCGGTGCAGGAGGCCTACCGCGGACTGCTGGCCAGAGACCGGCATCCGACCGTGTTCCTGTTCGTGGAGCTGGATCCGGGCTTAGTCGACGTCAACGTGCATCCCGCCAAGCGGGAAGTCAGGTTCCGGCGGCCTTCGACGGTCCGCGATACGCTGATCGCCGGCATCCGGAAGGCGTTGGCCGTGGACGGCGGTTTGCCGGCCGGAGGGGAGGCGACGCCGCTTTCTTTCGGGCGGCCCGCCGCCGAAGTTCAGATGCGCATCGAGAACCTGCCTTCGGCGCCTGTCTTCCAGTACCCCCGCCTGCGCGGTCATGAGCCGCGTCCGGCGGAGACGGCCGCGCCGTCATCAAGCCCAAACAGTCGCGCCGGGGAATTGGAGGAGGCTCCGGTTTCGCCGCCGCCGTGGTCCTGGTGCCGGGTTCTGGGCCTGATCGGCAATTACTATGTTGCCATGGAGACGGAAGACGGCCTGGTTCTTATGGACCCGCGCGCCGCGCACGAACGGGTTCTTTATGAAAGGTTTATGAAGGAGGCCGCCGGCGGCGAGGTCGTTGCGCAGAGCATGCTCATGCCCGAAACGGTGGAACTCAAGCCCCGTGATGCCGCCGCTTTGCGAAAGCACATCAAACATCTCAAGAAGCTGGGCTTCGGCATTTCCGAATTCGGCGGCGACAACTTCGTGGTCGACGCGCTTCCGGCGCCGTTCGACGGCGCCTCCGCCTCTTCCATTATAGCCGGCCTCTGCACGGAATTTGCCCAGGCGGGGACCCGCGGGGCAAGGGGACGGCTTCTGGAGGAATCCGTCGCTCAAGCCGCGGCGCGCGCCGCGGTGCGCGCACGGGACCGACTGACGCTCGAAGAAATCGAAAAGCTGGTGGTCGACCTGGCTCGAACGCAAATGCCCTACACCTGCCCGCACGGTCGGCCGACCGTCATACTGACCTCCCTGCGCGAACTTAACAGGAAGTTCGGCCGCGCTTGAGCCTTACCCGCCGGGATCCACGGCCGCATCCGCCCGCTGTTTTTCGAGATAGACATGAATGACGGGATGGGTCGCGCGGGCGGGCAAGATCAGTTCGATCAACTCGCCGTGGGTGATATCGGGCGGGGAATAGACAAGTATGACCGGTATGCCCTTGCCCATTTCAGCCAGTGCCTTTATCAGATCCGATGCCGTCGCCACGGCACGCTCTGTGATTTTCAAGTCGGGCCGGATCGAATCGTCCTTCCAGACCTGCTCGATATGCATCAACACCGCGGCGATCTTTGAGCCGTCGCGGCGCAGGTGCAGTTCCCAGGGCTGCGATATGCGTTCTTCCCTGCGGCGGTTTTGTTCGTTCGGCACAAAAGCTTTGTAGTAGAGCTGCCCTTCCGCGGGCGGCTCGACGCGTATGCCGCGTTCCGTCTCCACCGAACTCAGAACGGCGCAAAGCTCATGGATAACGCCGAGCGGAAGCGCGTCATCAAAACACAGCGTCACGAAAGGATCGTGACCATCGCGCACCAGGGACACAAAATCCTCCAGTACATCGTTCAGCTTCGCCGCCCGGAGCCGCTTCTTGCAACCGGCGCCGGTCAAGTCAAAGATCAGCTCGTTGAGCGTCTTGACTTTGCTTTCCGCTTCGGCGCGCGCCGTAAGGTCGAGCTCCGCCACGCGTCTCTTCCCGTCCGTGTATTCGGGTTGCAGCACGATCTCCAGCAGCCTGTTGGTCGGCAGCATGAAATCGGCTTGGGGCGCGACCCTGCCGTAGACTTCGGCCTGCACTGCCCGGCGCGGCACATCCAGTACCGTTGTCGGCTCGTTGTAGGTCGAGGCCACTGAATTGGGTCCCTGCACATCGGCCGCGTAAACTTTTTCGCCGGGACGCTGCAGGGAGTCAACAAGCTCGGAGCCTACGAAAACGAGACCGCCCTCAGACCAGGACTCGCCGCTTCGGCTGTCGATCACCAGCTTATCGAACCGGACGGGACCGAAGGCCGGACCCGGCGGCAGCGCCGCCACAGATGCAATGACGCGCTCGCCCTTCGGCCAGAAACGCATCTTTTGCGCATCGATCGGGCGGCCGCTTTCCATGCCGATGAACTCCAGCGCGCGATGCACGTCGCCGGGCGCGGCAAATGCCGTGGCCAGTGATTCGTAGTCGTGTCCGCTGTTTTGGGCGATCAGAAAGAATTCCACGATGTCCTTCGGACCGATGCCGGTAGCCTTCGCGTACACGCTGACGCGGACAGCCTTGCGGTCGGCCAGCAGGCCGGGCAGGACCAGCAGATCGGGATTGTCCTTGAACTTTTCAATCTGTTGCAGATGCATCTGCTCGACTCGCGCGGACAATCCGGCAGCGCCAATTCCGCAGGGGTTCTCCGCAAGCGCCGGCGCGGCCGTGCAAAGCAAACACAGAAGATAAGCTCTGAGCCTTCTTTTCATATCTGTTCTACTCCTTACAACGTTCATGGAAGCGTATGTTTTAGGCTTTCACCCGCGATCCGATCGCCGCCTCGGAGACAGTTGCACCGTTGCGGGCCTTGCGCTACTATGTGCGCAAAGAACCTTGGGGAGAAGAAAAAGATGCTGGACATAAAGTTAATTCGCGAAGCGGAAGACAAGGTCCGCAACGGCCTGCTGGCCAAGGGAGCGGATCCCGGGACCGTGCGGCGCCTGCTGGAAATCGACGGGCGGCGTAGGCAGTTGCTGACCGATGTCGAGCAGCTCAAGAACACCCGCAACACGGTTTCCAGGGAAATAGGCGCCCTCAAAAGGAAAGGCGAAGACACCGCCGAATTGCAGGTTTCCATGCGCGATCTCGGCAGCCGCATCGGCGAACTCGATGCCCGGGTGCGCGAGACGGAGCAGGAACTCAGCGCTGCGATGCTGCTGATTCCTAATCTGCCGCACGACTCGGTGCCGGTGGGACACGATGAGTCCGCGAACAGCGTCGTGCGGGAGGCCGGTCTGAAGAGGCGGTTCGAATTCGAACCGAAGGGCCATGTCGAGATCGGCGAGCGGCTCGGCATCCTCGATCTCCCGCGGGCAACCCGCATGACCGGGCCGGGTTATCCGCTGCTGGTGGGAACGGGCGCCAGGCTCGAACGGGCGCTGATCAACATGATGCTCGACATGCATGTTCGCGATCACGGCTACACCGAAGTTTGGCCGCCCGCGCTCTGCAACACCGCCGCGATGACCGGCACGGGCCAGCTTCCCAAGATGGCCGACGACATGTATCACGTCGAGGCGGACGACCTGTGGCTGATTCCGACCGCCGAGGTGCCGGTAACCAACTATTTTCGGGAGGAGATAATCGAAGGGCCGCTTCCGATCCGTCTGACGGCTTATACCCCCTGCTTCCGGCGCGAAGCCGGCGCCGCGGGCAAGGAAACGCGCGGTATTATCCGCGTGCACCAGTTCGACAAGGTCGAGATGGTCAAGTTCACGTCGCCCGAGACCTCCTATGACGAGTTGGAATCGCTGGTCGACAACGCGGAGGACGTGTTGCGCAGGCTGGAACTGCCGTACCGGGTTCTGCAACTTTGCAGCGGAGACCTCAGCTTTGCCGCCGCGAAATGTTACGACATCGAGCTGTGGGCGCCCGGCCAGAAAGCCTGGCTGGAGGTTTCGTCGTGCAGCAACTTCGAAGATTTTCAGGCCCGGCGCGCCGGCATACGGTTCCGGGACGGCAAGGGCAAGGTGCGTTTCGTGCATACTCTGAACGGGTCAGGGGTGGCGCTGCCAAGGCTGATCGTCGCCCTTCTCGAGAACGGACAGCAGGCTGACGGATCGGTGGTTCTGCCCGAGGCCCTGGCGCCGTACATGGGCGGTATTTCGAAAATCGAGGTCGCGGAAGCTGATCAACCGGCTTAAATCGACGATAGCGGCGCACAAACTGTTCGCGCGCGGCGAACACGTTCTGGTCGGCGTATCCGGAGGCGGCGATTCTGTCTGCCTGCTGACGGCGCTCCACATGCTGGGGCCCGACCTTGGTATAAGGGTTACCGCGGCCCATCTCAATCACGGGATTCGCGCAGCGGCAGGTGACGCGGACGAAGCGTTTGTGCGCCGATTGACCGCCGATATGGGAGTACCTCTGGTAGCTGGCCGCATGAAAGTGCCCCTGCGGGCGCGGAACGCGGGGGTATCCCTGGAAATGGCGGCGCGCGAGGCGCGTTATTCCTTCTTTGCGCGCTCGGCCCGCCGCGCGGGGGCCGACGTTGTGGCCACCGCGCATACGGCCGACGACCAGGCGGAGACCGTTCTGCTCAAGCTCGCGCGCGGGGCCGGCGCGACCGGGCTCTCGGGCATCGCCAGGCAGACATGGGCCCGCGGGGTTCGCGTGGTCCGTCCGCTGCTCGACGTGACCCATGCTGAAGCGTGCGCTTTTCTGCGTTCGCACGGCGTCGGCTGGAGGGAAGACGAGACCAACCTGGACACGGCATTTCTAAGAAACCGCGTGCGCCACGAGATCCTCCCGCTGATGGAAAAGACGCTCAATCCCGGCCTGCGGAAGACACTTTCGCGGACCGCCGACGTCCTGGCCGGCGAAGACGAGTGGCTGACGGAGATCGCCCGCGCCGCACTGGCGGATTGCCGCGAACCTGGAAGCCGGGAACTTTCCGTTTCGCGTTTGCTGCAATACCGGCGAGCGGCCCGGCGGCGCGTGCTTCTGCTTTGGCTGAGCGAGGCCGGCGTTCCTCTCCCGCGGATCGATTTCGAACTAGTCGAGCGTGTGGACGATCTGTTGAAGGGGCGCACGGGAAGGCTGGTTAACATCGGCGCCTTCTCCGTCAGGAGATCCTACGACCGGCTTGCGGCCGTTCAGGCCGGCGCCATGAAGATCCCCCCGGAGATGCGCGAGGCTTTGCCCGTGCCCGGCGAGATTACGTTGCGCGAGGCCGGCCTGCGGATCAGAACCACGCTGGAACCCGGCATCGCGAAGCCCGTCGGGGGCGCGCCGGGCAGATTGCCGGCGCTCGCCTCGATCTCGAAGCGCGCCGTCGGCCGCAAACGCATCTATGTGCGCTTCCGGCGTCCGGGGGACCGGATGCGACTGCCTGGCATGCGGGGCAGCCGCAAACTTCAGGACATCTTCACGGATGCCAAGGTGCCGCGCCATCTGCGCGAGCGCATTCCCGTGGTTGAATGCGGCGGCGAAATAGCGTGGCTTCCCGGCTACCGCGTGGCGCTCGGCTGGGAAGTGCAGGCGACCGAACGGAAGGCCATCCAGATTCGTGTCGAGGGGATCTGATTTGACCCGCTGTTTCCGGGATTGTAGTATGATGAATTGAGGAGTATAGAAGTCCGAAAAGAGAACAGCAACGGAAGACGCCCTGCCATGACCGACGGAAGAAACAGTACCCCACCCCCCGTACCGCCGCCCAAGACTCCGCCGCGGCGTCCGGACATGGATGCTCAGCAGCCTCCCATGCGCGGCATACTGGCCTGGCTGCTCATCATCGGACTGCTGCTGTTCATTGCCTTTCGCGTGATGAAGCTTCAGGATGTGCGCGAGGAAATACCCTACAACCCCGATTTCGTCCAGCTTGTCAGGAACGGGCAGGTGCGCAAGTGCGAAATCGTGCGGGAGGTTTCAGGCATCGAGTACATTCGCGGAGAATTGGCGCCGGCCGAGGGCGCCGACCCATCGGCGCCGCCGCGCAAGTTCAAGGTTTATATCACTCAGGCCGACCAGGACCTGAAGAGCTTCCTGATTCAGAACGGGGTGGAGTTCAGCGTGCCGCCTCAGAATCCTTACCTGTGGCAAATACTGTCCAGCGTTCTGCCGGTGGTGTTGATCTTCGGCCTGTTGTATTTCCTGTTCATGCG
>Ga0180435_10005841_pt1 | contig 11897 bp, 14 predicted proteins | sample SS_ome_3_FD_132467 | JGI IMG/M metagenome (GOLD analysis project Ga0180435, IMG submission 132467) | Hypersaline lake sediment archaeal communities from the Salton Sea, California, USA - SS_3_S_1 metaG | ecosystem: Environmental > Aquatic > Non-marine Saline and Alkaline > Hypersaline >...
CGGGGACAGGTGCACGGACCGGGACTACCCGGTCCACGCGGACCCGGCCAAGGTGCTGTTCGTCCACGAGGAGGAGCTGCCGGACGGCTGGGAGGCCGACGCCTTCGACGACGGCGAGGGCGGCTATGTGGACGCCCAGGGGCGCGAACTCGAGGAAATCGAGGACTGATAGAATGGGTCAGGGCCACCCCCGCTTCGCGGGGGCGTCCCCCCTATTCAGGAGGCCGCTCATGGGAACCCGTAGGATGCTCATCTCCCTCGTCCGGCGAGACAGGCCGGACTGGACCGACAAGGAGTGCGTGCGGTGGCTGGCAAGGCACATCGACGAGCTGAAGAAGTACCTCAGGGCGCAGACCGGCGACTGGATAAGGCAGGAGCTGATGCTCCACAACATCGACGAGTAGCGTCGGGGGCCTCGGCCCCAGACCCCCGCCCCCCTGTCCAAGGACATGTGCCCTGGGGCCTGACGGGAGGCATCCTGCTGAGGGGAGGACGCCGGCCGGAGGCCGGCGGCCCAAACCAAAAAATCGTCGGCGCCGACCCTCCGCTATAATGTCTATGTCAGCGAGAGCTGGCGGGCGGGATTGCCCGGCTCAACCGCGAACCACTGCCCATGCATCCCCCGTCCCCCACACCAAACATCCGTCCGCAGGCAAATCAGCCGCGACCGACCACATCGTCGCGGTCAAGCGCTGCGGCTCCGGCGCAGCCCCCTCGATATGCGGTCAAGGGCCAGGGGGAGCGTGAGACACGGCGCGCGGGTTGGTCGGCGAGAGGTAACGCCCGCAGGGTGCCAACTGAAACAAAGCCCTGCGGGGACCGACGACGGACAAGGTGACACATCCCTGTCCCGGTCTCGACGGTGGCTTGGACGCCTCTTTTTTTTGGGGCGCCCAGGGCGCCGGCGAGACCGCCTCGGGACAAGGGGGCACGATGAGAGTTATCTCGTTGAGAGACCTCTCATCTAGGCGCCGCTAGAACCCCCTGTGCCCCACTTCATCGTCAACATCGTGGGCGGTCTGCCAATGCCAGGGCGCGACACCCTGGTCGAGGGGGTCGTCTACGATCTCGACCCTGAGGAGATGTGGGTCGCGCGCGCGATCTACCTGCGCCACCTCGTCGAGACCGACGAGGTGGGGATCCCCCTCTCCTCCGCGCCGCCAGCCGGGGAGAGGACGCCGAGGAGGCTGGAGGAGATCAATCTACTCATGGACGAAGACGGGTTCGCGGACGAGTGGCTGTTTGATTGAGTCTTTCGAGGGTGCTCGGACTCCGGCGATAGAATGGCCCATGAAGAAATGCGAAAGGCACGGCTGCGAGAGGGTTTGGAAGGCGGGGGAGCGCCGCTGGCGGTGTCCGAAGTGCGAGTTGGAGAAGAAGCGCCGCTACCGCAGCGGACACATCGACGAGTGCCGGGAGAGGGACCGCAAGCTCGCCCGGTCCGAACGGAGGATGGAGTATAGCCGGCAGTACAGCCGCCGTCGGCGAAGGGAGCAGCGGGACAGGGTGTATGCCCGCGCCGCTGCCGAGAGGGCCGTGAAGAGCGGCAGGCTGACCCGCCCGGAATCCTGCCCCCGCTGCGGCTCGTCCGCCCATCGCATCGAGGGCCACCACTTCTCGTATGCCCCGGAGGACAGGTTGGCCGTCCTCTGGTTCTGCATCAGGTGCCACGCGCAGCTTGACGCCGCCATCCTGCTCGCTGGCGACGACGGCTCTCCGTACCGGGTCACATTGGAGTTCATGGGGAGGTACGCCAGAAGCAAGTCGGGGGCGTCACGATAGAACATATTGGTGGGAAAGGAAGAAGCCAAACTCTGCCCGAAGCACGGCACCTCGAAGATCAGGTACGCCTGGAGGTCGAAGGTCGCGTGGATTTGCCGGCTGTGCCGCCGGGAGTACGAGTGCCGCCGTCGGCGCAGGCAGGGGATCAGGGAATACAAGGCCGCTCCGGCGAAGAAGCTCAAGTGGGGGAAGGCGCTGCTCGCCTGCCGTCCGCCGGAGTGCGAGCTGGGGCGGACGATCCTGGAGGCGGTCCAGGCCGGAAGGACGATGCGGCAGATCGGCGAGGCCCTCGGCGTCTCGAACGAGCTGCTCCACTACTACATCCGGCGGCTCGTGGAGAGGGACGCCGCCAGGGTCTCCCTGGAGAAGGGGCTGGAGGCGCTGGACCGCAACCTCTTCCAGGCTTCGGCAATCCTGACCACCAAGCAGATCGAGGCGGCGAGGATGCTGCTGGCCGGCGCGGATCAGCGCGAGGCGGCGAAGACGCTCGGTGTCACGCAGGCGGCGGTGGCGAGCAGGCTCAAGTACGCAAGGAAGCTCCTGTCGGAGCACAAGGCACCTTGGGCGAAGACGGTCTCGGAGGGGCTGGAGACGCTGGGCAGGACGAGGAACCTGTCGCGGTTCCAGTTGAGGGGATTAAGCACGAGCGGGAGGAAGCCAAGGATGAACGAGCAGAAGAAAGAGGTCGTCAGGGAGACGGAGCTGACCGTCGAGATGTCCGCCGACGAGCTGAACTTCGCGGTGTCGAACTGGGCCGCGTCGCAGCCGGAAGCCAGCGAGGAGTTGAAGCGCCTCGTGGCCGAGGGCGCGAACATCTCGCTGACGGTCATGCCCAACGGGGCGGGCGCGAAGATGCGCATCTGGAGGGAGCAGGTCCCGCAGTTCAGGATCGGGGAGTGAGCATGGTCAGGGTCAAGAGGATGCTTGATGTGGAGGTGGGCGTCCCGGGCGGCATCGGGGAGTGGCTGGCCTGCGACCACTGCGGCTCGCTCATCTCGCCGGCGCATTGGGAGGACGGGCCGTGCCCCGCCTGCCAGATGTTCCCCGTCGGCGGCGGCAACACGACGCCGATTCCGCCCGACAAGCTCATCGACAGGATCGTCTGCGTCTGCCAGGAGGTGATGCGCGGCGAGAGGACGCCGACGGGGAAGGACTTGGCGGCCATCATTCTCGATGAGATTCCGCATGTGGAGGTGTGAGATGTCGAAGGGGAGTCACCGCAGGCCGAGCTTTGTGGACAGCGACACATACGCCAGGAACTACGAGCTGGCGTTCGGGGGCAAGGATGGGGAGGAAGCGCATGACGAGAAGGACCTTCACCAAGATGGTGTCGAGGCTGGCGAAGGCGGACGGCCTGACATCCGCGCCAAGGAAGGCGGCGGTGCTGCACGCCCTGAACCTGTGGGACAACAGCACGGAGGCGGAGAGGGTCGAGCTGACCCGGATGCTGAACGAGAGGCTCGACGGTAGGCCGATAGCCAGACCGCCACGGAGGGAGGAAGAGGATGGCGACAACACTGTACGCTGAGTGGCAAGGGGAAGTGGGCTGGCTCCTGATGTGGTACGCGCCGGCCATCCGCCACCTGTCCCGTTCGTTCGACAGGACGGTGTTCGCCTTGGACAAGTCCCTCGCCCACATCGTCGAGGACTTCGCGGACGAGATCGTGCCGCTCAAGTGCCAGGGTCATGCCCAACATACGGGCCAGATTCTCGAGGGCGAGCTGCCGGAGATCGAGGACGACTGGACCGTGGCTCGCTGGAAGGATGTCTTCAAGACCGGATGGAAGAAGACTCCGCCGGAGAGGGAGTATTTCGAGTACGGCAGGCCGCCGAAGGTCCTGTTCGACGCGATCTGCTTCTTCCGCCCCCCGAAGACGCTCAAGGGTCGCGGCGATCCGAATCGGAAATCCTATGTGGAGGACAAGGCCGCGAAGCTGGTCGAGCTTCTGGTCGCCAAGGGCTGGCGGGTCGGCTGCGCCGGCGGACCTGACAACCGCATCTATCCCGGCGCCGTGGACATCAGGAACCTGCCGATGGATTGGCTCTGTTCCGTGCTCCGCGGCGCGGGCGTGGCGATAGGCCCGAGCAGCGGCCCGATGCACCTCGCGTCCCTGTGCGGGTGCCCACATGTGACATGGTGCGACCACAGTCCCATCCGCAAGAGGTACGAACGCACCTGGAATCCCTTTGAGACCACCTGCGCATACCTCAAGGAACCGAACCCGGAGCCGGAGACTGTCGCCGAGGCAGCGGAAAGGATCAGAACCCGATGATCGTCATCAACACCACCACCGGATGGAACATGGGTGATGAAATCATCCGCGAGGGCGTGATCGAGCTTCTCGGCAGCCGGGGCGCGCCGATGGTGTTCGTGGACAGGCACATCCTCAAGGGTGGCCAGCGGATGCACCAGGCGTCCAAGATGCTCCCCAGCGCGAAGGAGCTTGCCGAGCAGGCCGATGTCCTCGTCGTCGCGGGCACGCCCGAGTGGACGGGCGCGGGGATGGGCGAGCTGTACGCCGAGTGCGCGAAGCGCGACATCCCGACCTACATCGTCGGCGTGGGCCGACCGGGCAACCGCTCCGAGGTGCTGAGGCTCAAGGCGAACATCCAGAAGGCCACCGTCCGCGACGACGCGGCGTACAAGTCGCTGACCGCCAACGGCATCCCGTGCGAGCGGTTCATCGACCCGGCCTTCCACGCGCCGAGGCCCAAGTGCGACAAGAAGTTCGAGCTGGTCGTGTGCTTCCGCGCGGCCGGCGGGAACGGCGTCTACAGCCACGGGCTGGACGCCTACTGGCGGAAGTTCGCCGAGATGCACAAGCCGGACATCGTGACGGTGCATGAGCCGAAGGAGGTCAAGTACGCCAGGGCGATCTTCGGCGCGGACAGGGTCATCTTCTCCAGCGAGTGGCACAGCTACATGCCCATCTACGCCTCGGCGAAGCGGGTCTTCTCCGGTCGGATTCACGGGGCCGTGCCGGCCGTCGCGTCGGGCGCGACGACATGGCTGGTCTACAACCAGCCGAAGGTGGAGTGCATGTCCACGCTCGCGGAGAAGCTGCCGGGATCGACGCTCTCCATGTTGTCTTACGGAGACCCGATCCCGGAGGAGCTGCCGGTGACCAACCCGCAGCGGACGCTGGATTTCATCAAGGACCAGGGTTGGCGTCACGCGGAGTATCTGCGGCAGCGATAGAACAAGGGGAAAGGAGCCACGGATGGCTTGGGAGTTTCCGAGAACAGCGATAGCCCCGAAGGACGCCAACGGATTCAAGAGGTGGGATTCGGGCCTCTACCGCGAGCAGTACCAAATCAAGCACGACATCGCCCTGGAGCTGAACCCGAAGTCGATCCTCGAGATTGGCGTGCGGGCCGGCTACAGCGCGTTCGCGTTCCTGTCCGCGTGCCCGACGGCGAGGTATGTGGGCCTCGACGCCGAGAACAACAAGCACGGCGGACAGGGCGGACCCTGGACACCGTGGGCCGTCGAGATTCTCAAGCCGTATGACGCCAGGATTGAGATTGGCGACACGCAGAAGATGACGGAGCTGGCCCGGTTCGGCGGGTTTGAACTCATACATGTCGATGGCGACCACACGACCGCCGGCTGTCTGCATGATCTGGAGATGGCCTTGGAGGTGCTGCTCCCCGGCGGCGCGATTCTCGTGGACGACTACAGGTACATCGGCTCCGTGCGCAAGGCCGTGGACGCCTTCGCCAAGGAGTCGGGCATGGAGATGGAGCTGCGCGATTCGCCGCGCGGCGAGGCGATACTCAGGAGGAGGAAGCATGTCGATAAAGGGACTGGAGATTTTCGATGGGAACCTGCTGATTCAGAGGGACAAGGCCGAGGAGGCGGTGAAGGGGATCATCATGCCGGACCAGGCCAAGAGGGCGAAGGAGTCCGGGACGGTGGTGCTGGCTGCGGAGAAGATGAAAGACGGTTCCCCGGCGCGGTTCACAAAGGGGGATCGGGTGAGGTTCAACCAGCACATGGTCGGGAACTTCTGCAATGTCGAGGTGGACGGCGAGACCTACTTGCTCATCCCAAGCCACTGGGTGTGGGCGAAAGAGTTACGCTGATAATCTCGTCACGGGACGAGAACGGCGAGGTTGTCCGTACCTGCCAGTCGGCGCTCGACGCCGCGACCGGACCCGTTGAGATCATCGTCATCGACGACGGATCAAAGAGGCCGGCGAAGGTGCCGGAGGGCGTCAGGCTCCACCGCGAGATTAAGCCGCTCGGGCTGTTCGCGGCCAAGAGGTTGGCGGTGGGCATGGCCAAGACGGAGAACATCGTCATCTCCGACGCGCATGTGAGGTTCCATCCGGGCTGGGACGAGGAGTACCAGCACGCCATCGGCGCCAAGCCCGACGCCGTGCATGTCGCCTTGAGCAGCGGACTCATGGAGGAGAAGGGCGTCATCCCGGAACTGGCGAAGGCTAAGGGCACATACTACGGCGCCAACTTTGTCGTGCGCCGCAAGGCGGACAAGAAGGGCCTCAGGATTCTCGAGGGCGTGTGGCAGCACAAGCGACAGGAAGGTCCCATCCCGTGCCCGATGGGGTCTGTGTACGGCACATCGAAGTCGTGGTGGGAGCATGTAGACATGCTCGCCGGGTTGCAGGTGTGGGGCGGTCAGGAGCCGGACATGGCGATGCGCACTTGGTTGGCGGGTGGTGAAGTCCGGCTCTTGCCGTCCGTCAAGACGGCGCATGTGTTCAAGACGAAGGCGCCGTATCCGTCCGATGTTGGTGCCATCCACCAGAACCGGATGCTCATGGCGACCGTGTTCCCGCCGCAGGATGTCGCCGAGGCTCTGCTCAACGAGCTGGCGAAGAACCACCGGAACGCGGCCAAGAGGTTCGATTTCCCGGCGGCGGTGGCCGCAAGGGAGAGGTTCGACAAGATCAGAGTCGCCGGCTCGTGGGAGGCGTGGCTGGAGCGCTTCCCGGAAATCCACTACGAACCCGCCGTTCTATAAAGTTCTGCGCCCCCCTTAAAGTCCGTGAGTGTGAAACTCTGTCACATGTGCGGATCGGACCTCCCCAAGGGTTGTCGGAGGTTCTGCTCTGAGAAGTGCCGCCGGGATTTCCAGAAGGAATACAACCGGGAGTACGCCGCGAAGCGCAGGGCTGAGGGTCTGTGCCGGTACTGCGGCGAACCCGCGACTGACGGCATGGCGTCCTGTAGGCCGTGCCGCGAGAAGTACCGCAAGCGCATGAGAAGGCAGATCGCGGCTCGCCGGCGAACCGGCCTGTGCATCCGGTGCGGCAGGCCGCGCAAGCCCGGCTACCGCCAGTGCCACCTGTGCCTGACCTATAGCTCGATGTGGAGGAGTGGAAGATGAGCAGACAGGATGAAGTGTCACGGAGGATTCAGGAAGTCATGCGGGAGGCGGTGCCGGACATCGAGTTCGCCGGGCCGGTTGTCGGGGCCAAGGACATATTCCTGCCGGTCTACCCGGACAACAAGCCCAAGTGGTGGCAGGTGTGCAAGTGGTTCGGCTGGTGGCTGGGGCTGTGGCGACCGAAGCAGTTTGTCGCGGACTGGGTCCAGGCGCCGTGGGAAATCAAGTGCAGCCAACACGAGGGGTGCCGGCTCGTCGGCAATCTGTTCATCCCGGTCGCGTGCCTCCGCGACACTGCCGGTGACGCGGAAACGGAAATGGTCGAGCGGATAGCGCGGGGCAACGCGAACCGCGCGCTGCACACCATCGCAAAACACAGACGCTCGCCGAGGCGCCGTCAATTCTTCTGCTGGCCGGGCATACGCAGCAGGGACACGGTCGAGTTCCAGAGGGTGGAATGTCCTGGACGGTTTTCGGAATAAGGGCGGCGCCCGACGAGGAGATCGTCTTCGTCGCTCACGCGAAGGACCCGAAGGCATGGAAGGTGCGCAAAGGGCGCAACAAGACGCTGGACGCTTGGCTCGCGGAGAATCCCCACCACGAGCGCGTTCCGCTGGCCGAGGCGAAGGATCGCCAGGAGGCCATGAGGCTCACGGCGGAGCTGGTCAGGAGGGCCGACCCGGAGCTTCAAAGGAAGAGGGGAGCCAAAGCCGGTCGGCGGCGCGACGGCGCTGCCAAGCCAAGGATGGCTACGGTGCCGACCGAACCCCCTAGTCCCGAGGTCAACCTGCGAAAGTGCTGCTCGCTCAAGGCGATGGAGCGCGCTCTCGCCGCAGCCGGATGGACACTGGAGGAGGAGACCAATCTGCTCCTCACCATCGCCCGCGATCCGGGACACGCCAAGCAGTTGGACGCCATCAACCTGTTACAGCGCCGGAGGAAAGAGGCTCTCGAGCACGACGACGAAGAGCCGGAGGACGAGGAGCTGAACTACGCTGCCATGAAACACGGAGGTTTGGATGTCGAAGCAAGAGATGACGGGCAAGGACGAGACGGAGATGAAGCGGATAGCCCAGGAGCTGTTGTTGGAGGCGAGCGGCCAGGTGGACGATCCGCACGAGGCGGCGGAGACGGAGACGCAAAGGAACATCCGCCTGGCGAGGGAGGCGATGGAGACGAGTTCGGGTGGCACAAGCCCGACGCCCTCGTCCCAGGAACCGGCGGCGGCCTCAGTCGCGGTTAAGAAGAAGACGACCAAGAAGAAAACCATCGCCAAGAAGAAGACAAGCAAGAAGGCTCCCGCCGCGAAGAAGCCACCGAAGCCGCCCGTCGATATTCCCGGCGCCAAGACCAATGTGCAGGCCATCGTCGAGTCCATCTGCGCGCAGCTCAAGGTGCAGCGCCGGTCCGACGGCAACTACTCGGACTCCATGCGCAACGCGGCGATCTCGACCGTGCGGCAGCTCGACACCCCGCACCCCGCAACGCTGAGGCCAGAGGTCGCGTCCGCGTTTTGGGAGCGGTACTACAAGCTGATCTCGGACCGCGACCACATGGCCAAGGTCGCGGAGTGGCGGGTGGAGAACGACCGCTTGGCCACAAGCGTCGCAGTGTTCAAGCAGCATGTGAGGCTCTGCGCGGCAAAGGCGTTGTTCGAGATTCTGGAGGGCTAAGTGGTAGCCCTGCTGCCGGAGAACTACGCCGATCTCTCGTCGAAGGAGAAGCACGCCGCCAGGCTTGCGGCGTACTCCCCGCGCGGCAAGACGCCGGAGGAGTTCGAGGAGGCGCACGGCTTCTTCTGCGACATGTGCCTCGGCAGGGGTGAGGGCAGTCCCTGCCCGAACGGGCTGTTCTACAAGGACAAAATCCCCGGCCCGGCGCCGGAGTTCCACAGGCGCGTCATCAGGGACATCGGGAAGTACCCCAAGGTCATGGTCCAGTGGCCGCGCGCCGCGTGCAAGACCACCGTGGTCACGAAGAGCCTGCCCATCTGGCTCGCGGCGACCAACAAGCCCGGCAGGAAGTTCGACATACTCATCCTGACAATCAGCGAGAAGAAGGTGTCGTCAATCATGGACGACATCTCCTACCAACTCCGGTTCAACCCCGTCATCAAGGCGGAGTTCGGGGAGCTGCACTCCAGCCGGAACGAGGGCGTGTGGTCGCACTCCAAGATCATGCTCAAGAACCGGTGCTCAATCACCGTCGCGGCGTGGAAGTCCAGCTCCATCGTCGGCGAGCGCCCCGACCTCATCATCATCGACGACATCGAGTACCACAACAAGGCGAACCGCGACCCCGACGCAACGCGGGACAAGATGGACGACTGGCACTGGGCCGTCGTCCACCCGATGCTTGAGCGGAAGGCGCAGATCGTCTGGATATCCACGCTCTCGAGGCGCGACTTCTACGCCTACCATGTGGCCAACGGCCTCTACGACGATGTCGATGAGAGGTGGACGTTCTGGTACAGGACCACGCTCGCGGCGGAGTGGACGGGGCCGAACGGCGAGCGGATGCTCCTCTGGCCGGAGAAGTGGGACGCGGAGTACCTCGACGCGCAGCGCAAGGTTCTGGGTGACGCCCACTACTCCGCGCAGTTCCTCAACCAGCCGGGCGCCGAGGATGTGGCGCTCTTCCGGCTGGACGACAGGTATCACCTCTACAGCATCACCCGCATGACGCCCGCCGAGAGGCTGGAGATGCGGAAGAAGAAGGACGCCGACGCGGGCATATTCACGCCGCACAACGCGAGGCCGCAGGACGAGGAGTTCACGGACAGGCCGCACCCAAGCCTCGACCCGGACCCGCTGACATCGGATGTGATTGTGCACTGGAGCGAGCCGGACGAGAAGGACTACCCAATCGACCAGTCGGAGATCGCAAGCGACCTGCTGACGCCCATGTTCAGGATGGTCACGGTGGACTTCGCATCCACGACATCGGCGCGGTCGGACTACTCCGGCTGCATGTGCTCCGGCTTCGACGCTCTGAACAGGCAGTGGGTGCTCGACCTGTACCTCGGCAAGGTGTCCGAGGAGAACCTGCTCCAGAAGGTCACCGAGATGGCACACCGCTGGAAGGCCCACTTGGTGACTGTGGAGAGCGTCGGCAGGCAGTCCGTCCTGCGCGAGAGGGTGAGGACGATGGCTGCGGGGCTGGCGCAGAAGGGGAAGCACGCCTTCGCCGTCGGCGGAACGAAGTACCACGGCATGGACAAGGGTTCGAGGATCGCAGGCATGGAGTGGAGGTTCACATCGAACTGCCTGTTCCTGCCCAAGGAGAAGAAGGGCGACCCGACCTGGAGGATGCTCTTCGACCAGATTCGCCTGTTCACGCCGAACCTCGACCTTCTGGAGAACGACGACGCCATCGACATGCTCTCGATGCCGGCATACGCCGAGGGGCGGGGCGTCGGCTTCGTGCCGGCTGAGAAGAAAGTCCTCACGCCCGCTGAGCAGATTGAACAGGGCAACCCCGTGGACCCGAAGACCGGGGACCAGTGGGGCCTGTGTGTCCAACCGTCGCCGAGCCTTACCGCCGCCGCCCGCAAGAACAAGAGACGCCCCAAGAGGAGGAAAGGCACATGGTTGAAGCCCTGACGCTTCTGCAATGTGCGGCCCTCGTGGCTCTGATCCTGGCCGCGCTGGCCGCCACCAGGTGGTTCTGGAAGTCCGCCCCCGTTCACCGCAAGCGTGGCCTGGCAGACAAACCCAGTCCCGTGCAGGAGGAGGCGCCGCCCTATGTTGTTGTTCGGCCCGGCGCCCCTAAGAGGCCGGAGAAACAGAAGGCGTGGCTCAAGCCCTGAGTTCAATAATGTTTCAACGGGAGGGGGACAGGCGTGCTTAGCTCCACTGAGTTTCCGAAAGCGGACGAGGCCCTTGTCCGCGCCATCAACCGCGCGGTGGATGACAACGCCACCTACCGCAACCGGACCACGACCAAGATGGAAATCGCCGAGGCGTGGCTGGCCGGCGCCAGGCGGTTCAACGGCGTGTCCTTCGAGGAGGGGACGCTCGACGGCATCGACTTCCAGGACGAGGGCGAGGACAACCCGCTCGCCTTCGCCCTCAACCTGACCCTCCAGAAGTGCGTGACGGAATACGCCCGCCTCACGGGCCAAGACCTCTCGCCGTCTGTGACGCAGCTCCAGAACAACCTGGCCGGGCTGAGAAAGGCGTCGGCGGCGCAGATCGTCTTGGACGCGATGTTCTCGCAAGACAAGATGGCGGTCGCGTGGGGAGCCACGAGGCGAGGCGCCATCTTCGGCGGTCCCGTCGGACTGCGACCAGTGCTCAGCGAGAGGCCGGACGGCTCCTTGGTCGTGGAGCCGGACATCATACGCGGCGACCAGCTCGGCAGCGTGCCGGCCAACAAGCCCATCGGCGAGTGCGACGCCGTGACCCGCGTGAGGAGTGTGACCGTGGCGTGGCTCAAGGCGCAGCCGAGCCTGAAAGTCCCGCGCGGCGAGGACGGCCTCCAGAAGATGAAGGCCAAGAAGGTTCCATACGGCAGACGGGCGGATTCGGTCGGCGCAGATGTGGGCTACTACGGCGGAGCCGCCGGCGAGGACGACTCATCGTGGCATGTCGAGCTGCGGGAGTTGTGGGAGAAGGGGCCGGAGGACACCTATCGCAGGTATGTGGCCGTCGCCGGGGACGCCCTTCTGGTTGACACGCACTACGACGAGAAGTGGATGGCGGAGAACAACGCGCCGTCGGCCCCGCCGTTCCCGATCTGGATGGCGACATACTCGCAGCA
>Ga0180435_10005842_pt1 | contig 11896 bp, 9 predicted proteins | sample SS_ome_3_FD_132467 | JGI IMG/M metagenome (GOLD analysis project Ga0180435, IMG submission 132467) | Hypersaline lake sediment archaeal communities from the Salton Sea, California, USA - SS_3_S_1 metaG | ecosystem: Environmental > Aquatic > Non-marine Saline and Alkaline > Hypersaline > Sediment...
AACTTATACAAAGCGCTCGTGACACTTTCCGGCAAACATCCGGACACGGACTTCGTTGGAAGTCGGGTCGGGTGCCGGGGAAGTTTGGTGGGAGGTTTCAAACAATTACGATCGAGGATTTCCTTGGCCTTTTCAACGTAAGTGGAAAACATGTCCGGTCACGGCTGTTCAGGGAGGCGACCGGTCGTCTCTTCATTGGCACTCGCGGGTTTTGAGAAATGTAATCTCCGGCCATTTTTCCGCCGTGTATCTGAGCTGCCATTCACTTTCCGCCAAATAAGCGAGATTCCCTTCCGCATCCTGTGCCAGGTTGACCTGGCGGGCCTTTTCGAATGCAGCGAGTTTTTTTCGGTCATCGCAGCTCACCCACCGGGCGGTGGCGAAGCCCGCCGGTTCATAGGTGGCCTCAACGCCGTACTCGCTCTTAAGTCGGGCGACGGTTACATCAAACTGCAAGACGCCCACGGCCCCCAAGATCAACATATTGCCCGTCAGGGGACGAAATAATTGCACCGCCCCTTCCTCAACCAGTTGATGAACCCCTTTCTGGAGCTGCTTCATCTTCAGGGGGGATTTCAAACGCACCCGCCGGAAATGTTCGGGAGCGAAATTGGGGATGCCGGTAAAGTTGAGCGGTTCCTTTTCCGAGAAACTGTCCCCGATCCGGATGGTCCCGTGGTTGTGAATGCCGATAATATCTCCCGGTAGGGCTTCTTCCACTGTGGTGCGGTCCTGGGCCATGAAGATGATCGGATTGGCGATTTGCATATCTTTGCCGGTCCGGTGGTGGCGGATCCGCATTCCCCGTCGAAAGCAGCCGGAACAGATGCGCAGAAAGGCGATTCGGTCCCGATGGGCGCGATCCATGTTGGCCTGGACTTTAAAGACAAATCCTGAAAAAGCCTTCTCCTCGGGCGAAACCATGCGGGTGGTGGTGTGCCTGGGCAAGGGGGCGGGAGCAATTTCCAGGAAGGTTTCCAGAAGCTCTCGTACCCCGAAATTGTTGATGGCGCTGCCGAAAAAAACAGGGGTTTGATTTCCCTTGAGAAAATCCTGCAGGTCGAAGGGATTGGCGGCGCCTTCCAGGAGGGCCACATCCTCGCGCAGTTGGTCGGCTTGGCTTCCCAATAGGTGGTCGAGGCGGGGATCGTCGAGATCACTGATGGTGATCGAATCCGTGGGCAATCGCTCCTGGCCCGGCTTAAAAAGAGTCAACACCCGGCGATGAAGGTTGTAAATGCCCTTGAAATCTTTTCCCATCCCGATAGGCCACGACAGGGGGGCACACTCGATCTGCAGGGTTTCTTCGATGTCGCTTAAGATATCAAGCGGCGTCATGCCTTCCCGGTCCAACTTGTTGACGAAGGTCAAAATCGGGGTGTTACGCATGCGGCAGACCTCCATCAACTTGCGAGTCTGGGTTTCCACACCCTTGACGCTGTCGATCACCATGACGGCACTGTCCACCGCCGTGAGCACCCGATAGGTATCCTCGGAAAAATCCTGGTGTCCCGGGGTGTCCAGGAGATTGATTTCGAAATCGCGATACGTGAATTTCATGACCGAACTGGTCACCGAAATGCCCCGCTCCTGTTCAATGGCCATCCAGTCACTGGCGGCGTGACGCCGGGCCTTTCGCGCCTTGACCGATCCGGCCATTTGGATGGCGCCGCCGAACAGGAGTAGTTTTTCAGTAAGCGTGGTTTTGCCGGCATCCGGATGACTGATGATGCCGAACGTGCGGCGGCGGTCAACATTCCGTTTGTGTTGTTTGTCAACTGAGCTGTTCATCGTTGTGTATCCCGGTTTATGACATATACCGTGGCCGAGCGATCCCATTCGGGCGCCTGCATCACGGGCGTGGGTTCCGCTGCCACCCTTATTGTGTCCTGCTTATTCGAGACGGGAATGCGCTGAACATAAAACGTGATTTTCGGGGGCGAACCCCGACACGCTTTTATCAGACGAAATGGTCATCCCAGGGAAGTATCAGGCGGACACATCGTAAGGGCTCGCGCAAAAATAACTTCACATTTTGCCATCTCGGCTTCCGCCCGTCTTTGCCCGATATCTCACTCGGAAAACCTCGACATAGCCTGCTATGCCTGCGGTTTTGCTCAATCGGATCGGCCAAATCCGAACCAAATCCGAGCGCCCATTCTGTGAAGTTATTTTTGCGCGAGCCCTAAAGTAGAAACGATCGCGGCGATGGTAACGCACACCATCAACAACCCATAATGATGAAAGCAACCATGAATGATGTCAAGCATTATCGTGGCACATCATTGCTTTGCGGGATTATTGAATACCCGCCGGCGGGGTTCCGAGTGGAATTCCCTTTAGGCGGGAGGCGTATTTTGTTATCTTTCAAAGCGCCGGGCAGGGGGTCGTCCAATCAAATGATCGATAAAACAAATGGCAGGCAAGGTGACTGTGAAGAGATTCTGCACAACGCCGCTCTGGCCCACCGGGAGGGCAGGCTGGGGGATGCGGAAACGGGCTACCGGGAGGTGTTGAGACAAAACCCGGAGTGGGGGGCGGTACTCAATGCCCTGGGCACCGTATTCCTGGATCAGGCCCGGCCGGAGAAGGCCCGAAAGATCCTTGAAAAGGCCGCCGCGCTTCAACCGCCGTATGTGCCCGCCTGCTACAATCTGGCTATGCTGAAGCAGCAAGAAGAAGATCACCGGGGGGCGGTGTCGATCTATCGGACCATCGTCGCGAGGCAGCCTGATTTCGGACATGCCTGGAACAATATGGGCGTGGCGTATCGCGAAATCGGTGAGCCCGATGAAGCGCTTGCCTGCTTTCAAAAGGCCGTGACATGGGTGCCCGACATGGCCGAGGCGTGGAACAACCTGGGGGTAGCGCAAGATGAGCTGAACTTGACTGAGGCCGCTTCAGCGTCTTACCGAAAAGCGACCGAGATCCGACCCGATTATCCGTCCGCCCACTTCAACCTCGGGGTTTCTTTGCAAAAGCTGGGGCGATTGGCGGAAGCCGACGCCCATTACGGGAAGGTGCTCGAAAGGAAACCCGATGATCCGGCGGCTCAATTCATGCGCCAAAGCCTTGGGACATCGGAAACGCCGGATGCCGCCCCGGTGGAGCACGTCCGCCGCATCTTTGATCAGTGTGCCGGCACGTTTGAACGGATTCTGGTCAAGGAGCTGGCGTACCGGACACCGGAACTTCTGTTCGAATTGGTTCGTCCCTACCTGAGAAAAGGGATGCATGTTTTGGACCTGGGCTGTGGAACGGGTCTGGGTGCAGCATACTACAGGCCCTTTGCCAAACGCCTGGTCGGTGTGGACATATCATCGAAGATGTTGGCCAAGGCGGCCGAGAAGGATGTGTACGACCGGCTGGCCATTCTTGACATCCTTCAAGATTGGGGACTTTCCCAGCGGGTTGATCTGATTTACAGTTCCGACGTCTTGGTGTACGTGGGGAATTTGGATCCGGTTATCCGATCCGCGTCATCGTATCTGGTCGATGGCGGGATCATGGCCCTTTCCGTGGAACGCCTTGAAGACCCGAGTCTGACCTACCGTCTCTTTCCCAGTGGCCGCTATGCTCATTCGGAGACCTATGTTGCAGATTGCTTGAGTCGTCATGGGTTTCACGTGGTTGCGCAAACCGAGGGAGAGATTCGAAAGCAGTCGGGGCATCCGGTCCGGGGGCTGTTGATGGTGGGACAAAAAGAAACGGGGCCGATGACCGGCCCATGATGTGAGGGGATATGACGAACGAAGAGAGGAGCCCGTCCCCGTCGGTGGGGGTACAAAGAAGGCGTTCCAGTCGTTTTCGGACACTGCTCATTGTGGTGGCCGTGGCGGTGGTCACGTCGGTGATCACTGCTTGGGTGATGACCGCCTTCGTTTTTCGCGAAGCGTTTGAACCCGTCACGCTCAATGAACGGGAAACCAAGGCGCTGAACGCCAAGTTGGCGCGGCTGGACCCGACCCAACCCGACCCCTCCGGGGAGCCCTTAACGGCAGAGCGATATGACGAAGCCGGTGCAAAGCGGCGGATCCGTCTGAGTGAACGCGAACTCAATGCACTGTTGGCCCATAACACCGAACTGGCCCGAAAGCTCGCCATCGATCTGTCCAAGGACCAGGTAAGTGCCAAACTCTTGGTACCCCTGGATCCCGAGTTTCCGTTCCTTGGTGGCAAAACCCTTCGAGTCACCGCGGGGATGGCATTACGCTATGACGGCGGGACGCCGGTAGTGATTCTCAAGGGGGTGAGCCTCTGGGGGATCCCCATCCCCAACGCGTGGCTGGGGGGGCTCAAAAACGTCGACCTGGTGAACGAATTCGGCACCCGAGGTGGGTTCTGGCAGGCCTTCAGCGCCGGTGTGGCAGACCTTCAGGTGGAAGAGGGACAGCTCACCATCGAACTTCGGGAATAGGGATTATCTCCCGGTGTAACGTAGGGGACAGGACCTGCGGGAAACGCCGTTACGCCTCCGTGTGTCCGGTCATTTCGGAAAGGGCCTCTTCCAAGCGGAGGGCTTCATCCACGATGACCTGGGCATACCGACCGCTCTTTGAGGCGGGGTCAAGGGATGACGCCAATCGCTTGGCAAATCCCCCCACGGCGGTCAACGGGTTTCGAATCTCATGGGCCACGGCCTGAAGGGTTCGGTTCACCGTATCCCCCTCCTCGCCCATGGAGGCGAAGGTGGGTAGTTCCTCGGACTGGTTACGGTAGTCGTACGCCATGATCCGTTCGGATATCCGGCTTAGCGCACTGTTTGCCTTTTCCATCACTTCCAGGAGATCCTGGTCTCTGTCCATTTCCAATCTCAGGTTTTCTGCGATATTTTCCACCTGATTGAAGGTATGCAACAAGATGTCGTTCATTTTATGGGCGTCCATGCCGAAGGTCTGGTGCGCCTGGACAAAAAGGGACTGAAAATCGGCCGACTTTTTTAACAGACAGGCCGCAAATATCTTGGCCATCTCACAAATTTTGGCCAGGGGTGCTGCATCGTGGGCCATGGCCCGGTCCCCATAGAGGTGCTGGCACCGTACGATATGTTCCGGGAAACGCCAGTATTCCAGGGCGATGGCTCCCACCTGACGATGGTCGATGCCGAAAAGTGCTCTCTCCTCGGCCAGGCTGTTTCCCAATGGATCAACGGTGAGGTCTCCATCCGGTTCTCGGTCTTTGACCAGGAGATCAAAGAAGATCAGGAGGCCGATTTCCAAGGTGAGTCCGGCCAGAAACGCCTCATCGGGATTTGCGGTTCCCGCATAATCGGCCAAATATCTCGCCAATATTGCTACATATAAGGAGTTGCGCCAAAACTTTTCATAATCGATCGAACCGCTCTTTCCCATAGGAAAGGTCTCGCGCAGGCTCAGGGTAAGCGCCATCATCCGTAGGCGTGCCAGTCCCACCCGAACAATGGCTTGTTCCAGTGTGGTTGCCGGATGGGTGGAGCGAAAGAAGGCGCTATTGGCGAGTTTCAACAGGCGTACCGCCAGCGAGGGGTCCTTTTCGATGAGGACCGACAGTTCCTTGGCTGAAACGGATTCGTCGGTGGCCATCTCCACCAGCCTTAAGGCGACCGTGGAGAGTACCGGCAATCCGTATCCCGACTCCAGGGATTTCAGTATATCCGACGCGTCTGTAGTCATAGAACGTACTCTCTATGTGTGTGATCATGCCCGTTTTGTCAAGCCGGAACTTGCGTTGACGGGTCCAAATGTCGGTCTTGCAGTCGTTGGAAAACCCCGCAGCGGAGAAAGACAACGGATGATTGCATTTGACAGTTCCTACGCCAACTGATAGGCGTGTATATATAAGTTGCCGTTTTATCAGTTTTTATTTTTGTGGTTGTCTGCAAAGCGCAAGTCCGGGATTTGGTCGGTCCATGGGGATCGATCCGCCGGTCTGCCAAAACTCGCTGTAAGGGCCGCGTAAGGGCATCCTTTCCGTCGTTTGTTTTGGCGCAACTGTGTGGTAGTGTTGGGTGTAGAGGATGAAGAGGTGATCGTACAATGGGGTGGTTGCTCTTACTGACGATCGTTGCCGTTATCGGGTATTTTTTTTATTCCCGGAAGACGGGATCGGTTCGGTTGTCCAAAAAGCAGGTTCAGGTTTTGCAGGATGTGCTGGATCAAGAAAGGGCAAAAAGCGGAGCCAAGAAGCAAAGGCTGGTGGATCAAGCCGCGAAAGCGGGCAAAACCATCCCCTTGGCTCAAATCGTTGCGCCTTTGGAGAGATCGAAAGACGCCCATAATGATGACCCACAATATATTGCCGCCGTTGACCGAACCATCAATGAACTGAAAAGACGATACGACTCAGACGTCCCTGTGGACAAAGCCTATCCGTATATTACGGAAGACGAAGAGGAGGCGGGCTGACCTTATACCGTTTTTGTTTGTAAGTTTCCCCACTATTTCTTATACTACCAGATTGATATGCAGGACGGTAGTGACCAGCCAAGCCCGCCGCGAAAGCGTTCCGTCGAATAGTACCTGGATCGGGTGTAACAGTCATGAAAAGCCTTGAGCATCCAGGTATCAACCCCCTGCGTTTTTAAAAATCGACAAAAACGGTTATCCGAAAAGCGCAAATCACAGGCCTGCGCGGCCGGGGGTATCGAGCCGCCGGTCGACCAAAACTCGCCGTCAAGGCCGCTTAAGGGCGGTCGTGTGATCAAGGTTTCGGATAAATCGGAGACAAATGATGCAAAACACGGATATCGAGCAGACCAAAATTCGCAATGTCGCCATCATCGCCCACGTCGACCATGGCAAGACCACCTTGGTGGACCAACTGTTCAAACAGAGTGGGATGTTTCGAGAAAATGAACGGGTCGATGAACGGCTTATGGATTCCCTGGATTTGGAGCGGGAACGGGGGATCACCATCGCCTCCAAAAACGGTGCTTTTACCTTTGACGGCCGCCGGATCAATATCATCGACACACCGGGCCATGCCGATTTCGGCGGTCAGGTGGAGCGGGTGCTCAACATGGCCGACGGGGCGCTTCTGTTGGTGGACGCCCAGGAAGGGCCCATGCCCCAGACCCATTTCGTGGTGAAAAAAGCCCTGGCTATCGGACTTCCCCTGATCGTGGTGATGAATAAGATCGACAAGCCGAACGCCAGGCCGGAGTGGGCGGTGGATCAAGTGTTTGATCTCTTGGTCAAACTGGATGCGCCCGATCACATCCTGGATTTTCCGGTTATTTATGCCTCGGCCAAGGCGGGTTACGCCGTTCGGGAGTGGACTGGAGACCCCGTGAGCGGTGCCGCCTCTATGGTGTCCCTCATGGAGACGATCGTGTCCCACGTGCCTCCGCCATCCGGGGACCTCCGGGGGCCGCTGCAGTTACAGGTGAGTTCCATCGATTATTCGACGTTTCTGGGCCGTCTGGGAATCGGCAAGATCACCTCCGGCGTGCTTCAGGTAGGTCAGGCCGTGGTGGTGGCCGACCGAACCGGTACGCTCATCCCCGCTGCCATCTCTCAGTTGTATCGATTCGAGGGAAATAGAAAAATCCCGGCGGTTCAGGCGGGTGTGGGCGAGATCGTGGCCGTTGCAGGGATGGATTCCGTGGCCATCGGGGATACCTACACGGTGGCCGACAACCCCCGCCCCTGTCCCCCGGTCTCCATCGATCCCCCCACCATTTCGGTGAGTTTTCTTCCTAACGACTCGCTGTTTGCCGGAAAGGAAGGCACTTTCGTCACCTCCCGTCACCTGGCCGAACGGTTGCACCGAGAGACCCTGGCGGACGTAGCTTTGGTCGTGGAAGAGTTGACCCAGACAGTAGGGTACAAGGTGTCGGGACGGGGAGAACTGCACCTGGCGATTTTGATCGAGAAGATGCGAAGAGAGGGCTACGAATTTCAGGTCTCCCGTCCGGAAGTGGTGATGAAGGAAATGAACGGCCGGATGTTGGAGCCCTATGAGGAGTTGACCATAGATGTGGACGAGACATACATGGGTACGGCTATGGAAGGGTTGGGTCTGCGGAAAGGAAGACTCCTCAACATGGAACGGGGGAGCGGACAGGTCCGACTGACCTATAAGATACCGACCCGGGGTCTCATCGGTTACCGGTCCGAATTCATGACCAGCACGAAGGGCATGGGGGTCATGAATTATGTGTTTCTGGGATACGGCCCCCACGCAGGGGACATCCGCCATCGGCGAAACGGGGTCCTTGTTTCCAAGTCAACCTGCACCACGGTGGCCTACGCCTTGTTTAATCTCCAGGCGCGGGGCCGGCTGTTTCACGGCCCCGGGGTAGCGGTGTATGAAGGTCAAATCGTAGGTGAAAACAGTCGAGACAAAGACTTGGTCGTCAACCCGGCCAAAGGAAAAAAACTGACCAACATGCGCGCCGCCGGCTCCGATGAAAACGTCATCTTGACCCCACCGGTGGTCATGGGGTTAGAGGCGTGCATATCCTACATCAACAGTGACGAACTGGTGGAGGTTACCCCCAAGAGCATACGCCTTCGAAAACAAAACGCGACGGGGGCGGGACGGTCCGTGGCGGATGTATCTGAAAGTGACGGCCATGGCCTGGCGCTGGCAGCGGGTACCCGGTAAGACACATCAACCGCTGCGGGAGAGGACCGAACTTTCATTCCAGGGTTTTCAGAAATGCGTCCGCTTCTTGAATGGAGTCAGAAATGTCGGCGATTAGATTTTCCACTTCCGCCTGAATGCTGTTCACCTCACTTCCCAGGGTTCCCACGGCCTGGGCGTTCAGGTTATGTTTTAAGTAGAGGACGTAATCGCGAAGGTGGTTCAATGCCGGGGTCATTCGAACTCGGGCCTTTTCCATAGCCCGGTGTAATCGGGCATACCGATGTTTCGTATCGATCAGGGACTCTCGACTGGCCGACTTGAGCTTGTGATTGGCCATTTGATCGATCTCCGCTTCCCATTCGGCGAATAGGTCACCGGCGATCTGTTCGACTGTTTCGATCCGTTCTTCCACTGCTTGGGCCCGATAGGCGCAGGCGTCATAGTCGTCTTGAAGGCGATGGTACATTGCTTCCAGATCTCCGCCCTCGAACCCGTAAATCTCTTGGACCTGGGTCAGGGCATCCTTGAACTCTTCAGAGGCCTTCTGTTGCGCTTGTTGGGCGCCTTCCACATTGTCCCGGAGCAAATGCCGTTTTTCTTTACCCAGTTTTTCCCACGTGGAATAGTACAAGGTCTGACACCCCACCAAGACACAGAGGGCCAGCAAGAAAGGCAAAACCGGTGTGCGGGGATGCATGTCGTCCGTCTCCTTTTCCGCAGGGGTGTTTGGAAAGTGCCAGGAAGTGTTTCATAATCTCCGGCGCGGGTCAAGACCCGTGCGTTCCCGGAGAAGGGCACTGTACAGGAATGGGCTCTCCTATTGACAACCGAACTTGAGTATTTAGGATTATGGTTATATAGAATACTCAAGTGAAACGTCATTGCTGTTTGTACATGCTGGCTTTCGACGCCGATACCGATAGCGACCCCGACCCCGAGAGTTGGAATTGGAAGGGACTTGGTGTTTACTTTAAGATCGGTGTCGGTATCGGAATCGGTATCGGGTCTCGGGGATAAACGCTGAGTCGTTGTGGCGGTTTCAGCCCTCCCCAGCTACTTGAGCTTCATGGATAACCGCATTTAGGATAATCGCATTACTTTTTGGGTCGAGCCGGTATTTGAATATCCGAGGGGAGGACTAAGACATGTTCGAACATATTCTCGTTCCTACCGATTTTTCCGAGGGAAGTGACCGCGCGTTAACCATTGCGGCCAACATCGTTTCAGGTGACGGGGGCGACATCACTTTGGTACATGTGATCGAGACCATTGCGGGTGTAGACTTTGATGAGTTCAAGGCGTTTTACGCCAAGCTGGAACAACGGGCTTGGGACGCCATACAGGGGCTGATTGCGGCACACCCCGACAGCGCGGTGGAGATTGTTCCGAGACTGGAATACGGGGGTCGGGTGGAGCAGATTTTGAAGTTTGCGGCGGATCACGGGGTGGACCTGATCGTGATGAACTCGCACAAAATCCGTCCCGATGATCCCGTTCATGGCTGGGGGACGATCAGTTACAAGGTCGGTGTGTTATCCCAGTGTCCGGTCATGCTGGTCAAGTAGTCTGACGAAACACTGTTCGGTTACCGGCGTTCCCCACGAAGCACCGTTACGTTGTTCGGTGAGGGTAAAGCCGACCGATTCATAGAGATGCCGCGCCGGGTGTAATCCCTCGAAGGTCCATAGGTAGATGCGCTGATAGTTCCGGGTCCTACAGAATTCGACGGCTTCATGGAGGAGCCGCCGGCCGAGCCCTTTTCCGCGAAAAGGGTCCGACATGATAAACCATCGCAGATGCCCCCTCCCATCTTTCCCGTGGCTTCCGTCTATGACAATCGACCCTTCTATGGCTCCTTGGGTCGTCGCCAGCCAAATACCGTCCCGTGCCGGGTCGTAGCATGTAAGAAATGCCGAAAGTTCGGTGGCCACCTTGGCTTCAAAGTAGAGCCCGAAGTGCCACTCAGCGTGATAATAACGGGCATGAAGTTGGGTAATCCGCCCGATGGCTCCCGGTTGATATCCCCGTTGTATACGGACATCCGCCATTTGATAATTCCTTATTCCGGCCCCGTATCGAGTACGGGATAAACTGCGGCCGGCTACGGCAGTGCGATGTTCTCAAGCCAGCAGGCGCAACCTCAGCGCTCATCCAGTATTTCTGGCGAATTCGGAGATTCTGGATTCCGGTCGCAGATCCCGTGATTAGCGGGGGCCAAGCCCGGAATGACGGCACCTTTACGACATTATGGATATGACATGACCCTACGATAAAGGCGTGGGATGGTCAAGGGGGCAACGTGCCTGATCACGCGGGAGGCGAGATTATCGGGGTTTGCCGCTCTCGCTCGGGGCGGCCGAAAAGATATGGATGAGGGGGGATTCATCGGGGGGCCAGGTTCCCTTGAGAACGTTGTTTTTTCCTTCAAAGACCAGATAGCTATACTTACCATAGTGGGGAATCTTTCTGGCCACCGCCCCGGCCGAGGGCTGAGAGGGGGCGACGAACATGCCCACGGTTCGGCCGTCATGTCCGGGAGGAGAAAAGACCAGAAACACGGTGTGGGCCACTGGATTATAGGCTTTTCCCTGCACCATGCGCTCGTTGGCGGAAAGGGATACACCCGGTGGAAAGGCCGGAAGGGACTCACTGTTTTCAGGGCGTCCGATAAATAGCAGATCGGAGCCCTTCGTCGGTAATGAACCCAGCTGTTTTTCCGTCACCTGGCGAGCATCGGTCTGGCCCAGGCCCCGTAACAAGTCCGTTCCTGCGTTGCGGAGGGTTTGTGAAATGCCCTGCGCAAAAACCACGGTCAGCCGGCGGGAGGCCTTGAGACTGTTGACGGTGGCAGGCACCTCGGCAGGGGAAAGACGGCGGAAAAGGTCCACGTCGGGGTCTACCACCAACCGAGACGGACGGTGGGAGGTTTGGATTGCGAATGGCTTATGACCTGAGGACAACGACACCGTCTGGTGGATCCGGCCTTCCGGTGTTTCGACTTCAACGGGGATCGACAGCGAGAAATACGGTGTTTCCTGCACAATGCGACCCCGGACGGTCCACGCGGCATTTCCGTTTTCGAGCCGGACCTTCTCCAGTCTCAAGACGGGAGCCCCGGCCCGATCGATCCATTGGTCAAAAAAAGGCTCCAGGTCTATGTCTCCCGCCTGCCCCATGATGACGGCAAAATCTTTCCACGAGGCCTTTTGAAACCGTTTTTGGTTGAAGACCGATTTCAGGCCTTCCCAGAAATTTTCGTCTCCCAGACGCCGCCTGACCATATGGAACACCATGGCCCCTTTCCCGTAACCGATCACCCGAGTGGCGG
>Ga0180435_10005843_pt1 | contig 11896 bp, 8 predicted proteins | sample SS_ome_3_FD_132467 | JGI IMG/M metagenome (GOLD analysis project Ga0180435, IMG submission 132467) | Hypersaline lake sediment archaeal communities from the Salton Sea, California, USA - SS_3_S_1 metaG | ecosystem: Environmental > Aquatic > Non-marine Saline and Alkaline > Hypersaline > Sediment...
ACAGGGGATTGCGCATCAGGCAGAGTCTGCAGCTCAACTTCTTTTTCCCTTAAATGAGAGGCTTTAAGACGTCTAGCTGTGCGAACGACGATATCCTGGGTCTGACCCGCAAGGAGTTGGACGAGATTGAAGGTGATATGGAGCAGAAGTCGGCCGAGATTCGCGGCCGGGCCGACGCCGAAGTCATCAAAATCGCGGGGGATGCCTATGCGAAATCCCCCGAGTTTTATGAGTTTCTCCGCTCCCTGGAGGCTTACAAGAAAAGCTTCAGGGATGACACCCGCTTGATTCTGTCCTCCCACAATAAGTTTCTGACCCACCTTGGAGCCGGGGCAGGACAACCGAAGAAGGAATGAACCAGGGCAGGCTGACAGCCGGAAGGGGAGAGCGGATAATGTATCGAGCGTCTTGATGATACGATGTGTCTGAACCTTGACGAGAGTGAAGTCAAGGAGAGAGCGTGCAAAGACTCATGGCGCCTGCCTTTGGGGTGCTCAGGGTAACTGAGCAAGGACAGAAAAGGCGTGAGCAGATATCTCACTGTTTTGGTAACCGTGGGTGTTGTTTGCGGTTGGGCCAGTGCTGGCGTGATCATCCATCCGCTGGATGACCCGTCGCAGCTTGACCAAGATCTCGACCGTTCCTGTTCACGAACCACTTGAGGGTGGTGATCTGGGGAAAAAAGGTCTTTGATCCGACTCGATGGAAGGAGTGGTATATCGAGATAAAGGTGCCAGACTTTACGGCCGATATGACCACGGTCACGGCCAATTATGACCTGACGCCGGACCATTCCGATCCACTCTTTATTCCAGACAGCCCAGGAGCGCCACTGACCCTGGCGCCACACTGGCCGGCCTACAAAGGTTTCTGTACCAGCACGCAGGAATCAAGGTGGGAGGAGTACGGCACCTCGCCCATGGACGGTGGCGCACCGTGGCGTATCAGCAATCCGCCTGGGTCAGCTTCCACTTCGATGTGGACATGCCTCGGGGCGGTAATCCCTTCGGTTATAGCGCCTCGTCAGTGCCAGACGCTCCCCAAGACTCCGCGACCGGGCGAGCACAGAACCTGGGGCGGGGCTTCCGATCTTATGCTGTGCCTTCCCTTACGGGCTTGTCCGCTTTCGCAAGGCCCGCCCAGTCCCGTATTACTTGGCCGCCACAAACGTCCGACGCTGCCCTCGCCGATAGATGCTTGGCAGGCTGTCCATGGCGTTCTGCACCACCCACACGTGGCGAAAGCCCACGTGTTGTAGCATCGCGTAGACTGCCGAGGTCGACGGCAAGAATGCCAAGCCATTGCAGAAATTCTGGTCGTGGACAAGGTCTCGCCGCATCAGCATCATCGGCTCCGCCGCCTTGCAAACTGTCGTGTCCACCACCGCCAGCTCCCCTGTGACCTCGTAAAGCCGCTCCAGGGCGTGCACCGGCTTGTGCACGTGGTAAAGAAGACCCAAAAACAACACTACATCGTGCACCCCCGTCGTTTCCACGCCGACCTTGTAGGCGTTCAAGACGCGGAAATCAATTCCTTTCAAACCTATCAGGCGGCGTATAAACTTGGCCTGCTGGATGTTCTTTTCGCCGCCATCCACCCCCAGAACCCGTGTGGCGCCCGCCCGCCGCGATTGAATCGACCAGAACCCAGCGTTGCAGGCAATGTCCAGCACGCTCTTGCCCGCCAGCGATCCACCCATTAGTGAAAAGACCGCCGGAAAAATGTGCATGTAACGTTGGTAGTGCCGGCCCCGCATTCCAGCGAAACGCGGCCCGTCCGATTCCACCCGCCGACCCCCAAACTCGAACGGATAGTGCCAGTAGTACCGACCGATCTGCTCGTCGATCTGTTCCGGACTCATACCGCAGGTCGACGAGATCTCGAAAGAGTTGCAGAATATCTGCTCGGCCCTTCTCATAAGTTCGGTCGAAGGAATCGCCAGCTTGGGCACCTGATGCGAGTGTAGATCAATCCGGGTCAACGTGTAACCGAACGGCCGCAAAACGGCATTGCAGGTACGTTTCAGGCTGCTCATGCAACCTCCTAGTGCTTGATAACTCTGGGTTTTAGGATTTAGGGCATTTGACCGGTGGGGGTTGATAACCCCTCGAAAAAGCTGCCGTTTCCTGTAAAATGCAGTTTTTTACAAGCAGTTACGAAAGGAAACGCCAATGATTAAAGTAGCACAGAACCGTCGGCAGTGTCAAGACCACCGGCTCAAGAGCAAGCCCCTCAGCCAGCAGATGCAGCGGGTGGCGGTCCAGGGGCTGGGCTGAGCCCTTGGTGGAGCTCATCGTCGAGCAGGTCTATTTTCCGATCCGACGGTGCGGTAGGCCTTTGAGGGGTCGTCGAAGTACTCCTGAGTGGCCCACCATGAGCCGCCCGGCACAAAGGTCCAGCACGGTCGGGTGGTCACCGTACTGCTTCCGCTGACCGTCCCGGCCCGCTCCGGCGCTTCGGCCGAGACCCAGTCTCCAATTCGCTCTAGAAACCACTGCTGCGCGGTGCCAGTCGCCGACACCGGTCAACTTTCCATCGCCTCCTTGCAATTGCGCTTCAGCCGCCCTATCATACATCGTGCAGATGAGAGTTGGCATTATCATAAAGGCAATGGTCCAAGGATCGCTATCAGGTTTTGGGGACACATTACGCAGACCATTGGAGGCTGATATGACGAATAAACGGCGGGTTGCAATCCAGGGGGTGGGGCCCGAGGTGGACTGCGGGCGCTATGCGATCAAGCGGGTGTTAGGGGAGCAGGTGGTGGTGCAGGCGGTGGTGTTTGCGGAGGGACATGATCGTGTTTTTGCGCGGTTGTTATATCGGCAGGCGGGTCAGGAGGGCTGGCAGCGAGCGGCAATGGAGGCAATGGGCAACGATCGGTGGGAGGGTTCGTTCGTGGTGGAGGCACTGGGGTATTATGAGTATACGGTGGAGGGTTGGGTGGACAGGTTCGGGACATGGCAGGAGGCGTTGGAGAAAAAATACGACGCGGGCCAAGCAGTGGGGGTGGAATTGACGATGGGGGCGGCTTTGTTGGGGGAGGCGGCGGCGCGGGTGGGCGGCGAGGCGGCAAAAGAGTTGGCGCAGTGGGCGGAGGCGCTGGTGGGGACCAAGGATGAGAATGAGGCGGTGGCGGCGGCGTTGAGCGAGGAGGTGGGGGCGTGGATGCGGGAGCATGCGGACGAGGAGGCGATGACACGATACGGCCGGCGGCTGCGGGTGTGGGTGGATCGGGCGTTGGCGGGGTTCAGCACCTGGTACGAGTTGTTTCCGCGGTCGTGCGGACGCGGTGCAGGCAAGCACGGGACGTTGCAGGACGTGGCGGCCGAGTTGGAGCGGGTGGCGCAGATGGGGTTTGACGTGTTGTATCTGCCGCCGATCCATCCGATCGGGCGGACGAATCGTAAGGGGCGCAACAACGTGGTGAAGGCGGGTGCGGAGGATCCGGGCAGTCCGTGGGCCATCGGGGGGCCGGAGGGCGGCCACAAGGCGATTCACCCGGCGTTGGGAACGGTGGAGGATTTTCGGGAGCTGGTGAAGCGCACGCGTGGGTACGGGCTGGAGGTGGCGATGGATCTGGCGTTTCAGTGTACGCCGGACCATCCGTACGTGCAGGAGCATCCGGAGTGGTTTCGGTGGCGCCCTGACGGCACGGTGCAGTACGCGGAGAACCCGCCGAAGAAGTATGAGGACATTCTGCCGATCAATTTCGAGACGGAGGACTGGCGGGCGTTGTGGGAGGAGCTCAAGTCGGTGGTGGTGTACTGGCTGGGGCAGGGGGTGCGGATATTTCGCGTGGACAATCCGCATACAAAGCCTTTTGCGTTCTGGGAGTGGCTGATCGAGGAGGTAAGGCGGGAGCATCCGGAGGTGATGTTTCTGGCGGAGGCGTTTACGCGGCCGACCGTGATGGCGATGCTGGCGAAGGTGGGTTTTACGCAGTCGTACACGTACTTCACGTGGCGGAATACGGCGTACGAGCTGCGGCAATACATGGAGGAGCTGACGGGGACGGGGCTGGCGGAGTATTTTCGGCCCAATTTCTGGCCTAATACGCCGGACATTCTGCCGCAGTATCTGCAGTACGGGGGTCGGGCGGCGTTTGTGGTGCGTCTGGTCCTGGCGGGGACGCTGTCGTCGAATTACGGGATATACGGGCCGGCGTTCGAGCGGTGCGAGGATCGGGCGGTGGAGGGCAAGGAGGAGTATCTGGATTCGGATAAGTACGAGATCAAGGACTGGTCGGCGGGGGAGCGGCCGGACATTTCGGCGGTGGTGGAGCGAGTCAACCGGGCGCGGCGGGAGAACGCGGCATTGCAGCGGACGAACAACGTGGTGTTCTGCGAGTGCGAGAACGAGATGTTGCTGGCGTACTGCAAAGTGACGGAGGACTTGAGCAATATCGTGATGGTGGTGGTTAATCTGGATAGTCATCATCGACAGGTCGGATGGATGCGGACGCCTTTGGAGCATCTAGCGCTGGAGGCGCACCAGCCTTATCTGGCGCAGGACGTGCTCAGCGGAGATCGTTACCTGTGGCAGGGGGAGTGGAATTACGTGGAGCTGGATCCTGCGACGATGCCGGCGCATGTGATGGTGTTGCGGCGGCGGCTGCGGCGGGAGATGGATTTCGATTACTTCATGTGAGCGCGGGGGTAAGCAGCGCGGAACGAGTTGTGTGGTGCAAGGGTTGACGGGAGGATGAGGCCTTGGCGACGAAGCCGGAGACTACGAAGCAGCGTGAGCCTTTGTGGTACAAGGACACGGTGATTTATGAGTTGCACGTGAAGTCGTTTTGCGACGGCAACGGCGACGGGGTAGGGGACTTTCGGGGTCTGCTGAGCAAGCTGGATTACCTGGAGAGTCTGGGGGTAACGGCGTTGTGGTTGCTGCCTTTCTATCCGTCACCGTTGAAGGACGACGGGTACGACATATCGGATTATTTTTCGGTGAACGCGGAGTACGGGGACCTGCGGGATTTCCGGTTGTTTTTGAAGGAGGCGCATCGTCGGGGGTTGCGGGTGATTACGGAGCTGGTGATCAATCACACATCGGATCAGCATCCGTGGTTTCAGCGGGCCCGGCGGGCGAAGGCGGCCTCGGTGTATCGGGATTTTTACGTATGGAGTGAGACGCCGGAGCAGTACCGGGATGTGCGGGTGATATTTCAGGATTACGAGAGTTCGAACTGGGCGTGGGACGGGCAGGCGAAGGCGTACTATTGGCACCGTTTTTACAGCCATCAGCCGGACCTGAATTTCGCGAACGCGCGGGTGCGTAAGGAGATATTTCGGGTGTTGGATTTTTGGTTTGGGATGGGGGTGGACGGGATGCGGCTGGACGCGGTGCCCTACTTGTTCGAGCGGGAGGGGACCAATTGCGAGAATCTGGAAGAGACACACGAGTTTTTACGGTCGTTGCGGGCGCACGTGGACGCGCATTTTGAGGACCGGTTGCTGCTGGCGGAGGCGAACCAGTGGCCGGAGGACGCGGCGGCGTACTTCGGGCGGGGGGACGAGTGTCACATGGCGTTTCATTTTCCGGTGATGCCGCGGTTGTTCATGGCGGTGCGGATGGAGGACCGGTTTCCGATAATGGACATACTGGAGCAAACGCCGGAGATACCGTCGTCGTGCCAGTGGGCGATGTTCTTGCGGAATCACGACGAGTTGACGCTGGAGATGGTGACGGACGAGGAGCGGGACTACATGTACCGGGTGTATGCGCAGGATCGTAGAATGCGGGTGAACGTGGGGATTCGGCGGCGGCTGGCGCCGTTGCTGGGAAACGACCGGCGGAAGGTGGAGTTATTGAAGGTGTTGTTGTTTTCGCTGCCGGGGACGCCGGTGGTGTATTACGGGGACGAGATGGGGATGGGGGACAATTATTATCTGGGGGATCGGGACGGGGTGCGGACGCCGATGCAGTGGAGTCCGGACCGGAACGCGGGTTTTTCGACGTGCAATCCGCAGCAGCTGTTCCTGCCGGTTATTGTGGATTCTGAGTATCATTACGCGGCGATCAACGTGGAGAATCAGGAGCGTAATCCGTCGTCGATGTTATGGTGGATGCGGCGGCTGATTGCGGCGCGGAAGTCGTATCGGGCGTTTGGGCGTGGAACGATACGGTTTGTGAATACGGAGAACGCGAAGGTGCTGGCGTTTATCCGGGAGTACGAACAGGAGCGCATTCTGGTGGTGGCGAATCTGTCGGGGGCGTCGCAGGCGATCGCGATGGATTTGGCCGAATACGCGGGTTACGTGCCGGAAGAAATGTTCAGCGGCAACGCGTTCTGGCCTATCGAGAGTGGGGACTACGTGCTGACGCTGGGGCCTTACGACTTCTACTGGTTCATACTGCGTGCGGAGGGGGAGGGACTAGCAGGGGTGACGGACGAGGGTCTCGTGGAATTGACGGCGCGGGGGGGGTGGCTGCGGGGGATTCCGGAGGAGGATCGGCGGGGTCTGGAGAAGGTGCTGGCGGGATATATATGTCGGCAGCGGTGGTTGGGGGGCAAGAGTCGGCAGATTCGGCGGGTGCGGGTGGCGGAGAGCGTGCCGGTGGCGGCGGAGCCAGAGCCGGCGTTGCTGTTGCGGCTGGAAGTGACGTATCGCGAGGGGCCGGGGGAGACGTATCTGTTGCCAGTAACTCTGGCGTCGCGGCAGGCGGCGGTGTCGGTGATGCAGGAGCACCCGGAGGGGGCGATCTGCTGGGTGACAAGTCGGCGTCGGGACGGTTTGCTGTACGACGGCGTGCACAGTGAGGCGTTTCGGGCGGCGATTCTGGAGGCGATAATGGGGCGGAAGCGGCTTTCGGCGGGCAAGGCCGGGGCCGTGCGGGGGGTGCGAGGCCGGGAGCTGCGGCGGATACTGGACGGCAAGGAGGGGGCGTTGGAGTCGCACGTGTTGAAGGTGGAGCAGAGCAACACGTCGGTGGTGTACGGGGAGTCGTTGTTTTTCAAGTTGTATCGGCGGCTGGAGGAGGGAGTGAACCCGGATCTGGAGATCAGCCGATGTTTGACGGAGCAGACGGGTTTTCGCAATTTTCCGGCGTACGCAGGCAGTTTGGAGCGGGCGCGTGACGATACATCGTGGGTGCTAGGGATGCTGTTGCGTTATGAGCCGAACCAGGGCAATGCGTGGACGTACATGCTGGATGCGGTGGATCGGTATTTCAGTCAGGCACTGGCGTTAAAGGAGGAGCTGGAGGGGGTCGAAGGCCTGGAGACGGTGGAGCGGGCGCCAAAAGAGGTGACGACGGAGACGATAGCGGAAGAGCTGCGGGACTTGATTGGGGTGGCCTATCTGGAGATGGGGAGTCTGTTGGGTCGGCGGACGGCGGAATTTCATCTGGCGATGGCGTCGCTGCGGGGTCCGGCGATGGAGCCGGAGCCATTTACGAAGTTGTACCAGCGGTCGGTGTATCAGTCGATGTGGGGGGCGTTGCGTCAGGGTCTGCGGGCGTTGCGGCGGGGGCTGGATTCGCTGCCGGAGGAGGTGCGGGCGGTGGCGGCGGAGGTGTCAGGCTGGGAGAGGCAGATGCTGGAGTCGCTGGAGCGGATCAAGCAATTGAAGATATCGGCGTTGAAGATACGGATACACGGTGATTATCATCTGGGCCAGGTGTTGTTTACGGGCAAGGATTTCATCTTGATAGATTTTGAGGGCGAGCCGGCGCGGCCTTTGAGCGAGCGGCGGCTGAAGCGTTCGGCGTTGCGGGATGTGGCGGGGATGATCCGGTCGTTTCATTACGCGGCGTACGGGGCGATTTTTCTGCGGACGTCGCTGCGGGGGGGGGGCCGGGAATCTCTGGAACGATGGGCGGAGCGGTGGTACGCATGCATGAGCGGGGTGTTTTTGAGCAGTTATGTGAAGGCGATGGGCGCTTCGGCAGTGGTGCCCCAGGAACGGGAGGAGTTTGACGCGCTGTTGCAGGCGTTTCTGCTGGACAAGGCGATCTACGAGGTGGGTTATGAGTTGAATCATCGGCCGGACTGGCTGATGATACCGATTCGGGGGATTGAGAGGATTGTCAAGCGGGAGAGATAAGGCACGAGGGCGTACAGACGTCGAGGCGAGAGGAGTTGAACGCTGCCGAATTGAAGGGCTGCAAGAAGCGGCCGGGGGGCGGGCCGGCATAACAGGCAGGAAGAAGTCTCGCCCGCGACGACGAAGTATAGCGGGGTGGGCATGGTGGATGTCCTATGCGAAGAGGATGGTTCAGAGGGCACCGAGACGAAATAAGGCGGTGAGGATATGACGACGGCGGTGGCGTATGACGCGGGGGTGATCACGGACCATGATGTTTATCTGTTCAAGCAGGGCAATCACTGGCGGCTTTATGACAAGCTGGGCGCGCAGGTGATGAAGCACCGGGGTGCGGCGGGGGTGTTTTTCGCGGTATGGGCTCCGAACGCGGCGGCGGTGACGGTGATGGGCGATTTCAACGGTTGGGATAAGAAATCGCACGCGTTGCGGGAGCGGCAAGACGGTTCGGGGATCTGGCAGGGGTTTATCGCGGGGGTGGGCCAGGGGGTGATGTACAAGTATCATATTGTCTCACGGCTGAACAATTATGCGGTGGACAAGGGCGACCCGCTGGGTCGGTTCTGGGAGTTGCCACCGCAGACGGCGTCGGTGGTGTGGCAGAGCGAGTACAAATGGCAGGACGGGGCGTGGATGGAGAGCCGGCGGGAGCGGAACGGAGGCAGGAAGGCCTGGTCCATCTACGAGGTGCACCTGGGTTCGTGGCGGCGGCCGGCGGAGGCGCCGGAGCGGTTCTTGAATTACCGGGAGCTGGCGGAGCCTCTGGCGGCGTATGTGGCGGAGATGGGATTTACGCACGTGGAGTTTTTGCCGGTGATGGAGCATCCGTTTTACGGGTCGTGGGGCTACCAGACGCTGGGGTATTTCGCGCCGACGCGGCGATATGGGACGCCGGACGATTTCAAGCACCTCGTAAATTATCTGCATCAGCGGGGGATCGGGGTGATTCTGGACTGGGTGCCTTCCCATTTTCCGTCGGACGAGTACGGGCTGGTGTATTTTGACGGGAGCCATCTGTATGAGCACGCGGACCCGCGGAAGGGGTATCATCCGGACTGGGGCAGTTATATTTTCAACTACGGGCGGCACGAGGTGCGTTCGTTTCTGATCAGCAGTGCGTTGTTCTGGCTGGACGAGTACCACGCGGACGGTTTGCGGGTGGACGCGGTGGCGTCGATGTTGTACCTGGATTATTCTCGTCAGGCCGGGGAGTGGATACCGAACGAGCAGGGGGGGCGGGAGAACGTGGAGGCAATCGGTTTTTTGCGGCGGCTGAACGAGGCGGTGTATCAGGAGTATCCGGGCGTGCAGACGATCGCGGAGGAGTCGACGTCGTGGCCGATGGTGTCGAAGCCGACGTACACGGGCGGGCTAGGTTTCGGGATGAAGTGGAACATGGGTTGGATGCACGACACGCTGGCCTATTTCAGGCAGGATCCGATTCACAGGAGCTATCATCACGACAGTCTGACGTTCAGTATCTGGTACGCGTTTTCGGAGAATTTTGTACTGGCGTTGTCGCACGATGAGGTGGTGCACGGGAAGGGGTCGCTGCTGGGCAAGATGGCGGGCGACGAGTGGCGTCGGTTTGCGAACCTGCGTCTGATGCTGGGGTACATGTTTATGCATCCGGGCAAGAAGTTGTTGTTCATGGGGGACGAGTTTGGTCAAGGTCGGGAGTGGAGCCATGATCGGGCTCTGGACTGGGATCTGCTGGTGCAGGGACAGCACGAGGGTGTGCGGCAGTGGGTGGCGACTCTGAACCGGTTCTATCGGTCGGAGCCGGCGTTGTACGAGAGGGATTTCGACGAGGGGGGGTTTGAGTGGATCGATTTCCACGACTGGCAGCAGAGCGTGGTGAGTTTTATGCGTCGAGGGTCGTCATCGAAGACGGCCACGGTGGTGGTGTGCAATTTTACGCCGGTGCCGCGGTACAACTACCGTGTGGGGGTGCCGGTTGGAGGCATCTGGCGGGAGGTGCTCAACAGCGATGCGAAGGAGTATGGGGGTAGTGGCCAGGGCAACCTGGGGCAGGTGGAGGCGGGTCCGGTATCGTTTTACGGGCGGTATGATTTTTCGTTGTCGTTGACGCTACCGCCGTTGGGGATGGTGGTGTTTCAGGAGAAAGGGTAGAGCCGATGCGACCCGGGGCACATTATCAGAGCGAGGGGCGGTGTGAGTTTGTGGTTTGGGCGCCGTGGGCGCAGCAGGTGGAGGTACGGTTGGTGGATCAGGGGCAGCGGGTGGTGGCGCTGGAGGGGCGGCCACGGGGGTACTGGCAGGGTATGGCGGAGGCAGTGGAGGCAGGGGCGCGTTACGTGGTGCGTGTGGACGGCCGGGAGCGGCCCGATCCGGCGTCGGGGTATCAGCCGGAGGGGGTGCATGGTCCGTCGGCGGTGGTGGATCATGGGGCATTCGAATGGCACGACGGCAGCTGGCGGGCGCCGCCGATGGGGGAGATGGTGATGTACGAGCTGCACGTGGGGACATTTACGCCGGCGGGGACGTTCGAGGCGGTTGGGGAGCGTCTGGAGGAGTTGGTGGAGCTAGGGGTCAATGCGATCGAGTTGATGCCGGTGGGGCAGTTTCCCGGGGGGCGCAACTGGGGGTACGACGGGGTGCAACCTGGGGCGGTGCAGGACACGTACGGGGGGCCGGCAGGTTTGAAGCGGCTGGTGGACGCAGCGCACGGGTGCGGGGTGGCGATAGTTCTGGATGTGGTTTACAATCATTTGGGGCCGGAGGGGAATTATCTGGGCGACTTCGGGCCATATTTCACCGAGGAACACCGCGGCCCGTGGGGACAGGCGATAAATTTTGACGGTGCCTACAGTGACGAGGTGCGGCGGTATTTTATTGAGAACGCACTGCAGTGGCTGCGGGATTATCATATCGACGGTTTGCGACTGGATGCGTTGCACGCGATCTACGATATGAGCGCCCGGCCTTTTCTGCAGGCGTTGGCGGAGGCGGTAGAGCAGTTGGGCAGGGAGCAGGGGCACCGTTATTATCTGATAGGAGAGACGGTACTGAACGATGCACGGCTGATCCGGCCGCGGGCGCAGTCTGGCGTGGGTTTGGACGGGCAGTGGAACGACGATTTTCATCACGCGTTGCACACCTTGCTGACGGCGGAGCGGAGGGGTTATTATGCGGATTACGGCAAGGTGGAGCATCTGGCCAAGGCCTTGCGGGTGGGGTATGTATACACGGGCGAGTACTCGGAGTACGGCCAACGGAGTCGGGGCAACGACAGCAGCGAGCGGCCGGCGGAGCAGTTTGTGGTGTTCGTGCAGAATCACGATCAGGTGGGCAACCGGCTGATGGGCGAGCGGCTGGGGCGGCTGGTGGATTTCGAGGCGTGCAAGCTGGCGGCGGGGGTAATGCTGTTGAGTCCGTACGTGCCGATGTTGTTCATGGGGGAGGAGTATGGGGCCAAGGAGCCGTTCCTGTATTTTGTGAGCCATGGAGATGCGGCATTAGCAGAGGCGGTTCGGGAGGGTCGGCAGCGAGAATTTGCGTCGTTCGGGTGGGGGCAGACGGGGCCTGATCCGCAGTCGGTGTCGACCTTTGAGCGGAGCAGGCTGCGGTGGGAGCAGCGGCGGCAGGGGCGACACGGGGTGCTGTGGGCGTGGTACGGGGCGTTGATCCGGGCGCGGAAGGAGTTGGCGGCTTTGGCGCGGCCGAGCAAACAGCGTTGCGAGGTGGGGCTGGACGAGGATAAGCGGTTGTTGTGGTTTCGGCGGTGGCAGGGGGGTGCGGAGGCAGCGGTATTGGCCCATGTGAGCGGCAGCAGGGTGGCGCAGGAGTGGCCGTTGGTGCAGGGCGCGGGGGTATGGCGATTGTAT
>Ga0180435_10005844_pt1 | contig 11895 bp, 14 predicted proteins | sample SS_ome_3_FD_132467 | JGI IMG/M metagenome (GOLD analysis project Ga0180435, IMG submission 132467) | Hypersaline lake sediment archaeal communities from the Salton Sea, California, USA - SS_3_S_1 metaG | ecosystem: Environmental > Aquatic > Non-marine Saline and Alkaline > Hypersaline >...
ATCTTCTCACTCCCTGCATGGATCTTTTGACCCATGTATGAACGCGTTCGCTAAATCATAAAAACTCGGCCTGACGGCCTCAAACAGTTTATGATTTGCCCACTTGCGTGGGCCGCTCTCTCGTTCAAATGGGTGCCCCAAAAGATCCATAATGGTCGCTCGAACAACTTATACAAAGCGCTCGTGACACTTTCCGGCAAACATCCGGACACGGACTTCGTTGGAAGCTCAAGATCAAGACGGCGAGTCCCGCTTACACCCCTTCGACCCATACCACTCGATTTGGCGACACAGGCCGCGAATCATCCTCACATCCCTGGCCCGAATACCGATCCGCGAAAAGGACCGCCGGATCTGCCGCATCCAATAATCAGGGTTCTCCGGGTTAATGAAACTGATGTTCACCAGGGTTTTTCTTAACTGTTCGTACATCTCCTCCAACTCCCGGCGGGTAGCCAGCCTGGGACCGGCCTCCGCAGGCGCTTCCCAGCTCGCCGTAAACACCTCATAGCACAAGACCATTACCGCCTGGGCCAGGTTTAGGGATGAGAATTCAGCAGTAGGAATGGTTACCACGGTATGACAAAAAGCCAAGTCGGCATTCTTCAGCCCCCGGCTCTCCGAGCCGAAAAGCAAGGCGACCTGGTTGTTTCGAGATGTGGCAACAAGGCTTTGTGCAACGTCTCTAGGCCTTTGCACGGTATGTCGTTTACGGCCCACCCGGGCGGTCGTCCCTACTACATACTGAAAGGGACTCAACGCCACCTCCAGGTCGGCGTGAACGGATATTTCCGCCACCCGGTCCGTGGCCACGTGGGTCGCCATTTTCAGGATTCGGTCGTAATCCCAGTTTTGGGGGTTTACCACCAGGACCCGACCAATGCCCATGTTCATGGCGGCACGAGCCGACGCGCCGATATTTTCCGGATACCGGGGTTCATTCAACACGATGGAAACATTGCTGAGATTTACGCGGCTGGACATGGAAATCTTGGATTCTCAGGCAAGATCGAACAAAGTGGCGGCTTATTGCTCGGGCAACTCAAGACGGTTAAAGAAAAAATCGATCTCCCACCGGGCACTCTCTTTACTATCGGATCCATGCACCACATTTTTCCGCCCATCCGTGGCGAAGGTTTGCCGGATCGTACCCTTCTCTGCCTGCGCGGGATCAGTAGCCCCCATAATCTTTCGATATTCGGCAATCACATCATCCCCCTCCAGGACCACCGCCACGCAAGGCCCGGAGGACATGAAATCGGTCAGCCCGTCGAAGAAAGGTTTCCCTTGGTGTACCTGATAGAAAGCCTCCGCCAGGTTTTTGCTCATCCAAACCATTTTCATCCCCATCAGCTTAAACCCCGCCTGCTCAAGGCGCCTGAGAATCTCACCCACCAGGCCTCTTTGAACACCGTCGGGCTTGATAATCGATAGGGTTCTTTCGTTCATACGGTCTGCCCTCGGATTTCAGATGCAAGAAAAACGTAACAGGCGGGAAACCGGCTTATGCCCACGCCAAGCGGGTTGAACTGATTTGAGCGTCTTTGACCGGAAATATGGGCGAGACGATCTCTTCCGGAGAAAACCAAAGTTTTATCTCTCTTTCGGACTCTTCCGGATTGGCGGAACTGTGAACGACATTTTCAAATACACCGGAAGTGGTAATTCTCCCATAGGCACCTCGAATTGATCGGGGATCCGCCGCTTCGGGGTTCGTCGCCCCACAGATTTGTCGAACCTTTCCGATGGCATCCTCTCCGTGATAAACGAGTGCCAGCACCTTTTTACATTCATGAAGCTCGCCCCTGATATAGTCAATAAGTTCACCAAAAAAGGGCTTGTCCCTCAAGGCTTCATAGTGTTCTTCTGCAAGGGCCTGGCTCACCTGAACAACCTTGGCGCCGACAATTTCCAGTTCGGCCTCCGAGAGTCGCGTCAGGATGTTTCCGGTGAGTGATTTCCTTAAACCATCGGGTTTAATGAGCACCAATGTTTGGACGATCGCCATGTGAAGTCACCTTTAAAATGCCTACTCGGTTTCGATGTCACGGGCCGGTACCAGAACATAAAGGCCCCTTTCTTTGGGCAAAGCGGCGCCAGCATAGGTAAATACCGCTGGCATGTCAAGATATAGTTCGTAACGACCACCAACTTGTGGTATGGAAGTCATAATCAAAAAGTATTTGCCCGAAACAAAAAGTGAAGGTTGCAATCCCGGCAGACAAGTGATAAGTATTTAATATGTCAGAAGAGTTGATCATAAACGCCACTGAACATGAAACCCGCGTAGCCTATGTGGAAAACGGCATGCTTCGGGAACTCTTTGTAGAAAGGCCCTCTCAACGGGACATTGCGGGAAACATATATAAGGGCCGAGTTCTTCGTGTGTTACCGGGAATGCAAGCCGCCTTCGTGGACATCGGACTCGAGCAGGCCGCTTTCATTTATGTGGCCGACGTCTTGAACAACTATTACGAATTCGAGCAACTCATGGGCGGCCCCCTGGATGAAGATCAAAAACAGGCTGAAGAAACCGATCAACGAGATCGGCCGCCATCTCTCGACCACGGCTTCTTGATCGAAGAACTCCTCTATGAAGGACAGGAAATAATGGTCCAGGCTTCCAAAGCCCCTATTGGAAGCAAGGGGGCCAGACTCACTTCCCGCGTATCCCTTCCCGGACGCTTCTTGGTACTCATGCCGACCACGAGCCACATCGGCGTCTCCCGTAGAATCGAAGACGAAACGGAACGACAACGACTCAAAGATGCGATTGCCGCCGTACGGACGGACAATTACGGTTTTATCGCTCGAACGGTCAGTGAGGGGGTAAGCGAAGAAAAGCTGGCCAACGAAATGGGGTTTCTTATTTCTCTGTGGGAAGAAATTCAAAAGAAGAACACCACCGCCCCCGTACCTAGCCTATTGCACAAGGAGCTAAATGTCACCCTCCGGGCGGTACGGGACCTTTTCACCCAAGAAGTGGACAAGCTGGTGATTGATTCCAAGTCGGGATATGAGGAGATTCTTCGCTTCCTCGACACCTTCATGCCGAGACTCAAGGACGCCGTGGAACTCTATGAGGCCAGGGAATCCGTCTTTGATGCCTATAATTTGGAATCTGAAATCTCCCGGGCCTTGAAAAAAAAGGTGTGGCTTAAATCCGGGGGCTACATTGTCATTGAACATACCGAGGCACTGGTCGCCATTGATGTGAATACCGGCCGTTTTGTGGGCAAATATAATTTGGAGGAAACCATTCTCAAGACGAACCTAGAGGCAGTCAAGGAAATCGCCTACCAGATTCGTCTGCGCGATATCGGGGGACTGATCATCATTGATTTTATTGATATGGAAAAGCGCTCGAATCGGGAACGGGTCTTTAACACTCTCAAAGAGGCCCTCAAAAAGGATAGAAGTAAGACCAACGTATTGCCCATGTCTGAACTCGGCCTCATCGAAATGACTCGAAAGCGCACGCGGGAAACCCTGAACCGGATGCTTTGCGAACCCTGTTTCTACTGTGAAGGAGAAGGGTACCTGCAGTCCAGGCGCACGATTTGCTATAACATTTACAGAGATATTCGTCGGGAATCCGGTGAAATAATGGGCAAACGCATCACTTTGAAAGTCCACCCGGATACGGCGGACCTCCTATTGGGCGAGGAACGCCAAGTGGTTGAATCTTTGGAAAAATGGCTCCACAAAGAACTCGTAATCCATCCGGAGCCCCAATTCCACCTGGAACAGTGGGAAATGTACGAGGTTTTTGACAAGTAGCGAAAAAGTGTTGACAATTTGCCCCCTATAGCCTTATATTTTATGTTTTACCCGTCCGGAAAAGGGGCGGGCCGCTGTGAAACACAATGGAGTAGAAAGGCACTGATATGTATGCGGTAATAGCGACAGGCGGCAAACAGTACAAGGTATCCGAAGGAGACACCATACGGGTGGAAAAACTTCCCGGGGATGTGGGCACACCCATCACGATTGATCGGGTACTGATGTTTTCCGACGGGGAGTCCGTCACTATCGGCCAACCGGTGCTTCCGGACGTCGAGGTTAACGGTCGAATCGTGGAACAAGGCAGAGCCAAAAAGATCTTGGTTATGAAATATAAACGGCGCAAGGGATACCGTAGAAAACAGGGGCACCGACAGTACGTCACCGGACTGAAAATTGATTCGATTAAACGAGGATAACTCATTTTTGATGAGCCGGGAGGATAAAATCAATGGCACATAAAAAAGCAGGGGGGAGCTCCAGAAACGGTCGGGATAGTAACGGCCAGAGACGGGGCACCAAGCGGTACGGCGGGCAGCCGGTTGTTGCGGGAAATATCCTGGTACGCCAACTCGGAACGAGAATTCACCCTGGAAATAACGTGGGTATGGGGAAAGACTATACCTTGTTTGCCAAAACGGACGGTATCGTAAAATACGAACGTTTCGGTCGCTCGAGGAAAAAGGTGAGTGTCGAGCCTGTCGTTGGTTGAAGCATGTCCGCCGGCAAGTCGGAGATTCTTCCACCGGCCTATGCGCAACCTGAATGACAACCATTTCCGCTTGCTGCCCAGAGCCCATTCCCATGGAGCCGGCCGAGATCCCGCCTTCCTACATATCGCATAATAACCATAGATGAAATTCATTGATGAGGCACTGATTACCGTTGAGTCCGGTCGTGGGGGCAATGGGTGTGTGAGTTTCCGGCGGGAAAAGTATGTCCCGAGGGGAGGCCCAAACGGCGGGGACGGCGGGAAAGGAGGCGATGTAATCATTCGCGCCACATCGCGGATTTCCTCCCTTTCCGAATTCAGTTTCAAGAGACATTTCAAGGCTCAACGGGGTGCCCACGGCCGGGGTAAGCAACAATCGGGAAAACAGGGGAAAAATGCGATCATCAACGTCCCCCGGGGCACCCTTGTGACGGAAACCGAAAATGGACGGGTGATTAAAGATCTGATACACGAGGGGGAATCGGTCGTGGTTGCCGCCGGTGGCCGGGGCGGCCTGGGAAACCGTCATTTTGCATCGGCCAGAAACCGGACCCCCCGATATGCTCAGGAAGGCGAGACCGGTCAACTACGGCATCTAAAACTGGAACTCAAAATCCTCGCCGATGTGGGAATCATCGGTCTTCCCAACGCCGGCAAATCGACCCTTATATCAAAACTCTCCTCGGCTCGCCCGAAGATCGCCGGATACCCATTTACCACGTTGATTCCCTCACTCGGTATGGTTGATGCCACCGACAATTATCGCTTCATCATCGCAGATATTCCCGGCCTTATCGAAGGGGCCGGGAACGGTGTGGGACTGGGCACTCGGTTCCTAAAGCATGTTGAACGGACCCGAATACTCTTACATCTCATTGACGTGAGCGCCATGACTCCGGATGACCTTTTGGCCCCCTTTGAGATCATCAACCGGGAACTGGCGGCCTTTAACCCACAGCTTTCCCAAAAACGACAGGTGGTCGTGCTGAACAAAATTGATCAGCCGGGAACATCCACCCTCGCCGAAAAGGCCATAGCGGCGTTAAGGCCCAGGAATCCGGACGTGTGGGCGATTTCCGCGCTGACAGGGATAGGGCTGGACCCTTTACGGGCACATTTAGCGAGCCTGGTTCACCAACAGACCGGTGGCGACAACCGCCGGAACGGAAATGACCCGTTGGACTGAGACAGGGAAGGTCGAAACATTCGTGAAAACAAGAATGACCGAAGACCAGACGCTTTCAAGAAAGCGATTGTTTGATACCGCCGAACGCGTTGTAGTGAAGGTGGGCACCGGAGTACTCACATACAAGCAGGACCCACACATCGACACCATCGACCAGCTGGTCCGGAATATGTCTTGGCTGATCGATCAGGGCCGAGAAGTCATTCTGGTCAGTTCCGGGGCCATCGGCTTGGGTGTCGGAAAAGTTAACCTGAAGGCCAAGCCCACGGACATACCTCAAAAGCAGGCGGCGGCGGCGGTGGGACAACCGAGCCTTATGCTGGCCTACGAAAAAGCGTTCAGCCGGCATCAGAAGAAGGTAGCTCAGGTACTGCTCACCCGAGACGACCTTTGTAATAGGCGGCGGTATCTAAACGCCCGGAATACACTCAATGTCCTTTTGGACTGGGGGATCGTTCCTATCGTAAATGAAAACGACACGGTGGTTGTCGATGAGCTCAAGTTTGGAGACAACGACAACCTGTCCGCCATGATTACCCACTTGATGGATGCTCAGGTCCTGGTTAGCCTTACCGACATTGACGGCTTCTACGACAAAGACCCGCAAGTCCATCCGGATGCCGCATTGTATCCCATCGTCTTCAATATCAGCCCGGCCATGGAACAGGCTGCATGTGACATTCCGGGAACCCTGGGTACGGGTGGGATGGCCAGCAAAATTCGCACGGCCAAAAAGGTAACGGCCGGAGGGATTCCCATGGTCATTGCCAACGGCCTCAACGCCACCACCCTAAAAGATATCTTTTTGGGCAAGTCCGTAGGAACCCTTTTTATGCCCGGATCGCGAAAACTGGCTCGGAGAAAATGCTGGATTGCCTTTACCCTAAAGGAGAAGGGTGCTATTAAAGTGGATAAAGGCGCTGCCCACGCGATATGCAAACAGGGCAAGAGTCTGCTGCCGATCGGCATTATCGATGTGGAAGGCAGTTTTGGTCAAGGGGCCATGGTCAGCTGCTTGGACGAAGACGATACGGCTTTTGCAAAGGGGCTCGTAAATTATAAGGCCTCGGATATCAGAAAACTTCAAGGGGTACGAACCAATCAGATTGAAACCGTCCTGGGCCACAAGCACTATGACGAGGTTATACACCGGGATAATTTGGTCATAATCCGGGACGGGGTGGAGGACCAATCATGTCAGTAGAAGAAACCATTCGGAAAATGGCGGAAACGGCAAAACGGGCGGCCGGAGAAGTTGCGGTGTTGAGTTCGCGAAAAAAGAATGAAGCGTTGACCCGCATTGCCGACAACCTCGTGGAGAAGCAATCCCAAATAAAGGACGCCAATGGCAAAGATCTCGACGAGGGCCGCCAAAAAGGACTTTCCGATGCCATGATTGATCGGCTCACAGTGGACGACAAGGGTATCGAGTCCATGGCATCGGGTTTGCGAGACGTGGTTTCTCTGCAGGATCCGGTTGGAGAGGTTACCGGCATGTGGCTTCGCCCAAATGGGCTCCAGGTTGGCCGGGTCCGGATTCCCCTGGGGGTCATTTCCATGATCTATGAAGCCCGGCCGAACGCCACGGTGGATGCCGCAGGGCTTTGTTTAAAAGCCGGCAATGCGATTATACTCAGGGGCGGATCGGAGGCCTTCCACTCGAATTCGAGCCTGGCGGCCATCATTCAGGACGCACTCCGAGGCACGGGGGTACCCGAAGGTGCTGTTCAAGTGGTCCCCCTGAAAGACAGATCGGCCGTGAATGCCTTGTTGGCACAAGAAGGACTCATAGATCTTGTTATCCCCCGAGGAGGAGAAGGCTTGATCCGTTTTGTCGCGGAAAACTCCAGAATTCCGGTCTTAAAGCATTACAAAGGCGTTTGCCACGTTTATGTGGACAAGGATGCCGATCTTATCATGGCCGAAGAGATATCCTACAATGCCAAAGTCCAACGGCCGGGGGTGTGTAACGCCATGGAAACGCTATTGGTACACCGGGATATGGCCAACGCGTTCCTGCCCACGGCGGCTCGCCGCTTCGACGAGGCGGGCGTTGAACTTCGGGGCTGTCCCGCCACTTGCCGCATTTTGCCCGCTGCCCACTCGGCAAGTGATGAGGACTGGTCGAAAGAATATCTGGACCTGATTTTGGCCGTAAAGGTCGTTGATAACATGGATGATGCCATGGACCATATCGCCCGATACGGTTCCGCTCATACGGAAGCCATTGTCACCTCTGACTACGAACGGTCCCGGCGTTTCTTGCGCCGGGTCGACGCATCGGTGGTTTTGGTCAATGCATCCACTCGATTTAACGACGGGGGCGAACTGGGCTTGGGTGCCGAAATCGGGATCAGTACCTCGAAGCTTCACGCCTACGGCCCCATGGGGTTGGACGAATTGACAACCACAAAGTTTATTGTTTATGGGGATGGACAGATACGGACCTAAGGGGGGATTGTGCGTCTAGGCCTTTTGGGTGGCACCTTCAACCCAATCCATTTGGGCCATCTTCGCTCGGCTGTGGAGGTGCGGGAGACGTTCAACCTGGATCGCGTGTTGCTCATCCCCTCCGCCCATCCACCTCACCGGGCGTCAAAAGGGATTGCCGATGCCGAGGATCGATTGGAAATGGTCCGGTTGGCCGCTCAGGGAGTGCCGTGCTTGGAAGCCTCGGATGTAGAATTGTCCAGACCGGGACCGTCTTACACCATAGAAACCCTGGAGTTATTTCAGCACCGTTTCGGCCCCCAATGTGACATCCATTTCATTATCGGTTTCGACGCCTTCTCAGAAATCGCCACCTGGAAGGCGTTCAAGAAACTCTTTGTCACGGCTCGGTTTGTGGTTACCGGCCGGTCGGGAGCCCATCCACGGGACTTAGAAACCGTCATTCACACCGATGTATCGCCAAACTAACGGTATGACACCGCGTCACGGGCATTCCAACATCCCGAGTGGCTGACCATTTATAGTATGCAAGTCACGCGCTTTGACATCTCCGGCACCCAGGTTAGACGTTGCCTCCGGAAACACCGATCGATCACCTTTCTGGTTCCCCGGGCCGTAGAAGATTATATATATGACAGGAAACTCTATCTCGATGGAACAAACGAATAGTCCCCTTTTAGTCCCCTTCCTAGAGGCCGTTCAGGGCATGAAGGCCTCGGATATCATCGTGTTGGACGTACGGGGATTGGCCTCCTTCGCCGACTACTTCATCTTATGCTCCGGAAAGTCTCATCGACAGGTAACAGCCATTGCCGAATTCGTGGAACGAGACCTGAAGGCCAAAGGAATCAGGATCCAAGGTATGGAGGGACTTCAAGAAGGCCATTGGGTGTTGATGGATTACGGAGATGTGGTCATTCATGTTTTCTATGAACCGGTAAGAACGTTCTATGATCTGGAAGGACTCTGGTCAGACGCCCCGCGGATCAATGCCCAACCGAGGTGATCCGGTAAATGAGGCCGCTTTTCGATACACATGTAAGGTCCCGCGACTTGGGCCACTTATGGACCTATATAGGCACGTAGAATGGAAATGAAAGATCCAACACAAACAGTGGGACAAGAAATCGTCCGACACAATCCGACCCAAAAATCAAAAGAGATCATGTCACTGCCGGGCAAGGAGGCAATGGAAAGAATCCTCGATTCTTTCACACCTGCTCATTTAGTCCAATCCCTCGCACCGGAGGATTTGTATTGGCTTGTCCAAGACATCGGCCCTGAAGATGCCCTGCCGATCCTGGCACGGGCCACCAGTGAACAATGGCAGTATGTTCTAGACCTTGAATTGTGGCATAAAGACCGGCTGGATTTTGATGCCCTACACTATTGGCTCCCCTTGTTGCTGAGAGCGGATCCGCAACGCTTGATTGCCTGGGGGATTGATCAAAACGCGACGGTGATTTCGTTTCATCTGTTCGACACCATTGAGGTGAAAATCAGAGAAGAAAACGAGTCCGCTTCAGAGTTCGATGAAGGCTATTTTTCGTTTGACGGCACTTTTTATATCCGGGTACGGGAGGATCGATATTATGAGCCGATTTACGAGTTCCTCCGACGGTTGGCGGAATACGACCTGAACGAATTGCACCGGGTTTTGATCGAACTGTCCGGTTTTGTTCCATGGGAGTCGGAGGAAGAGTTGTATCGCCTTAGAAATGTCCGGTTGGCGGAAAGAGGATATTTGCCTCACGAAGAAGCCATTGCCATCTACCAATACCTGGATGGGGACACCCTCGTACATCAAACCTCTTCGAACGTGCCCTCCTTTCGGGAGCCGGAAACTCACAACAATCAACTACCCGTTTCAACGTGGCTGTCCGTGGACGATCAGGACCGTTTCCACCAAAGCATTATGGCTTTAAAGGATCCGGCCGAGGTGGAACACATCCAACACGATTTTGCTGTCATGTGTAACCAAATCATAGCCGCTGACGGCATGCAGGCCAGGACCAAGGAGGACCTCCTGGCCGTGGTGAAAAAAGCGTGCGGCTACCTGGACTTGGGACTCGAAAAGATAGCGGGCCCCGATGCGGATACGATTGTTTCCTCTGTCAAGCGGTTCCCGCTAGACCGGATTTTTCGGGTCGGATACGGCCTTGGCCTGGAATTAAAGTGGAAGGCACAACGATGGGTACAAACGGCCTGGTTTATTTCCCAAGGCCTGGACACCAGTTTTTGGGAGCCTCCATGGGCAGGCATGTTGGACGGACTCCTGATGAGACAGCCCTTATACTATACCGAATTCAAGGAAGGCGGCGAGCCCTATCGGGAATTTAGGACATTGGCGGAGGTGGACCGGTATCAACGCCACCTGGACAGACTCGTTGCCCTGGATCAACTCCTATCCCGTATAATGACCGACCAGAGTCTTGAATCGATTGAGGATACTCACCAGGGCATTACCTACAAGAATCTCCTGCTTACCATGTGGGCCCGCCACCAGCTCGATCTGGGGGACGATCCAAGCCCATTAACGGATAAACAATTAACAGACGTTTTCCATCATCTCCGGGCGTCAAAACGCCCCCCGTTTCAACTCGATGCCGCTATGCGAGAGGCGTTTCTAGGCTGGGCGGCAAAACATGGGCAAAGCCCGGACGGGGGAATCGGGGGAATGGAAGCCTCCTTAAAAGATTCGCTTCACCGCCTGTTGGACGAACTGGAAACAGAATATGCATATGTATCATTGAACGATCTGGATCCCCGATATGTCGGACATTTCCTTGTATATCTATAAAGCGATTGTAAACAGGCGGATGAACGGTTGGATGAAAGGTTAACGGGGCTGGGCGATGGTATTCCCACCCTTGACGGAGGGCCGATGAACAACTCAGAACGGCAGTACCTGATAGACGCGATGATGATCCAGGATTCCTGGAGGCTGTTTAAGATTTTGGCCGAATTCGTTGACGGCTTCGAAACCTTGTCGAACATGTACCCTTGTATTTCCATTTTTGGATCCGCTCGGGTTGAACAGGGAGACAGTACCTATGAAAACGCCGCCTACATCGCAAAAAAGCTCGCCGAAGCCGGGTTTAATATTGTCACCGGGGGAGGGCCGGGAATCATGGAAGCCGCCAATAAAGGGGCGGCGGAGGGGGGAAAGGCCTCCATCGGCCTGAATATCAGACTACCGATGGAACAGCATCCAAATCCGTATGCAAACGTTGAGCTGAATTTTAAGTACTTTTTCGTGCGAAAGGTTATGTTCCTCAAATATGCACAAGCCTATATAGCGATGCCGGGCGGATTCGGCACGCTGGACGAAGTCTTCGAGGCCCTTACACTCATACAAACCAACCGGATAAAAAGTTTTCCCGTGATTCTTGTCGGGTCTGATTACTGGGGTCCGCTCTGGAAGTGGTTGGAGGAGGGTCTGGTCAAACGGGGGGCCATCTCCCCTGGGGACATGGATCTTATGACCCTCGTGGACGATCCCGACGAAGTGGTGAAGGTGGTCAAACAGCGGACCATCGTCTAGGAGCCTGTCTAAAAACTTGCCGGAAACCAACCTCACAAACACAACAGGCTAATCGCATAGCGATTAGCCTGAAACAGGAGGAAAGCGGATGAAGGATATTCTTCAAAGCGCTATCGCCCTGATACTTAGGCAACATTGGTGCCAACATCACGGAGGCAAAGACGCATAGAAATGCCCACCGGCCGAACAGGATTATAAGGGATTGTTTTATTTATATAA